>ERZ827168.1343-NODE-1343-length-34276-cov-7.210660_pt1 | contig 34276 bp, 29 predicted proteins | sample MGYA00519868_ERZ827168 | MGnify/ENA primary metagenome ERZ827168 (study PRJEB31778, sample SAMEA3449271) | human gut metagenome | biome: human gut; feature: human-associated habitat; material: faeces | place: United Kingdom | collected 2010/2012 ...
TCATTGGCCTTTGTCTGCTCATATTCATTATGCTCTTCACCGGCGGAATATGGCTGCTGCAAAAGCGCATGGCGCACAAGTACAAACTGCTGATCGCCAAGAACGAGCGCGAGCAGGAAGAAAGGCTGCGCTTCATCGCCCGCCTGAACGAAGTGATTGACAACAACATCGACAACCCCAACCTCGACAACCACTTTTTGCAGAACGAAATGGCCATGGGGCGCACATCGCTCTACAACAAGCTGAAGCAGGCCACCGGCATGGGAACGAGCGAATACATCAACCACCGCAAGATAGAAAAAGCAAAAAAACTGCTGACGAACACCAACCTCAGCATTTCCGAAATATCCGACTGCCTGGGCTTCACCTATCAACGCTATTTCAGCACCATCTTTAAGAAAACGACAGGGCTGTCCCCCTCGCAATTCCGCCATCAAAGCAGCTTGAAGTAAAACCTGTATTATTATATCAATATGAAAAATATTTTATTCTATTTCTTTTGGCACTAAATAAAAGAAAAGTTCAGCGGAACCAATCCAGCCATATTACCCAGATTAAATCGTAAATCCGCGTCATCCCAGTCATCCGCGTCTAAAAAATCCTCCCTCTCAACCCTAAACACTAAACGCTAAACCCTAAACCCAACTATTAATTTTTAATTTTTAATTTTTCATTCTTAATTATTCCTCGCTTCTTCATTAGCTTCGCAATGTAAATCCCAAAAACAAAATAGTATGGCAACAATCAAAGTAAAATTCCGCCCGTCGGCGGTCAACGGGAAAGCAGGAGCGGTCTGCTACCAGCTTTGCCACAGACAGGAAAACAAACAGATTACCACCTCCATGCGGATCTTCCCCCACTGGTGGAACCCTCAAAAACGCGAACTGATCACCACACCCGACAACGCCGCCACCGTCTCGGCCTACCGCAGACAGATCGAACAGGACGTACACAAACTGCGAGAAATCGTCCGACAGCTGGACGCCGCCGCCCAACCCTACACCCTGGCCGATGTCGTCCGCCTCTTCCAGTCCGACCTGGCTTCCAACGGCATACTGGAGTATCTGCAAAAAGAAATCCTCCGGCTTCAGGACAACAAGCAGTACGGTACCTCCCGCAACTACCGGCGCACCCTGAGCAGCTTCTCCACCTTTCTGAAAGGCACCGATGTCCCCCTCCCCGCCGTAGACGCCACCCTCATCGGCCGGTACGAGAAGTGGCTGGCCCAACGCAACGTCCGGCGCAACAGCAGCTCGTTCTACATGCGCATCCTGCGCGCCGCCTACAACAAGGCCGTACGCGAAAAACTGACCGAACAGTCCTACCCGTTCGCCCAGGTCTACACCGGCATCGCCCCTACCCCCAAACGGGCAGTCAGCGAAGAGACCATCCTCCAGCTGCAAAGGCTCAACCTGTCCGGCCACCCGTCCCTGCTCCTTGCAAGAGACCTCTTCATATCCAGTTACTGTACGCGTGGCATGGCATTCGTCGACATGGCTTATCTGAAAAAATCGGATATCGCCGACGGCTCCATCACCTACTACCGCCACAAGACCGGCCAGCGCCTGACACTGCGCATCGAGCCTTGCATCCGCAGCATCCTGGAACGCTACCTGCCCGCCCGCCCCGACAGTCCCTACATCTTCCCCGTCATCACGTCGGCCGACCCCGAACAGGCCTACCGGCAGTACCAGACAGGACTGAACTGCCACAACCAGAAGCTGAAACAGCTGGGCGCGCTCGTCAGCGAGACGCTCCGCCTCTCCTCCTACACCTCGCGCCATAGCTGGGCCACTGCCGCACGCAACCACGACATCCCCCTTTCCGTCATCAGCGCCGGCATGGGACACACCTCCGAGAAGACCACCCGGATCTACCTGGATTCGTTGAACAATACAATTATAGATGATGCAAACAGAGGAATATTGCGGGATTTCAACCTTACCGTTTCTATGTAGGAGACGTTAGAAAAGCGTGCAAATGTAGGTATAATCCAATAAACGAAAAAATATTTTATATGTTTTTTTTATTAAATGCCTCTTTTGAGCAAAAAGAAACGTGGCATGGAATCAAAGGTTTACAACCCTGTTACAGAGAAGCTGTTTAAAGGGTGTTGAAAACAGCAGAAGGAAAAAAGCAAAACAGACAACCGGCAAAAAAGGGGTTTTCTTCGGACCCGGAAATGAACAAACCGAATATAAATGTGTTTTTAGTTAGCCTATGCGTATGGTTATCAATGGTAAGATAAACTACACGTCTCCTACATAGAAACGGCAGAAAGGCAGGGTTACGGTAGTCGCCTACTGTGTTTAGGGGTGACCCGGATTTCGGAGTTTCTCATTGAGAACAAGCGAATTAACTCTAAGTGCTGCATTTCTCGGACAAACAGTTCAGGAAGTGCAGGAATGGAGAGTATATACCCAAACTTCGCATAGGTGAACCATAAAAACGGAAGTAAAAACCGGAAGTAAAGACCAACTTCCACGAACCAAAAAACAATTCAAAACAATCCCCATGATGCACTGGTTTGCTTTAAAAGTGTTTTATAACAATATTCCAAGTATAGATTTACATGGTGAGACAAGAGATAGTGCAAGAGTATTGGTGATGGAATTTATTAATGATAATATCAAGCTTAAAAATGAAAAAGTTTTGATAATTCATGGCATAGGTAGTGGAGCATTAAAAAATGAGGTTCATAAGAATTTAAAAATAAATAAAAAGGTTAAATCATATAAGTTAGATAACTTCAATAGTGGATGCACAGTAGTGGAGCTCAATATTGACAAATTCTAAAAAATATGGTATTATAATGAACCAAACGAGAGGGGGATATTCGTATGTACGAGGAAGAAGAAAAAAGAGGATTTCCATTAAGAGATCTTATAGTAAAATTAATAGTTGCGGTAGTATTTGTACTATTATTAGTATGGCTATTGCCAAAAGTTGATTTAACAGGATTAAATAATAGAATATTTAAAGATAATGTTAATGATATGAAAGAAGCGGCAATAACATACTTTACAACTGATAGATTACCTCAAAAAGAGGGAGATTCAGTTACACTAACATTACAAGAAATGTTAGATATGAAATTAGTATTACCTTTTACTGATAAATATGGTAAAACATGTGATACTAGAAATTCGTATGTTACATTAACTAAAAAGTCAGAAGAATATGAAATGAAAGTCAATCTAAAATGTAGCAAAGAAGAAGATTACATAATAGTTCATTTGGGTTGCTATTCATATTGTAAAACAGCAATTTGTGAAAAAGAAGAAGAACCAAAACCAGTAAACAATAACAACAAGGGAAATAATGGTGGAGGTAAGGGCAACAATCCAAAACCTAGTGGTAAGCCATCTTGTGTATTAACAATATCAAGGGGTAAAAAAGGTGAAAATGGCTGGTATGTTGGTAATGTAACAGTTTCATTTAAATCTAAAAAGACAACAAATAGTGGAGCAAAAATAACTTCATATGGAATTGGATTAAGTGAAATATATAATAAAGAAAACTCTTACGTAGTTACAAATGATGGTACAACTAAAGTATTTGGTTATGTTAAAGACTCTAAAGGTGAAACTGCAGTATGTAGTGTTGTAGTTAAAAAAGATACAGCAAAACCAAGTTGTAGCATGGGTGTATTATCAGGTACAAAAAATGAAAATGGAGATTATATAAGTAATGTAAATGTTGGATTTACTAGTAGAACTGATTCAACTAGTGGAATCTCATCTTATGGAGTTACAACTTCATCTAAAGCTACATACAATTCTAAAACTAATTATATAGTTAAAAATATTGGTACAACTAAAGTATATGGTTATGTTAAAGATAAAGCTGGAAATAAAGCAGTTTGCGATGTAACAGTTAAGAAAGTTAAAGTAAAAGAAATTGACTACTCAGAACCATCTTGTTCACTAGAAGTAGAAAAAGGTACTATGGGTGATAACAACTGGTATAGAAGTGATGTTGTAATTGGATTTAAATCTAAAAAGACAACAAACGGTGCTCATATTACAGACTTCGGTTTAGGAACTTCTACAACATACAATGGTAAGAATACTTATACTATTGATGAAGATGGTAATAAAGTAATCTATGGTTATGTTAAAGACTCTAAAGGAAATACTGCAGTATGTAGTATTAAAGTAAAAAGAGATGCTACTAAACCAGATTGTAGTTTAGCTGTACAAAGTGGTTCTTATGAAGATGGACATTATACAAGTGATGTTGTAATTGGATTTAAGAAAAAATATGACAAAACAAGTGGAATTGGTTCATACGGAATAGGAAAAAGCACAACATATAAAAACAACAATTCATATAAAGTAACACAAGATGGAACTCATACAATATATGGATATGTAAAAGATAAAGCTGGAAATACTAATACATGTAGTATCAAAGTAATTAAAAAAGATAAAGTATACGAATACGAATATAAGAAAACTTGGGGAAACGAATATAGCGAGTGGAGTGATTGGACTACATCTACTTATGATCCAAAGAATCCTCCAAAATTTGGAAAAACAGATACTAAAATTACAGAAGATTTAGGTAAAAAAGAAGTATTCGATAAATATGTTTATACAGTGGGTAAACCAATATATGGTAAAGTTATAGAAAAAACTGGTAGTATAACTGAAAAAGTATGTAAAGGTTATGACTATTACAGAACAACAACAACTTCAACTAAGGTTTATGCAGTAAAAACAGGAAGCAATGATGGATGGAAATATTATGGTATGACTAAACCATTAAAAGAAAAACCAGCAGATACATTAACAACTAAATATGTATATGCCGGAACTGATTGGTCATATTGTGATGAGACTTGTACATCAAGCCCATACAAAATATTTAAAATATATACAAGAGAAGTAGGAACATTAACTGCAAGTGATACAATTAAAATATCTTCAAGTGTAACAGTTAAATGTAGTGCATACGAAACAAAAACAACATACTTATTTAGTCAAACAACTTCAATTGTAGGATATGAACAAAATAGAAAAGCACAATATAAAACAATTTATCAATATAGATACAAAACAAGAAAACTTATTAAAGAAGCTGGTTATGATATAAAATGGAGTGAAAGTCAAAATGATAAGACTTTAATAAATAAAGGATATAAATTAACTGGTAAGAAAAGAGTTAAAGGGTAGGTGTTAATAATGAAAATTGATTGGGAAAATGTAATTAGTGTAGATATGGAATATCCTGACAAAACAAGAGCAAAAGATATCTTATATGTAGAATATAAAGATGGTAGATTAGAAAAAGTTGTATATCCAAGAGGAATACCATCTGATGAACTATTAGAAATGATAAACCTTGCTGATGAGAAAAAAATAGACTTAAAAGTGATTGAAGAAAATTCAGAAGAGAAAAAACTTAATGAAGACATTCTAGCAGCACAAAAATTTAATGATGAAACAGAAGCTCTTGTTATTGATGGAAATGGTGATGAAAAAGTCGCATATGTAAAAAAATATGATGGAACAGTAGAAAAAGTCCCATATTCAGAAGATATGGATAAATTTATTTATGAAAATCTAGAGGCAAAGAAACAGGGAAGAGTTTCGAAATTTTTTGAAATCTCTAATGATCCAGAAGTTGCTAAAGAGCAAGTAAAAGCATTAGAAGAAGTAATAGAAAAAAGAGATAATCAAACTCCAGTTGATAATTCTACATACTCTGATGAATTAGTTGAAGCTGAAACTGAAGCTGAAGCTGAAGAAGAAAATAAAGAAGCAGAGGCTGAGAATACACCTGTAGCAGATTCTATCTTAGATTCAGATAATGAAAATAATATAAATCATGAAGATGAAGATATAGATATATATAGTGGTAGAGATGACTCATCAGAAGATTATTCAGACCCATTTAATTATTTTGATTCAGATTCAGATGAAGAAAAGAATATAAATACTGATGTTGAAGATCAAAACTTTGATACTGAAGCAAACGAGTTAAATGATGACGAAGTAGAAAATGAAGATGAACTTGATACTAGAGCAGATAAATTAGAAAAAAATTACAATAAAAAGAAAGCTGCTAAAATAGCTATAGGAGTAGCTGCTGGTGTATTAGGAGCTACTGGTATTGCCGCAGCAGTAACTTCATGTAACAAAAATACAAATAAGAATAAAAACGAAGAATCAACAAATAAATCTTTTGAATCATTAATGAATTCAATGAAAAAGGATGACGAAAGAAGAGTATTCGCTGAAAATGTATTCTCAGTTACAGAAGCACTTAATTCAAAAGCATTAGATAAAAATGTATTTGCTCTTGAAGAAGATGGCGAAGCTACATTACATTTTACTTATGATGAGGTAGCTGCAGCTAAGTTAGTATTAAATAATTATACAAGTGAAGAAATGTATAAAATATTTGGAACTGATGAAATTGATACTAATGATATAATGGTTAAATACCAAAGCTTTACTACAAAAATGTCATTATATGCAATGAATGGTAAAGCACCAAGTGGAGTAGCAAGTCTAATATCAAATGAAGCAAACAGGACTTGGTTTGAAAAGATTGAAAACTCTATAGTTGAATTTAATAAAGCACCTAATAGTACTAATGCTGATAAAGTTATTAGAACATTTGCATACTTCTATAACCATGGTATAAATGGTTCAGATGGTATAGAAAACGATGAAGCTACACTTTCTTGTGTTAAGAATTTAGCATTTAATATGATTTGTGGATATCGTGATGCCAATGGTGAAAAAGATTATCAACAATATCTTGTTGTATCAACTGAACCAGGAAGCTTTGATGATCAATATAGAACTAATAAAGAATCTCAAGTACAAAAAGGTGAAAGATTATCTGACCATATTAAAATAGCTGAAAGTGGTCCATGTACTATTCAAAATGTAAGAAGCCATATAGAAAGTTTAGTTGAAAGATTAGCAACAGGAAGAATTGAAAATAAAGACAAAAAAGAAAAATCATCTAGACCTAGTTATACAGAAATTAGAAAAGCTGCTGCTAGTACAATTGATTCTAATATGGAAATAGAAGATGATGTATTATACATGAACAGAATTAGAGGTCTAACTAAAATTGACTCTAAGGATGGAAGTGAATATACTGTTACTAAAGAAGTTTGGGATAAAATGACTACTGAAGAAAGATTAGATTTTGCTAAGAAAAATGGTAAAGTAATTAGCAATACTAAGAAAACAACTACAGAAAAAGTAGATGAAAGCAAATTAACTGATAAAGAAAAAGAAGAAGCAGATAAACAAAAAACATACGAAGTAAATGGACATAAATTTAACAGTCTAGAATGCAAAGAAGCTTATAAAGAAGGTTATTTAGCAGCACATAATTATGCAAATGAAGTAGGAGCATATAAACATAGTGCAATCTACAATTCAATGGATATTGATAATTCATATGTTGTTATTGAAGAAGATGCAGGAACATTAAATGATGTTGTAAAAAATAGATATGCTTATGAAAAAAGAGAAACCTTATTAACAGATAGTCAAATTCAAAGAAGATTAGAAAAAGATGTTAATAACTATAAAAATAGTGGTTCTAACATAAATGACAATATGGTTAATGCATATAAGTTAGGATGGACAGAATCAATGAATACTGCATTAGAAGCCGATAAACAAAATGGTAAAGCAGAAAGAGAAGAAGCTGAACGTTTATATAAAGAAGCTCAAGAAGAAGCAAAAAGAGAAAATGAAAAAACTCCAACTAAAGATGAAAATGAAAAACCAGGTAGTGATGTAGATGAACCAAATATTCCTACATTTGATGAAAATGATGATCCTTACTTGGATGGACCAGATCCAGATATAGTTGATCCTAATACAGTAGGAAAAGAATACTCTGCAATTCCTGAGGCAGAAGTAAAAAACTACCAATCATCTATTAACAGTACTAATGATACTATTGATAAAACAACAGAAATATCTGAAGAGGATACATCTTCTAATGATGAATACGAAGCAGATGAAATGCCAGATTTAGATATAGAAGTGTCTGAAGCAGATTTAGATAGTTATTTTGATAGCTATATTAATAATAATGAAGAAGTAAAAGTTTTATCATTAAAACATTAAACTATATAAGATTATAGGATATTAAAAACTATAATCTTTTTTCTTGCAACAAATTATGATAAAATAATAAAAGGTGATAAAAATGCAACAAAAAAATATAAGAAACTTTTGTATTATAGCGCACATTGATCATGGCAAAAGTACACTAGCTGATAGAATTCTTGAAATAACTAATGCTGTAAGTAAAAGAGAAGCAAAAGCACAATTACTTGATAATATGGATATAGAAAGAGAACGTGGTATAACTATAAAACTAAACACGGCTTCCTTAAAATATCACTATAACAATGAAGAATATTTATTAAATTTAATAGATACCCCAGGACATGTAGACTTTTCCTATGAAGTATCTAGAAGTCTAGCCGCATGTGAAGGAGCAATATTAGTAGTAGATGCTGCCCAAGGAATAGAGGCACAAACACTTGCTAATTTATATCTTGCACTAGAATCTAATCTTACAATAATTCCAGTAATAAACAAAATAGATTTACCAAACGCAGATGTAGAAAAAGTAAGTAAAGAATTAATTGATTTAATTGGATTCTCAAAAGATGAAATAATATTGACCAGTGCTAAAACAGGAGAAGGAGTTAAAAAGTTAGTAGATGCAATTGTAGAACGAGTACCATCTCCTAAGGGTAAAAGTGCATCTAAATTAAAAGCATTAATATTTGACAGTGTATTTGATTCATATAAAGGAGTAATCGCATCAGTAAGAGTTGTAGATGGCTCATTAAAAGTTGGAGATAAGATAAGATTTATGCAAAGTGATGCAGTATATGATGTCACAGAACTTACTATAAATACACCAAAAGAAGAAAAAATAGATGAACTTTCTAGTGGTGAAGTAGGGTTTGTTGTAGGAAGTATAAAAAATATAATGGATGTTGCAGTAGGTGATACTATAACATTAGATGAAAACCCAGCTTCCGAACCATTACCTGGATATAAACCTATGAAATCAATGGTATTCTGCGGATTATATCCTATCGAATCAACAAAATTTGAAGATTTAAGAGATGCATTAAATAAATTAAAACTAAATGATGCCTCTTTGGTATTTGAACCAGAAACATCAACTGCATTAGGTTTTGGGTTTAGATGTGGATTTCTAGGGCTATTACATTTAGATATTATAAAGGAAAGAATCACAAGAGAATTTAACATAGAATTAATTACAACTGCACCTTCAGTTGTATATGAAGTAATACTTACTAATAAACAAACTATAATGGTTGACTCTCCTAATAAGTTGCCAGAAATACAAACAATTTCAGAAATAAAAGAACCTTATATTAAAACAAGCATATTTACTCCAAGTGAGTTTATAGGACCTATAATGGAATTATGTCAAAACAAAAGAGGAAATTATGTAAGCATGGAATATATAAATGCAACTAGAGTTAATATTCACTATGAATTACCATTATCTGAAATAGTATATGATTTCTTTGATAAATTAAAATCATATACAAAAGGATATGCATCATTTGATTATGAATTTATTGGCAATAGAACCAGTAATCTAGTTAAAATGGATATTTTATTAAACGGAGAAGTAATAGATGCATTAAGTGTAATTGTACACAAAGATTTTGCTTACAATAGAGGTAAAAGCGTAGTAGAACAATTAAGAAAAACAATCCCAAGGCAAATGTTTGAAATTCCAATACAAGCTGCACTTGGAAATCATATAATTGCAAGAGCAACAGTTAAAGCTTTAAGAAAAGATGTTTTAGCAAAATGTTATGGTGGAGATATAACTAGAAAAAGAAAACTACTTGAAAAACAAAAAGAAGGTAAAAAAAGGATGAAACAAGTTGGAAGTGTAGAACTTCCACAAGAAGCATTTATGAGCGTATTAAGTATGGATGGTGAAGAATAATGATTATTACAAAAGAAATAGTAAGATATGCTGCAGAAAGATATATAAATACAGATGAATCAATTGGTGAAATTGCTAAACAAATTGGTATTTCAAAAACAGCCCTTGTAAAACATTTTGAAGGGCTATATGACACAACTAGATTAGATCCAAAAAGACAGGCCATTCTAGATAAAGTGAAAGCTGAAAAATGGATAAAAGGTAAATCAACAAGTGGAAACTTAGGGCATAAAAAGTTAAGTAAAGAGGAAACTATTGAACTAGCAAAAAATATGGTTGAGCAAAAAACAACATTAAGAGGCTTAGAAAGTGATGTTAGTACTTCAACATTATATAATTTGTTTACAAAGAAAACTCTGGGAGAAGATTTATATAATGAAGTCTCTAACCAATATGATGAAAATAAAAAACGTAAATAACTACAAAAAATAATAGAAGGGAAACAAGCAATATGAATAATGAACAATTATTAGAAGAGGCAAACTATTATTTAGATAATGAAGTTACTATGGCAGATGCTGCAAACCACTTTAAAATATGTAAAAAAAGTTTTCAACTTCATATGAAAAAATTAGAACAGATTTATCCAGATACATTCAAACTCGTTGAAATGAAAAAACAAAATAATCTTATTTTGGGTGCTATAAAAGGTGGTAAGAATGGTGTACCAACAGGAAGAGAAAATTTTTCAAAAAAACATTCCATAACAAAAGAAGAAGCAATCATTCTTGCAGAGAAGATAATTAATTTTAACTGGTCTCTTAGAGAAACAGAACGTTTTATGAATATACCAAAATCAACAATAAGCGACAATTTAAGTGAAGAAATACTTGGCGAAGAATTATATAGCGAATTATCTAATGTACTTAATAAACACAAACCAGGGAATCACAAATTATAATGAAAAGCTTATATATACACATTCCCTTCTGTAAGAGTATTTGTAGTTACTGTGATTTTGCAAAAATGTTTTATAATGAAAATCTAGCTTTATCATATTTAGATGAACTATCAAATGAAGTAAATAACAATTATAAACAAGATATGCTAGAAACGATATATATAGGTGGAGGAACTCCGTCTATACTTAGTAAAAAAGAGTTAAATAAATTGTTTTCCATAACAAATAAATTAAATATAGAACCAAACTATGAATTTACGATAGAAGCTAATATAGCTGATATAAATGAAGAATTTTTAAGCCTTTGTAAATCCAATAAAGTAAATAGACTAAGTATAGGAATAGAAACTATAAATGATAAATTTTATAAGCTTTTAAATAGAGAAAACAAAATAGAAGACATAAAAAATAAAATTTTTCTTGCGAAAAAATATTTTTCCAATATAAACATAGATTTAATGTATGCATTTCCAAATGAAACAATGGAAGATTTAAAATGTGACTTAGACTTTTTTAAAAGTTTAGATGTAGAACACATATCTATTTACTCATTAATAATAGAAGAAAATACTAAATTATATATAGATGGTATAAAACCAATTTCTGAAGAACTAGATAGAGAAATGTATTATTATATAATTGATTACTTAGAAAATATTGGATATAAACATTATGAAATAAGTAATTTTTCTAAAGAAGGATTAGAGTCAAGACATAACTTAAACTATTGGAATAACCTAAATTATTATGGATTTGGACTAGGTGCATCAGGTTATATAGAAAACACTAGATATACAAATACAAGAGGAATTAATTCGTATTTAAAAGGTAATTACAAAATATACGAAGAAAAACTTGATAAAAATAAAATGATGGAAGAAGAATTAATATGTGGACTTCGTAAAATGAAAGGAATAAATGAAAAAACCTTTAAAGAAAAATTTAGTATTGACATAAGAGATGTATTTAATATAGATGATTTAATAAATAAAGGATTACTAATAGAAGAAGATAATTATATTTATATTCCAAAAGATAAACTATATGTTTCAAACAATATTTTACTAAATTTTATATTGGATTAGTTGTAAACGTTTGTTTGATGTGATATAATTATTTGTAGTGTAGGAGGTAACATGAATAAAGTAGAAAAATTTGAAGACGTTTTACAATATATAAAAGATCAAACTCTAAAAGCTGATGCTTGTTATTTAATAGATGGCTTACCTGATTATTTCTTTGAGGTACCAGCATCATCAACCGGTAAATATCATCCATCATATGCATTAGGTGAAGGAGGTCTATTAAGACATACAAAAGCCGCTGTAAGAATAGCATATGAACTTTTATCAGATCCATTAATTGGTGATAAATATACAGAAAGAGAACGACAGTTAATGCTTATAGCACTTATGTTACATGATGGATTAAAAAGTGGTATGGAACATAGTAAATACACTAAAGTAGAACATCCATTACTTGCCGCAAAATATGTAAAAGATAACACTAAAAATCTAGGAATGAGTGATGAAGATATAGAGTTTATCTGTAATGTTATCTCATCACATATGGGTGCTTGGAATAAAGATTTTGATGGAAATGAAGTCTTACCAATTCCCAAAAATAAATATCAAAACTTTGTACACATGTGTGATTATCTAGCTAGTAGAAAAGTAATTAAATTAGATTTTGATGAGAATAACAACATAGTAGAGTAGTTTATATTTTGGAGGTAATTAAATGACAAAATGGGATAGTGAGTATATTAAATTATGTAAAAAAATATTATCTGAAGGAGTAGAGGTAGAAAATAGAACAGGTACCAATTCAATTAAGATTCCATCTTATCACTTACACTTTGATTTAAGAGAAGAATTTCCAGTACTTGCGACAAAGCAATTATATTTTAGACAAGCAATAACTGAAATGCTTTGGATTTATCAAGCACAATCAAATGATGTAAGATGGTTACAAGAACGAAATGTTCATATTTGGGATGAATGGGAAATTAGTGAAGATGGTAAGTGGAGAGCAACCCAACTTATAGATGGAGAAAAAAAGCAAATAGAAAAAGATTTTGGAGTTGAATATGCACACACAATAGGAACCGCATATGGTTATATTGTTAATAAATTTTCTCTTATTGATACACTATTAGATAAAATAAAAAACCACCCAGAAGATAGAAGAATGGTTATGAGTCTTTGGCAAGATGATTATCTAAAAACCGCAGTACTTCCATCTTGCGTTTGGAGTAGTGAGTGGGATGTCACAGATGGATATTTAAACATGTGGGTTCATCAAAGAAGTTGTGATGTACCATTAGGGCTTCCATTTAATGTAACACAATATGCAACACTACTTAGTTTAATTGCACATGTTACTGGATTAAAACCAGGAACAATAGATTGGAGTATAAAAGATGCACATATATATGTAAATCAAGTAGATGGAATAAAAGAACAAATTAAAAGATTTGATGAAAATGATGATATAAAAGCACCAACTATATGGTTAAACCCAGAAATAGATGACTTCTATAAATTTGACAACTCAAAAGAATTAAAAGATATAAAAGTTAAAAAATATGAACATATGGGACCTATTAAATTCCCAATTGCACAGTAGGTGAGGCAGATGAAAAATTTAAGTTTAATAGTCGCAGTTGGGAAAAATATGGAAATAGGAAAAGATAATAAACTTTTATGGCATATCCCAGAAGATTTAAAGTTTTTTAAAGAAAAAACAAGTGGTAAAACAATCATTATGGGAAGTAATACATTTTATTCACTACCAAAATTACTTCCTAATAGGCATCATATAGTATTAACACTTGATGATTATAAATTTCCTGATGAAGTAGAAGTATATTATGATTTTAATACGCTTTTAAAAGCCTTAGAGACAAGAGATGAAGAAATGTTCATAATAGGCGGGGCAGCAATATATAGCTTGTTCATTGATTATGTAGATTCTATGTATATAACAGAAATAGATAAAGAATATGATGCAGATAAATTTTTTCCAAACTTCGACAAGGAAAAATGGAATAGAAAAGTACTAAGTAATAATGAATGTGATGGAGTAGAATACAAACACGTTTTGTATACTAGAAAGGGGTAGTATAAATGAGAGGTAAATTGATTGTAATAGAGGGAACTGATTGTAGTGGAAAGCAAACGCAAACAGAACTTCTTCAAAAAAGACTTAATGATTTAAATCTAAATTGTATAAGAATAGATTTTCCAAGATATGACACACCAACAGGTAAAATAGTTGGTGGGCCTTATTTAGGAAAACCTGAAGTTTGTCCTTCTTATTTCACAGAGGGTGCAGTTAACGTTGACCCTAAAGTAGCGTCATTATATTATGCCGCGGATAGAAAATACAATATAAGGGAAGTAATTGAATATTTAGACAAAGGATACTTTGTAATATTAGATAGATATACTACTTCAAATCTAGCACATCAAGGAAGTAAAATTCTAGATAAAGATGAGAGATTTAATATGTATCAATGGATAGATAAGTTAGAATATTGGTTATTAGAACTTCCAAAACCAGATGTAACAATATTCTTACATATGCCATATGAATACGCAAAAGAATTAAAGAAAAATAGAACAAGCTTAGATGAACATGAAAAAAGTGAAGCACACTTAAGACATGCAGAAGCTTGTTATCTAGAATTAAAAGAATTATATAATTGGAAATACATTAATTGTATAAGAGATAATAAAATAAGAACAATAGAAGATATAAATAATGAAGTATTAAAATTAGTACTAGAAGAAAAAAGAGAGTTTAATTAAAAACTCTCTTTAATTTACGTTATTAGTTTGATTAAAATATGCATGCATTGGATCTTGAGGTATAGGAGAAACAGGAGAAACAGGAGGGACAGATGGATTAACCGGCTCATCTATAATATCTATAATTTGATCATCTGAAGCATCTGGAATATTTTGGCTTGGAACAAACGTATATGGGTTAGCAGGCGCTTCTTGATTAATAGTTCCAACATTATTTACTTGATTAGAATTAATTTCAAGAGTAGGTGCTTCAATTGGAACAACTCTATCTACAGAAGGGATTGTTATATCAACATTAGCTTGATTAACAGGTTCATCAATTATTAATTCTGCATCATCTACTTTAGTCTCTTGTTGTATTGGCGGAGCCACATTAACAGGATTATTTACAACAGGAGGAGGTGTATTAACCACTTCGTTTTCAACCTCACCAAATTTCTCTGCAGCCTTTTTCTTTAAAGATTTTAATTCCAAATCAACTTCAATAAGCTTAAATATTTCAGAGAAAGTTGTAATACCATCAATTATTTTTTCAAGTCCATCTCCAAGTAGAGTAGTAACATCTCTAGTATAAACAAGTTTGTTTAATTCATCCTTAGTAGTCTTAGGATTAGATATACTACTTCTTAATTGATCATTTATATATAAAACTTCTTGTAAAGCAATACGTCCATGATATCCTTCTGTACAATCATCACATTTACCAGCATCATATACTTGTTCAACATTTTTATTTAAAACTAATCTAAATATTTCTTTTTCATAATCGGTAGTCGGTCTTAAAACTCTACACTTAGGACAAAGTCTTCTAGCCAGTTTTTGTGAAATAATTCCAGTAAGTGCACTAGACAATAAGTATCTTTCAACATCCATATCAAGAAGTCTTTCAATTGTGCTTAACGAGTTATTAGTATGTAGTGTTGATAAAACCAAGTGTCCAGTAATAGATGCTCTTACCGCAATCTGTGCAGTTTCAGAGTCACGAATTTCTCCTATTAGAATTATATTAGGATCTTGACGTAATATAGAACGTAGTACATTAGCGAATGTAAGACCTATTTCACTGTTAACTTGTACTTGGTTAACGCCCTCTATATTCATTTCTATTGGGTCTTCAACAGTTATAATATTAACGTTTTCTTTATTTAACTCTTGTAATATAGAGTATGTAGTAGTAGATTTACCAGAACCAGTCGCACCAGTTACTAATATGATACCATTTGGAACTGCGATCATTTTCTTTAATAAATCTAAATTTTTGGCAGAGAATCCAAGCGAATCAATACCACCAGAACTTTTAGAATAATCAAGAATACGAATAACTATCTTTTCACCCTCATTAGTAGGTAAGTCAGATACACGCATATCCAAATCTCTTCCTTCGATTTTACCTTTTATCGCACCATCTTGAGGAAGTCTAGTTTCAGTTATATTCATATTTGAAATAAGCTTAACCCTAGTAATTAAATTTCTTTCATATGATTTTGGAATCTTTGTGTGATTCCTTAATTCTCCATCTATACGCATACGAATCAACAAGCAATCTTCTTTTGGGTCCATATGTATATCACTTGCTCTATGTGTTGAAGCATATAAAATAATTTGGTTAACAATATCAACTATTGGAACGTTGACTACATCATACTGAATCATATTTTTGCCCCTTTATTATCTTTTATTCTAGTATTTTACTACAATTTATTATATAATATTATCAGAATATAATCAAGTAAGGAAGGATAAAGTTTATGAAAAAAAATAACAAAGGATTTGTTCTAGCAGAAGCAATAATAGTTTCAGTATTTGTACTAGGAATGTTTACCTATCTAGCGATGAACGTAATACCATTAATTAGTAGATATGAAAGAGTAGTAAACTATGATAATCCACAAGAAATATATCTAGCAAATACGCTATATGAGGAAATGTTAAATGTAGAGAATATAAACTCTGATTCTGATATAGAGTTGTCAATAGAAAATACTGATAATGGTAGTGAAGTAGAACCGAACCTCACTTGTACTAGAACAGGTGCATGTACCGGTTCAGATGATTTTTATACAAAATTAGGAAAAGCCTTAAAAATAGAAGCAATTTATACATATGATACTACCAATCCTAATAAGAATTGTAAAAGTATATCAAATGATAAAGGCTTAAGAAACTATTGTGAATATTATACAAAAAGAAAAGATAAAGCTGGAAACCAAAAAACCATAAAAAAGGCTTTCATGATAAAGTTCTCTGGTGATAAAGAAAATATCTCTGGTGATAAAGAAAATATCTCCGGTGATAAAGAAAATAATAGTAATAAAGCCGTAAATAAAAAATATGCAACAATAGTGGTTTCACAATAGGAGGTTAGGATATGAAAAATAATAAAGGATTTACAATTGCGGAATTATTAGTTACCTTTGTACTTGTAATGTCAATAGTATTAGCTCTTTTTAAAGTAGTTGACCACTATAGAGAACGCCAACAAAATGCAACTTCGGTAAAAGAAATGAATTCGTATAGAAATCAAATAGTAAAAGTAGTAGAAGATGACATCCTATTTAATTGTGAAGGAATTAAAGAAATTAAAGGACTAGATTTAAAACCTAGCGAGGGACCGAACTCCCAACAAGGAATTAAAATAACATTTAATGGGGTTGATGATAATGGCGTCCTAATTGCCAAAAACCTAATTGTTAAAAATAACGGTATATTGTATGGTGATATGTTTTATGAGTTTCCAAGTAAATTTGTAAGTGCAGTTGATGATGTTATATATACAGAAACACAAGTTAAAAATGTAAGCTCAGAAGATCCCTCACTAAAAAAAGCAATATATTCAATACATATTGATTTAACTCATTCTGAATTAAATAGAATCTTTAATATAAATATAGTCGCAGTTAATAATACCCCTACTGATACTGATACTACTAGTGAAACCCCATAAGCTGGCGACTAATAAAACAAAAGATACTAATTGTTAAGTATCTTTTTATGTGCTAAAATATACCTAGGTGGTTATATGGAAAAAATAGATAAATTTTTAAACAGTAAAATTAGTACTTCAATAAAACAAAATTACATAAAAGCTTTAGAAGATGAAGCGTTTAGAAGACTAATTACACAATATAAAATAGATGAAGAAGTAGGAATGAAATATACATCAAGATTAATGGATTCTAGCAAGGAACATACAAATTGTAGCAACTGTCCATCTCTTGCTGCTTGTTCTAATTCTGTTAGAGGTTTTTGCCTTACTCCAAAGCAAAATAAAAATACTATTAACTTTTCATATGACATGTGTAAATATTTGAAAAAAGAAGAATATAGAGAAAATGTTCAAGTATTTGATGTAGCAAAAGATATAAAAAATGCAAGTATAAAGAATATATATACAAATGATAAAAATAGAATAGAAATAATAAAAGCAATAAAGAATTTTATAAATGAATACAAGAAAGGAACTAATCCAAAAGGAATATACCTACATGGAAGTTTTGGAAGTGGTAAGACATATCTTATTTCAGCATTATTTAATGAATTGGCTAAGAGTGGAACTACTTCAGTAATAATACATACCCCAGAATTACTAAGAAGTCTTAAAGATTCATTTTCAACTGATTATTCAGAAAAATTCTATTTATTAAAACATACTCCACTTTTATTACTAGATGATATAGGGGCAGAATATTTAACTGCATGGGGAAGAGATGAAGTAATTGAACCAATATTACAATACAGAATGGATGAAGAACTTCCAACATTTTTTACATCGAATTTTACTATTTTAGAATTAGAAAAACATTTTACAACTGCATCTAATAGTATTGATAAAGTGAAAGCAAGAAGAATAATAGAAAGAATAAAACAACTATCAGTAGAAGTAGAACTAATTAGTAAAAATTTAAGATGAAATATTGAATAATTTTCATATTTGTGATAATATGAACTTAATTACAGAGACAAAGGACAAGATTATAATAAATGATTTATAGAGAGTTAGTGTTTGGTGTAAACTAATATGAATTTATTATAGTTACTACCTTTAGAGTAGGACCTGAAAAGGAATCCCGGCATTGCCGTTATCTAAATCAAGTTAAACCAAGGATGGTACCGTGTAATTCACTCCTAAAATTAGGAGTTTTTTTATTGGGGGAGAAAAATGATTGAATTAGAAAAAAGACCAATCGAATGGCTGTACTATAAAATTAAAACGATGGATGATTATGATATGCGTAAACTTCTTTCAGAAGAATTATTAAAAAGAGAAGTAAATAATGAAATTATTGATGATGAAGCTTATAGAATTGCATTATCATTTCAAAACTTTGAAACCCTATATAATCTAAGAAATAGTCCTAATTCTTGTATTGCTGCCCTTGTTTATCAAGAATTTAGAAACAGAGTTGATAATTCAAAAATAAAAAAGCACAAGCCTACTAAAGTTATAAAAAAGATGAAAAGAGAAAGAGTATATAATAGATATAAGAGGAGAGATAATTATGAATATTAAAGAAAATGAAAAACTAAGTATTATGAACCACTCTTGTGCACATTTACTAGCACAAGCAGTAAAACATTTATATCCAAATGCATTATTTTGGGTAGGACCAGTAATAGAAGATGGATTCTATTATGATATTGATTTAGGTGATGAAGTAATTAAAGAAGAAGACCTAGAAAAAATAGAAAAGGAAATGAAAAAATGCGCTAAAGATGGGAAAAGAATTGTTAGACATGAACTTTCTAAAGAAGAAGCACTAGAACAATTTAAAAATGACCCATATAAAATAGATTTAATATCTAGAATGGATGAAAACGATACAGTTATTTCTTGTTATACTCAAGGTGACTTTACTGATTTATGTCGTGGTCCACATGTTGAATCAACTAAAGAATTAAAATACTTTAAGCTTTTAAAAGTAAGTGGTGCATATTGGAAAGGCGATTCTAAAAACAAAATGCTTCAAAGAATCTATGGAATTTGTTTTGACAATCAAGAAGATTTAGATGCTTATTTAAGAATGCTTGAAGAAGCTAAAGAAAGAGATCATAGAAAAATAGGAAAAGACTTAGATATATTTATGTCTGATGATCTAGTAGGAAGAGGACTACCAATGTTCTTACCAAATGGTTATATAATATGGCAAGAATTAGAAAACTATATAAAAGAAAAAGAAAGAAAATTAGGATACCTTCATGTATTAACACCGTGTGTAGGTACAGTTAACCTATATAAAACGTCAGGACATTGGGATCACTATAAAGAAAATATGTTCCCAGCAATGGAAGTAGATGGAGAATCATTTGTACTTCGTCCAATGAATTGTCCACATCATATGATGATATATGCAAATAAATTACATTCATATAAAGATTTACCAATAAGAATTGGTGAAATTGCCCATGACTTTAGATATGAAGCAAGTGGTGCAGTTAAAGGAATAGAACGTGGTAGACATTTCTGTCAAAATGATGCACATCTTTTTGTAACACCAGAACAAATTAAATCAGAATTTAAAAGTGTTGTAGACTTAATATTTGATGTATATAAAGATTTTAATATTACAAACTATAGATGTGTATTATCACTAAGAGATCCAGAAGATAAAGAGAAATATCATCAAGATGATGAAATGTGGAATAAAGCAGAAAATGAATTACGTGAAGTTTTAAATGAATTAGGAATTGAATATACAGAAGAAATTGGTGAAGCTGCATTCTATGGGCCAAAATTAGATGTTAATGTAAAACCAGCAATAGGAAATGAAATAACATTATCTACTTGTCAATTAGATTTCTGCTTACCAGCTAAATTTGATTTAAAATATGTAGATAAAGATGGAGTTAAGAAAACACCAGTAGTACTACATAGAGCAATCCTAGGTTCACTAGATAGATTTATGGCATATATATTAGAGGAAACTAAAGGGGCATTACCAACTTGGTTATCACCAGTTCAAGTTAATATTATTCCAGTAAATCCAGAAATTCATAAGGAATACTCAGAAAAAGTTTTAAATGAATTAAAAGAACTTAATATAAGAGCCGAGCTTGATGATAGAAATGAAAAATTGGGTTATCGTATGAGAGAATCTCAAACTAAAAAGATTCCATATTCATTAATAATAGGTGATAAAGAATCAAGTGATAATCTTGTAAGTTATAGAAAATACGGAAGTACTGATACAACAACAGTTTCAAAAGATGAGTTTAAAAATTACATACTAAATATTATAAAAGATAAGAAATAGACAACCTCTATTTCTTTTTCTTTACATTTAAAATGTAAAGAAGTGTTAAAAAGGCATAATTTAACTTGCACAGAAAGATATAAATTAATATACTTAAATTATGATAAGATAGTACAAGAAAGGTTTATATTATGAAAAAGATATTTAAAATTTTATTTGGTCTATTAATGACTATGACATTATTTCTTGCTGTAGATGTTAATGCAGAAATTAAACTTGATGAAGAGAAAAAAGAAATAACGTATATAGCTAGTAAAGAATTTTGCGAAGAATGTGAAAATTATACAACATCATATGAGATAAAAGATAATATATTTGAGGTAACATTTAAAGAGCCAAAAGAGAGTGAAATATTTTCCGCACAAGTATTAAATAATTCAATAATCTGGGCTCGTAATAATGCTTTTAATATATTAATGTATAATCTGGATTATAATAAATATGATATTTTAAAAGATGGCTTAGCATTAGAAGTAACTGGAGATGAGAATAACGAGATACCAAAATTACTTAAAATTAATTTATCATATAATGGAAGAGACAAAGAAGAAAGTTGGAACTCATTAAAAACAGCACTTGTTAAAGGAATAGACATAGGTGGCATTGGTGATACCTCTGGTCAAGATTCAATAATAGTCTTTAACTCAGAATTTCAAGAAATAAACTACCAAGGTACTAAGCTTAAATATGAAATAGAAAATGGTGTAATGACAATTACTCCTAAATCCAATAAAGAAAAATTAACATTATATATCGCAGAAGATTTTATCATGCATTATATTATGAAATTAGAACTTGATTACGATACAGTTGATATTTATAATTCAAAAATAAATGATAATGGGATAGAAGTAGAAAAACTAGATGGAGAAACATTAAAAAGTTTAAAATTAAATCTAACAAAAACTGGAAAAGAAGCAACAGAAGTTTTAAAAGGTATAATAGAAGCAATGGAATATATTCCAGAGGATGACCCAGATACTCCAAATAATGATAACAAGAATAATACAAAACCAAGTGGAACAAAAGTAAGTGTAAAAAATACTGCAGTTACATATTCGGTAATAGCAATCACTTGTGGAGTTATATGTGTATTAATTGGTGCTGGTCTAATATTTGTATTAAATTCCAATAAAAAGAAAAAATAACACTAAGTTAATTTGAGACTGTCAATTTGACAGTCTTATTTTATTTTTTATAAAAAAATGTTTACAAAATATAACTTTGATAGTAATATTAGGGTAGCAGTGGACGAAAGTGGTGAAAAGTGGGGGATTAATATGTTGATGGGAGAATATAACCATACAATTGATGACAAGGGTAGAATTATAATACCCGCAAAGTTTAGAGAAGAACTAGGACGTGCATTTATCATAACCCGCGGCCTAGAAGAGTGCCTATTTGTATATCCTAAACCTCACTGGGATAAAATAGTAAATAAATTAAATCAACTACCTTTCACAAAGAAAGATGCACGTAGTTTTATGCGCTTCTTTCTCTCTGGTGCTACTGCAATGGAATTTGACAAACAAGGTCGAATCAATATTACCTCTCCATTGATTTCTTACGCCGGCTTAGAAAAGAATTGCGTTATAGTCGGCGTGGGAGATCGACTTGAAATATGGTCAGAAGAGAACTGGAACAAATTCTATAATACTAATAAGGAAGACCTATCAGACATTGCAGAAAATTTATTTGATTCAAATTGGGTAGATGGTGATTAATATGCATATAAGTGTTTTATTACAAGAGTCTATAGCCGCACTTAATTTGAAAGAAGACGGTATCTACGTAGACGCTACATTAGGTTATGCTGGACATTCCAGTGAAATATTAAAGCGAGTAAGAAGGGGTTGTCTTTTCGCCTTTGATCAAGATAGTGAAGCAATTAATTTTAGTAAAAACAAACTATCTAGTATCGGAAACAATTATGAAATTATAAAAAGTAATTTTTGTAATTTAAAAGAAGAATTAAAAAAACGAAATGTAACTAAAGTAGATGGAATATTATTTGATCTTGGAGTATCAAGTCCTCAATTAGATGAAAAAGAGCGAGGATTTAGTTATCACTTGGATGCAAGATTAGATATGAGAATGAATACAGAACAAGAATTATCTGCATATGAAGTCGTAAATTCCTATGATGAAGCAAAATTAGCTAAGATATTTTTTGAATATGGAGAAGAAAAGTATTCAAAAAGTATAGCACGTGCAATTGTAAAAGCAAGAGCGGAAAAGAAAATTGAAACTACATTAGAATTAGTTGAAATAATTAAATCTGCTATGCCAGAAAAAGCAAAAAGAGATAAACATCCAGCACGCAAAGTATTTCAAGCAATAAGAATAGAAGTAAATAATGAATTAGAAGTATTAAAACAAGCTCTAAATCAAGCATTGGATATAGTTGATGTAGGTGGAAGAGTAGTGGTAATAACATTCCATTCATTAGAAGATAGAATTGTAAAAAACATATTCAAGGAGAAAACAAAAATTGATTCAAGAGTAAAAGGCCTACCTAATATACCAGATGAATATTTACCAGATTTTAGGCTAGTAAATAATAAAGCAATTGTTCCTAGTTTAGAAGAACTAGAAAACAATAACAGAGCTAGATCATCTAAACTAAGAGTAATAGAAAGAATAAAATAAGGTAGTGAAAGGGGAAAATATGAAAAATAAAAGGCTTTTAAAGAAAAAAGTTAAAATGGGTAAGTTTGAAAAGTTAATTTATACATTCACTTTTGTTTTAGTGCTTGCTTCACCATTTGTAATTGTATTTTCTCAAGCAACACTATCAAAAATCAATTATGAAGTAGAAAAATCAAAAAAAGAATTAACTAAACAAGAAAAGAAAAATGAAAGTTTAGTAATGAAAATAAATGAACTTGCCTCTCTTGATAAAATACAAGAGGTTGCAGATTCTAAAGGTTTGAGTTATAATAATGATAACATCAAAACTATTGGTGATGAATAAAGGAGTCATGTATGAAAAAGAAAAGTACTAATACAATAAAGTTAAATGCTTTCGTTATATTAGGTGCTATTCTTTTTTTTATTGTAATAATTGCAAGAATAAGTTATTTATCACTATCTAAAAATGTAGATGAAATTAATCTACAAGAATTTGCTAAGAAAAGAACAACAAAAACAGATGTATTGTACGCTAAACGTGGTTCAATTTATGATGTAAATGAAAATGTGCTTGCGCAAAATGTTTCATCATATACAGTAATTGCATATCTTGATCCATCTAGAACAACTAACCCAGAGAATCCAAAACATGTTGTTGATAAAGAATATACTGCAAAGAAGTTATCAGAAATATTAGATATGGATTATGATAAAACATTAGCATATCTTTCAAAAGAAAATGTATATCAAACAGAACTTGGTAATAAAGCAAAGGGAATAAGTGAATTAACAAAAGAAAAAATAGAAGAGCTAAAACTTCCTGGAATAGATTTTATTGAAACACAAAAAAGAAATTATCCATATGGAAGATTCTTATCTTATACACTTGGATATGCAAAACTTAGAACTGAAGAAAATGAAAATGGTAAACCAGAAGAAAAAATAGTAGGAGAACTAGGAATAGAAGCTAAGTTTGATAAAGAATTAAGTGGTACTGATGGATATAATTATTATCAGAAGGATAGAAATGGATATAAAATAGCAGGAACAAAAGAATTAACTGAACCTGCAAAAGATGGAAATAATATATATTTAACAATAGATGCAAGTATTCAATTATTTGTAGAACAAGCAATATCTAAAGCATTAGACAAATATGATGCAGACTGGATGACAATAATGGTTGCTAATGCTAAAACAGGGGCTATACTAGCTTCTTCTACATATCCAACATTTGACCCTAACTTAAGAGATATGACAAATTACTTAGACTATAACATATCATATGCATATGAACCTGGTAGTACTATGAAAATATTCTCTTATATGGCAACTATGGAAAATGGAGAGTATAATGGAAGCGAAAAATATACATCAGGTGTATATAAAACAAAAGATGGTACAGAAATAGGTGACTGGTTGAGAAGTGGTTGGGGTAAAATCACTTATGATCAAGGATTTGCACTTTCTAGTAATGTTGGTGTAATTAATTTAATAAATAAGCATTTAAATGGAAATTTACTTATGGATTATTACAAAAAACTTGGATTTGGTTCTAAAACAAATATTGAATTAGCAAATGAAGTAAGTGGTAAATTAGCATTCAAATATGAAACAGAAGTATTTAATGCAGGATTTGGACAAGGAATTACAACAACACCTATTCAAAATATAAAAGCATTAACATCAATATCTAATAATGGCACCTTATTACAACCATATATAATTGATAAAATAGTAGATCAAAATACTGGAAAAGTTATATATAAAGGTGAAAAGAAAGAATTAGAAAAAGTTGCCTCTACTGAGACAGTATCAAAAATAAAAGATTTGATGGAAAGTGTAATAAATGGTAATAGTAGAACCTCAACTGGATATTACTATTATATGGATGGATATGATATAATCGCAAAAACTGGTACTGCACAAGTTGCTAGGGAATCAGGAAAAGGATACTACAATAATCAAGTAATAAGAGGATTTGCTGGTATGTTTCCAAAAGATAATCCAGAAGTAATAATGTATGTTGCTGCTAAAAATCCTAGTAGTATTAAATTAATGTCAGAAGTTGTAAAAGAAATAGTTAAAAATACAAGTAATTATTTAGGAATATATAATGGTAAGAAAGAAGAAAATAAAAACCTAACTAAGTATACATTAGATTCATATATAAATAATAATGTTGATACAGTAAAAGATACTCTTACTAAAAATAAAATAAATGTAGTAGTAATAGGAAATGGAAATAGAATAACCGTTCAATATCCAAAAGCAGGTGCAACTGTCTCAGAAATAGATAAGGTATTCTTAGTAACTAATTCTAATACTGATATTATGCCAGATATAACAGGTTATAGTAAAAGTGAAGTAATTGTTTTACAAAAACTTCTTAATATAAAAGTAGAATTTAGTGGAACTGGTTACGTATATGAGCAAAGTATAAAAGCAGGAGATAAATTTAAACCAGGTGAAACTATAAAAGTTAGATTAAAAGAAAAAAAGTAAGTTTGTGTGATTCACAAACTTACTTTTATATTGCTCTATATTTATTAGCATCCTTAAAAGGATTATTTTTATCTATATGATCTATAAATAATATTCCATTTAAATGATCTATTTCATGTTGAAAGGCAATTGCTAAATCCTCTCTAAGTCGAAGTTTAATTTTATTTCCCTTTGTATCATATCCTTCAACTGTAATCCTAGCAAATCTTGGAACAATTCCTTCAGTAGAGCGGTTAATACTTAAACAACCTTCGCCATCTTCAACATATATTTTTTCAGTAGAAGTTGATGTTATTTTAGGATTAACAACAACATAAACATCAAATTCTCCCTCATCTTTTTCATATACAACAGTAAAGAATCTTTTTAGTATACCAATTTGTACAGCGGCCATACCCATACCAGGTCTTAAGTTATACTTTTCAGCTATTTCTTCAATTTGACTATTTTTTAAATATTCAATCATTTTATCAATCGCAACAAGATCGTCTTGTTCCATAGGGAATGTAACTTCTTTACTAGTTTGTCTTAATAATTTATTTTTTTCATCTAAAATGTCTTTATTTCTTAACATATATAATCACTTCCAACATGGATATTATAACACAAAGATGTATTTTTGCAAAGAAAAAGAGCTAACACTCTTTTAGCTCTTTGTTAGTGAGACCATCTAGAACCAATTACAATTACTAATAGGATAAATAATACTAATATAATTGCATATGAAGAAGTATTATTTCCATAATAAGGATAAGCTGGATAGCCATATGAAGGATAACCAGTGTTTTGGCAACATGAATTGCCTCCACCGTAATAATACATAAACATTCCTCCTTTTTTACGTTTTCTAATATAGTTTATTATTAAAACAAAAAAATGCTACTATATATGACCTGAATGCTTGAAAAAAACTAATGAATTTGTTACAATAAATTAGATAGTAGGGAGGATAGTTATGAATAGAAAGATAAACAAAAAAGGCTTTACTCTAACTGAAATACTTGCAGTTATTGCTATTCTAGGAGTGATTCTAGCTATTGCAGTACCAAGCTATAATTCTTTAAGTAAAAAATTTGAAAAGGCATATTATGAAAAACTAGAGGGCTCTATTTTAGCAGCTGCTAAATCATATTATAAAGAAAATGCAGAGTCAAGACCTGCAGAACTTTTATATTCTAATGTAGTAACTTTTAGTGAACTTAAAACAAACAAAAATATAGATGACATAAAAGGTTATAAATCAAATAGCGATTTAAAAGGACGTATTATAATAGTAAAAAAAGAGAAAGATTACGACTATAAAATGTGTTATTTAGACTCTGATAATAATTCTGATAATAATAAGGAATATGAAAAAAAGGGAGAAAGCCCAGTAGCTGATGAAGATTTATTAAAAAAATTAGGTACAACTAATGATACAAATACTAATAATTGTGATGCTAACTGGTTGAAGAATAATGAAAATACCTTTATAACAGACTATGATTTCGTTAATTTTAATGGTTACCTATATTATTCAGAAACATTTGATAAAAATGATATAGAAAACATAAGAGACAAACTCGGGGTAGCAAAGACACTAACAAAGCAATCTTCTAAAGCAGGGTTTTCATTGGACTCCGTTACATTAAACGGTAAAACTTACTATCCAACAAATATTACTGGGGTAGACTTAACAGTTGCAAAAGACAGTAATAAAAAAATTTTTGTAACTTATCCAATTCAAGGAGATAAAGCCACAGGAAATACAATAAAAGAAGTAAATATAGTTAGATATGATGCACCAGTTGTTAAAGTGGGAAATGAAGAACAGGCTAGTGGTAAAACATTGCCATATAACACTGAAATAAACCTTAGTGTAAAGAAAGAAGATGCAGATATTCACGATAAATTGAAAGTTGCAGAAAACATATCAACAACGTTTGAAGAAAGTATTTATTGCGACGGAAATTGGGGTGATTGGGCCGAAGTATTAAACGGGAAAAGAAAATATACAAAAGATAGTGTTAATTGTGATGCTTCTTCTATTAAAATAAAATATCGTTGGAAAGATGAACAAGATAATAAAAGCCGAGAAACAAAGGAACCATATACTATGGACTTGATAGAAGAAAATCCAAAATTAGAGGTTAAATTAGAATCTGGCGGAAAAATATATGAACCAGGACAATGGACAAATAAAGATATAGATGCAACTTTAAATGTTACGGGTATAAAGAGGGATGTTGACTTGTATTCTAAGAAAGACTCAGGTACTGATACAAAGTTTAACACTGGTGGTGAAGGAACCTATAACTATAAAATAACAGAAGAAACAGCAAGTTCAACATATATTTTCTCTCTAAAAGAAAAGGATACTAGTAATCCTGTAAAAAATGGTGATAATAATGTGGAAGTCAGAAAAACAGTCAAAATTGATAAGACAGCGCCTCTAGTTGCAACAATTATTACTGATGACATTTATGATAAAAAGTATGATTCTGATGTAAATATAACTATGAGTTGGACAAATAAAGATTTATGGTTTAATGTCTTTGTGAAGGATGAATTAAGTGGAATTGAAAATGTAACATTTAAATTAAAATCAACGGGTGCTACAATTCCTGTGTATTTGGTGCAAGAACCCGATGATTACAAAGATATTACTGCAGGAAGCATATTAAATTCACTTACTAAGAGATATAGAAATTATGCAAGCAATGGTTATAGTAGATATATACTAAATTTTTATGAAGATATTGAGGATGATGTAATAATAAATGCGACCGACTCAGCTGGAAACAAATATACAAAGGAAGTAAAAATAAAACTTGATAAAACGCCTCCATCTCCACCAAGTATATATTTCTTTGGAATATCAACAGACAAGTTTTATATAATAAGCGGTGAAGATAAATTATCCGGAGTTTCTGAAGATCAATATAAAAAACCGGGCAGTAATGAATGGAAAACATATTCTTCTATAATACATTTAACTGCTGAAACAGGAACATACTATGCTAAGAGTATCGATAGAGCAGGAAATGAGAGTGCCCCAACATCAAAAAATTATGTAAAAGAAGAAACCGAATCAAAATATACAATTTATTTTGATAGTAATGGTGGTAGTGGTTCTATGAGTCCAATGAAAAATATTTCTAGGAACGCGAAAGTAACATTAACTAAAAATGCATTTACTAAAAGTGGATATAATTTTATGGGGTGGGCAACTAGTAAAGATTCTTCAACAGTTGCATACTATGATCAGCAAGAAGTAGCGGGAATAACAAGTGGTAGTTCAATAACATTATACGCAGTATGGAAAAAAGGCTTAGTAGCAACATTTAAATATAATAAAGCCACATGGGCTACAGACACAACAGCTTCATGTAATTTATATAACGGAGCAACATCTTGTACAATAAAAGCACCAGAAATACCAAATGCTCCAGGAACAAATAGAAGAGACCAATCAACATCTGCTTCTGTTAGAAATAAAGGAAATAATCCATATAAAACACTATTTACTGTTGTTGGGTGGTCAACTAATAAAAATGCGACTTCTGCGCAATATGCGTCGAGAGGAACAATTACACTTTCTGCAAACACAACATATTATGCTATAGTAAAAATTAATAAAACAAGATTCTATGCTTTTCCAAATGAAGATTATGGATTATACTGTCGTAAGGCCGCAGGTCAAGCATATGCAAAGGAAAACTTTAAAGGAATGATTTTAACTAATACTTCTACCGCTGCATACTATAACAGTACAAACTGGCAATATACTGGAGGAAAAATGTGGTTTGTTGGTAATGTGGATCCTAGTAATTTATGTAGTGGAGGTTCCCTTGGAGTAGGTAAAGTATGTACAAGCTGTTGGGTACCTGGAGATTGGGTAGATTGGTAGTGATGAATATGAAAAATAAAAAGATTAAGATAATAATAGTTTTAGTGGCCTTAGTAGTATTAATAACCGCAGGAGTAATTAACTACGTTAGTTATACCTCGGATAAAACATATGAGTTTGACACAAATAATATAAAAAAATGTGATGTCTGCGATACAAGTTTTTTGGGCAAAAGAACAAATAATTCTAAAAAAATAAAACAGACACATAAAATAGTTGGATTACAAACTTCAAATATGCAAATAACATCAGAAAGAAAAAACTACAATGAAGCATCGATGAGTGTAAAGTTAAAAAATATCTCAGATGCAACATTAGAAGACGTTAATCTAGAATTTAAATTCTATAATAAAAAAGGTGAAGAAATTAGTTCATTTATAATAACTATTCCATCACTTAAACAACAAGAAGAAAAAACAATTAGTGAGACTACACTTTATAGAATTATAGATTCATATGATTACAAAATTAATAATGTAAAATTAACTGGAAAGTAAATGAACCAAATCATTTACTTTTTTTTAGGGAATGTATATCATTTCTTTTTTAATGTCTTTTTCTTGACAAACATCATATTTATTTAGTATAAGTATAAAAGTGAAGGGGTGTGATATAATGACTAAAAATTTAGTAATAGTCGAATCACCAAGCAAAAGTAAAACAATAGAAAAATATTTAGGAAAAGATTATAAGGTAGTATCATCTAAAGGACATATTAGAGATCTAGCAACAACCGGAAAATATGGACTAGGAGTAGATGTAGATAATGATTTTAAACCTAATTATATTCCTGTTGCTGGCAAAAAAAAGCTGATTTCAGAATTAAAAAAACTAGTAAAAGATAGTGATGAAGTAATCCTTGCAACCGACCCTGACCGTGAAGGAGAAGCTATATCATGGCATTTATTAGATACATTAGGTATAAAAGATACTAATTATGAAAGAGTTCTATTCCATGAAATTACAAAAGATAAAGTATTAGAAGCAATTAAAAATCCAACTAAAATAGATTACAATTTAGTAAGAAGTCAAGAAACTAGAAGAATATTAGATAGAATTATAGGATTTAGACTTTCTAAATTAATGCAATCAAAAACCGGTGGAAAAAGTGCAGGTAGAGTACAAAGCGTAGCACTTAAACTAATTGTAGATAGAGAAAGAGAAATATCTAGTTTTAATAGTGAAGAATATTGGACTATAACAAGTAAATTTGATGAAATAGAAGCAGATTTATTTAACTATAATCATAAAGATATAGAAATAAATACCGAAGAAGAAGCTGATTCTATTTTATCTAAATTAAGTGATAAATATAAAATAGAAAGCGTTGAATCAAAGAAAAAATCTAAAAAGTCAAAACCTCCGTTTATTACAAGTACACTTCAACAAGAGGCATCAACTAAATTAGGATTTACTGCAAAAAAAACTATGTCCATAGCGCAAAAACTATATGAAGGTATGGATATTGGCAGTGAAACAGTAGGTTTAATTACATACATGAGAACTGATTCAATAAGACTATCAGATGAATTTATAGGAGCAAGTTATAAATACATAGAAGAAAACTATGGCAAAGATTATATTGGTTATGCAAAAAAATCTAAAAAAACAGAAAATGTACAAGATGCGCATGAAGCAATAAGACCTACAAGTGTATATAGAAACCCAGAAGACATAAAAAAATATTTATCAACTGATGAATATAAACTTTACAAAATAATTTATTATAGGGCACTAGCATCTTTAATGGCGGATGCTAAAGTAGAAGCAACTAGTGTAATATTAGATAATAATAACTATCAGTTTAAAATAAATGGGCAAATACTTATTTATGATGGATATTTAAAAGCATATGCTTTATATGAAACAAGTGAAGATAAAGTATTACCGGATGAATTTAAAAATGAGGGAAGCATATTAACAACTACAGATGTAACTAAAAAACAACACTTCACATCACCACCACCAAGATATACAGAAGCAAAACTAATTAAAGAACTAGAAGAATTAGGAATAGGTAGACCTTCTACATATGCTAAAATAATGGATACAATAAAAGAAAGAGGATATGTAACTATAGAAGAGAAAAAATTTGTTCCAACAGAAATAGGAATAGAAACTACAGATAGATTACAAGAATTCTTTAGTGATTTAATAAACGTTAAATATACAGCCGCAATGGAAACAGACCTAGATACAATCGCACTTGGTAAATTAGATGAAATAAAAGTATTAAGAGAATTTTATGATAAGTTTGAACCAGAGGTAGAAAAAGCATTTGGTCAAATGGAAAAGAAAGCACCTAAAGAAACTGGTGAGGTTTGTCCTAATTGTGGAAGTAGTTTAGTAATTAGAAAAGGGAGATATGGAGAATTTACTGCATGTAGTAATTATCCTGAATGTAAATACATAAAAAAAGAAGAAAAACAAGTAAAAGAAATAATGGATTGTCCAAAATGTGGCGGAAAGATTATAGAGAAAAAGACAAAAAGAGGAAAAATATTCTATGGATGTAACAATTATCCAAAGTGTAAATATGCATCGTGGGATAAGCCAACAGGTAATCTTTGTAAGGAATGTGGAGAACCATTAGTTGAAAAAAATGGAAGTGAAACTTGTCCAAATTGTAATAAATAGTAAATAGTGAAGAAAAAAACAAAATTTAGTATTCACAAATCTTTAAAATATGTTATAATGGTCATGTTGACTATTTAACATTTTTTGGACCGCTAGCTCAGTTGGTAGAGCAACTGACTCTTAATCAGTGGGTCTAGGGTTCGAATCCCTAGCGGTCCACCATATGTAAACTAAAAAGGCTTGTCAAAAGTCTTTTTTTTGTTGATAAGTGATAATGAAATAATAGTACTTTAAATTACAAAAAAGCCAATACTGTTGATAAAATCGACAAAATTTGATACTATAGTAATACAGTTGAATGGAGGTATTTAACTTGATAACTATAATAAATGATAAAAATAAAATAGAAGTAGAAAATATTAATGAATTATATAAATGGATTAAAAATGAAAATAGTACAACACTTAATAATACAAAAGTAGAAGGAAATAAAGAAGCAGAAGACTTATTTGCGTTTTTCAAATTCTATTTTAAAATATTAGAAGAATGTAAAGAAAGTATCACAGATGTTAATAATAATTTTATAGATAATACAGATAACAAATTAGTAGTAGATGCCACTAAAGAATTAATACGAATGAATAAAGATGGGAAATTTATAAGAGCGGCATTAATTGCGTTAGGATATTACAGTAAAAATCTAAGTAACGATAATAAAGAATACTTGCCACTAGCAACTGCATACGAAACATTTCAAACTTCTATTCTTATACATGATGATATAATTGATAATGCAGACTTAAGAAGAGGTAAAATTACTATACCTAAGTCATATTCAAATGAATTTGAAAAAAATAATAACAACTCTAAAGATTTTCATCAAAGAAAAACTCATATCGCAAATTCACTTGGAATATGCATTGGAGATTTAGGCTTTTATCTAGCAAGTAAGATACTTATTTCAAATTATAGAGATAATCCTAATTTTGATAGATTATTAAATCTATATAATACAATAGTAATTAATACAATAAAAGGTGAAATTATAGATGTATTACTTCCATTTAATGAACAATATTGTAATGTTCCTAGAACTACAGAAGATGATGTAATGGAAATCTATAGATTAAAAACTGCATGGTATTCAATAATTGGACCATTCAGCCTTGGAATGGTACTTGCCAATTATAGTGATGAAGAAATTAAAAAAATGCAAGAACTACTATATAACCTTGGAATAGGTTTTCAAATTAAAGATGACATATTAGGAATATTTGGCGATGAAAAAGAATTAGGAAAATCAGCTTCCTCAGATGTTAGTGAATTTAAGCAAACTATACTTTATTCATATATAGCGCAAAATAATCCTGAAGAATTAGAAAATCTACACAAATATTATGGAGTAGAGGGCCTAAAAGAAGAAGAAATGAATAACGTAAAAGATATATTTACAAGAACAGGCGCTAGAAAATATGCAACTGACATGATGGAATCGATGTTTAATGAAACAAGAAAAACATTAGCAAATATTACTTTTATAAATGAAGAATATAAGCAAATCATTGCAGGATTTATAACATATCTTGATTTTAGAACAAAATAAATTTTATTTCTTGACTATTACTTTATGAATTGCTATAATGTAGTAGTCGGCTATGGAGCAGTACTCAAGAGGCTGAAGAGGCGCCCCTGCTAAGGGTGTAGGTCGGGCAACTGG
>ERZ827168.1347-NODE-1347-length-34180-cov-7.718828_pt1 | contig 34180 bp, 34 predicted proteins | sample MGYA00519868_ERZ827168 | MGnify/ENA primary metagenome ERZ827168 (study PRJEB31778, sample SAMEA3449271) | human gut metagenome | biome: human gut; feature: human-associated habitat; material: faeces | place: United Kingdom | collected 2010/2012 ...
ATGAGTAACCTTCCCTTGATAAAGAAGGAGAAATGAGTGAAAATTTACTTATGAAAAAGAAAACATTGAAAAGAATTGACTTATTATTGTTGGTGATAGTTATCTTATTAATTACTGTTTTGGTTTATAGAATTTCAAATAAAGAGAAACTATCTGATGCTTATTTAGCTAGTGATACAAGTAATGTTCTTGTTTATGATGAAGATGATAAGGAAGTATCTTTAGTGCGTGGACAACTTGTTTCTCTATCTGATAAGACTAAAGAAATGAATGGAAATGAATATCATAAGGTTTATTTGGGTGACAATGTTTATTATGTTTATAAAGATAATTTAGTTTTAGATAGAGAATCATCAGTACTTGAGAAGTCTTTATATGTTTATCGTACTTGTAGTGTTTATCAAGACAAAGAGGGTAGTAAACTTGCTGGTTTGATAGAAAGGGGCGAAAAGATTAATGTTATTGGTCACAGTCCCCTAAAAGATGATGGTAGTGTTGATCGTTATCAATTTGATGGTGGTTATATTTTAAATAAATATCTTACAAACGATAAGGAATTATTGAATATTTCTAATCCTTTTTCAAATGATACAAGTAATCCCTATGGGGCAGGTAGTGCTAGTGAACTTGATTATATAGGCAATGAAAAGGTGCAAATAGAAGGCAATGTGATGCCTGATGTTTGTAAGTCTTTATATATTAATAAAGAGGCAATGGAAGACATTGAGGATTATATCGAATTAGCTAAAAGAACTGCTGTAAATACTTTTGTGATTGATATTAGAGATGCTCATATTGTTTCTTATAAGTCAGATATTATGAAGGAAAGATCTATTTCTTCTTATGATGCAGCTACTTTTACCATGGAAGATTTTAAAGCGAAACTTGATAAGGTGAAAGATGCTGACATTTATATGGTTGGCCGTATAACTGTTTTTAAGGATAAGAATTTTATGATTGATCATCCAGAATTTGCGATTGCAGATTTAAATGATGATGGTAAGCCTTTTATGTATGGAGGGTCTTATTGGCCTAGTCCTTTTGTAAGAGAAGTATGGGAATATAATGTAGAGCTTGCCAAAGAGGCTGTAACTAAATTAGGTTTCAATGAAATAGAATTTGATTATGTGCGTTTTCCTGAACAAATAGATTATTACGCTGATAAGTTAAATGCTCTTGATTTACAAAATAAATATAATGAGACTAGATCTCAAGCAATTCAAAGATTTTTGATGTATGCAGTTGATGAGTTACATAGTGTCGGTGCTTATGTTTCAGCTGATGTCTTTGGGGAGACTAGTAATAATTATGTAACGGCTTATGGACAATACTGGCCAGCTATTTCAAGTGTAGTTGATGTTATTTCACCTATGCCCTATCCTGATCATTTTAATACCCATGCTTATAATATCGAAGAAGTTGTTTGGGAAGTTCCGTATAAGTTAATGTTGGCTTGGGGTAAGGAAGCTAAAGATATGCAAGATATTACTTTAAATAAGGCAAGAGTGAGAACTTTTATTCAAGGCTATAATTCAATAAACAAACCATTTGTTGTCTATGATAATGAGAAGTTATTAGATCAAATCAATGGCTTGAGTGATGCGGGTATTTTAGATAATGGTTATATCGTTTGGAATGCCGGTAGTTATATTGATAATTATTATTTATATGAGGATGCACTTAGTAGGTAACTAGTTATAAAAATGTTTGTATGATACGAAAAATAACATATTATATAATTTTTCGTTTATAATTGATGTTATGTTAGATATTAAATCGATGGCTATTTCTTTTGAGTTGTTTGGGACATTTGTTTCGTTAATGTTGGGTGCCTTCTTTTTCCTACAAAAGAATAAGGATGAAATTGATAGAGATATCATGAATGTTGTTTCTCTTGGTGCTTTACTTTTAATTAGTGACAGCATGACTTATCTTTATGATGGTGTAACAACAGATGTTGGTTTTATCATTAATAATTTAGCTACTTTCTTAGTTTATACATGTAACTATATTTTGTTGATGTTGTTTGGAAAGTGTTTGATTGATTATATTAAGCCAAACAAGAAACAAAGATGTGTGTTTTGCATAGTATTTATTTGTATTATTATTTCTTTAATAATGTTGGTAGCATCTCAATTCTTTGATATTATCTATTATTTTGATGAGTTTAATGTATATCACAGAACTAATTTATATTTCTTATCACAGATTACTTCTTTTATAGGTATTTTCTGTTATGGATATTTCTTGTTGAAGAATAAGAATAAGATGATGAAAAATGAATATTATGCGACTCTGTGTTATGTCATTATTCCTAGTTTATGCACAATAATTCAAACTTTTATTTATGGTTTTCCATTCCAAATATTGTCACTTGTGATAAGTGGTTGGTTACTTTTCTTAACTAGAGATTTGGCAGTTAGAAATAATTTGAAGCAGGCTCTTGATTCTAAGGACTCTTATTTGAGTAAGATGTCTCATGATTTAAGAACGCCACTAAATGGTATTATTGGGCTTTTGGATATCAATGATAATCATCCAGATGATACCGAATTAAATCAAAGAAGTCGTGATAAGGCTAGGGTTGCTGCTAATCACTTGTTGTCTTTGTTGAATGATGTTTTAGAGTTGAGCAAACTAGATAGTCAAAGAGCTGCCTTGATTGAGGATCCTTTTGATTTAAGAGATGTTCTTGATGAGGTTGAAACTATTTCTAAGTTAAAGGCTGAGTCTATGAATATTAATTTAATCTGTAATTATAAGGATGGTTTAACTTGTCCATATGTTTATGGTTCTTCTTTACATATGAAACAAATTTTATTGAATCTTGTGGATAATGCGATTAAATATAATAAAAAAGATGGGTATGTTGAGCTTAATGTTAATGTAAAAAGACATAAGGAAGATTTAATTACTTATGTATTTGTGGTTAAGGATAATGGACTTGGCATTGATAAGGAATATCTTGATCATATCTTTGAGCCTTTTAGTCAAGAGAATCAAAACTTTAATGAGTATCGTTTAGGTACTGGTTTAGGCATGTCTATTGTCAAAGGACTTGTAGAACTTATGAAGGGTTCTATTTCGGTTACTTCTAAAAAAGGTGTAGGAAGTACCTTTGAAGTTGTGATTCCTTTTAAGATAGCTCCTGAGATTGTTAAGAATACTAAGGATTCTAAGGCATCTATTAAGGGTAAAAAGGTTTTACTTGTTGAGGATAATGATTTAAATAGAGAAATTGCCAAGACTTTACTTGAAGATGAGGGCGTTTTGGTTAGTGAGGCTGTCGATGGCTTAGATGCGTTGAAGGTTTTTGAAGAGTCTGAGATTGGCTATTTTGATTTGATTTTAATGGATGTTGTGATGCCTAATATGAATGGTTTATCTGCTACACGTGCTATTAGGGAACTTAATAGAATTGATAGTAATTTGCCTATTATCGCATTAAGTGCGAATGCTTATGCTGAGGATATTAAAAAGACCAAGGATGCTGGTATGGATGATTATGTGTCTAAGCCTTTTAAAATTGAAAATCTTGTTGAAGTGATTGATAAGTACTGTTAATATATTTCTTGTGGATGTAATTATAACAATCGAAGATAAGCAAGATAATTATAAAGAAGTAGTTAGAGAGAAAAATATTATAGATAAAAAGCATTTTTCTTATGCTGATTCGTTGGATGTTTTAAATGATGTGCGCATCTTTAATAATGGAATTACGATATTTCGAAAAGATGAAGATCATGAGACTTTTGTGGTCTTGAGGGATAAAACTTATATCAAGGTTAAGTCATCTGAGGGTAGTATTGTTTTTTCTATTAAAGAGCTTGCATTATCAATAAACAATGATATTATATCTATTGGCTATTATTTAAATGATAGTTACAAGCAAATAAAGATAGAATTTATAGGAGATTAATATAAACATGACAGCAAAAAGATCAATGGCTGATGTAGCATATGATTATATCGCAACTCATAAAGTAGCAATTCCTTTCAAGGAACTTTGGGCTGAGGTATCTAAGGAAACTGGAGTAAGTGGCGATAGGGTAGCGTCTTTTTATTCTGATTTATCAATCGATGGACGTTTTGTACAACTTGATGGTAACAAGTGGGATCTAAAGAATCACTTAAAGTTTGAGGATACTCAAATCAATTTGGCTGAATTAGAAGTTGATGATGACGAGGGTGTTGTTTATGATGATGATGGTAACATCATCGAAGAACCTGATGACGATGAATAAGGCGCTTTGCGTCTTTTCTTTTTGTATAATTAAGAAATGAAGTATTTAATTTTTGATTTTAATGGAACGATATTAAATGATACTGAACTTGGACTTGAATGTATCAATAGATGTATTGATGATTTCTTAAATAGAGATCATTTAAGTTTGAAAGAATATCGTAATATCTTTACTTTTCCAGTTAAACATTATTATGAAGTGGTTGGCTTTGATTTTGATGTCTTAAGTTGGGAAGAAGTTGGTCGTAAGTGGATGGATTATTATGAGGCTGGTTTTGATAAGTGTCAGCTTTATGATGGTATTAAAGAAATACTTATGAAGAATCGCTTGTTGGGCAATAAAAATATTGTCTTGAGTGCTTCTAAGCTCGATATGTTAAAAGGTCAACTTGATAAGTTGAGTATTATCGATATGTTTGATGAGGTGCTTGGCATTGATAATATCTATGCTACTAGTAAGTTGCCTATAGGTTTAGAATTTATTAAGGATAAAAACCCTAAGGATTGTTTAATGATAGGTGATACTTTACATGATGGTGAAGTAGCTAGGGCCATGGGTGTTGAGTGTGTATTGGTTGCAAGAGGTCATCAATCTAAAGATGTTTTGTGTCAAAGTGGCCTTAGGGTATATGATGATATTAGAGAGGTATTGTTATGAGAATAGGTCAATCACAGGATGTGCATCGTTTAGTTGAAGGTAGAGATTTGATTATTGGTGGCGTTAAGATTCCATATGAAAAAGGGCTTTTGGGTCATAGTGATGCAGATGTACTGCTTCATGCGATTATTGAGTCTTTGATTGGAGCTATGGGCTTAAGGGATATTGGTACTCATTTTTCTGACAAGGATGCTAAGTATGAGAATATTTCTTCTTTAGTTTTATTGGAAAAGACTAAGGATATGCTTAAGGAACATGGCTATAGGGTGGTAAATATCGATAGTTTGATTATCATTGAGAAGCCTAAGATGGCTCCTTATATTGATACCATGAAAGAAAATATCGCGAATACTTTAGGTATTGATAGTTCGCTTGTTAATGTTAAGGCGACATGTTTTGAGAAGATGGGCTTTGTGGGTAGAGGCGAAGGTGCAATTGCCCAGGCTGTCTGTTTAATTGATGAAATCTAAAAGGCCATCATATGATGGCCTTTAAACTACAAATTATTAATTAAGTCTTTCTTACGCCACTTGCCAGATTCCCATCTGATGATAAATATTATGCCTCTTAGACATTCATCACTCGCCATACCAATCCAAATACCCATAAGTCCTAAGCCTTGGACAAAGCCAAAGTAGTAGGCAATAGGGATGGATATAAACCACATACTAAGGATGCCACAAATTACAGGGAATTTGATGTCGCCAACTGCTTGTAAGCTTCTTACCATGGTCATGTTGATGGCTCTTCCTATTTCAAGGATAAAGTCTACAAACATTACGCTTTTCGCAATATGTAATAATTCTTTATCTATAAATAGTGAGAATAGTGGTTCTGCGAATATAAATATTAATAAGGCGGTTGTACCATTTAGAATAACTGATAAGATGGTAGCTTTCTTAGCTTCTTGATAGGCTAAGTCTTTATTTCCTTCACCAATCATGTAACCAATAATTATTTGAGATGCTTGTGATAAGGCACAACCCAACAAATATCCAATCATAGCATACATGTAGGCAAAGGTTCTTACTTTGACAATAGAATTACCTAGCATATTTACCATCGTTAGGATAACCATTTGTGATGCATTGTAGGATACAGTTTCCCCACCACTTGGTAGTCCTATTTTTAACATGGTCTTTAGTAAGGCAGAAGGCCATGGATTTAGACATTTGAAGTTTACTTTTATTGAACTTAATGAGTTAAAGATGATTATTAAGAATGTTAAACCAATAATTCTTGATAATACTGATGAGATGGCAGCACCGGCTACTCCTAAGTGTGGTATTAAGAAGTAGTTGCCTACAATGTTTAAGCCGTTCATGATGGTTGATGCCAACATTGATTGTTTCATCCAGCCATTACTTCTAAACATAGCACTATAGGTTGAGAAAATACCTTGAAAGGCAAGTCCTAGGGAACAAATATTTAAGTAGATTAGCGCTTCATTCATACAATCAGCAGGTATTTTCATTATGGTGAAAATATTTCTACCAAATATTAATAGGACGATAGAAATAATAAAACCAAAGGCTCCATTCACGATGATTCCCAGCGCATATAATTGTTCAATTTTATCTGTCTTTCCTTTACCGAATAGTTGAGAACATAGAATGGTAACTGATAATGAGATTACTGTGAAGGCAATAATCAATAGGTCCATGATACTAGAGGCGTTGGCGATAGCGCTGGCTCCAGTATTTGATACTTGGTTGACCATGATTTTATCGATATTGGCTACTAAAAGTTGTAGTACTAATTCAATAAAAATAGGCCAAGTGTATTTAAGTAGTTTCTTGTCAAATAGTTTCATACTTAAATAGTTTAATACGGCCTATTATAAATTCAATAAGTTTTTAAAAGAAAACGGATACATTACCAATCAGAATCCCAATCGGTGTCGCTTGAGTCCCATGAGTCGAAATCATAGTCATCAAAGTCGCTGTCTGAATGGGTATTTGAAGTGTAGTTTTTTGATTTGGTAACATCGCTAAAATCATATTCACTGTTATAGTCTTTTCCGACATAATATTCTTCATAATCTTCAGGAGTACCTGAATAGATTAGCCAATCATCTACCAAATCATCAAAGAAGTACCACACATTATTATAGTAGTAGTATGGTTGTTGTTCGATGATGTAGTAGCCTTTTTTAGGTCCTGTGAAGTGTAGGATTAAATATAGTCCTATAACCGCAAAGAAAATAACAAAGGCAGCGATGTCTTTTGGTTTTTTCTTTTTCTTTTCTTTTTCTTTTTTTAGACCGGTTCTTAGATCCATTTCATCAACTAATTTAGAAAAGAAAATATTAACCGCAATAGATTCGTTGTTTCCCTTATATCTTGTGAAACGTTGACCATTGGCTTTGTTTTTGTAGACAATATATTCATCGCCTTCTTTATAGATGCCGAAGCATTTAGGATCGCTTCTATTTTCATTAATAAAGAAACGGGTTTTTTCACTAGAAATACCTTTTTCTTTAAAGAAAGTGTCAAGTTCTTCAATAGTAGTAAGTTTTACCGGTTTATTTTCCACTTATTATCCTTTCAGTCCTCTAGATTGTCTGTCCATGTCTTCAACAACAATGTCATAGATTTCGCCAAGTGAGGCACAGTATTCTAATACTTTCCATGGCTCATTAGTATGAAAATGAATCTTGATTAGTTCATTATCGCCAACAGCTAATAAGCAATCACCTTTAAAGTTTTGATTAAAGTAATTGTTTATTTCATCTTCATTTAGGTTATTTCCTTCAATTAATAATTGAGTATCGTATCGATAGTCTAACATAAGGGCTACCTCCTTTTTAGAAATTATATCATCTATATAAGTATGCTTAATTCACCAAGTTGGGGGTATACATATTTTTTATTACGAGTATAATAATAAAACGTGAATACGGGAAAAATGACTGAGGGTAATCCTCTTAGATTGATATTAGCTTTTTCAATACCGCTTTTGTTGGGTAATCTTTTTCAGCAATTTTATAATATTGTAGATACTGCTATTGTTGGTCAAACACTAGGTAAAGTAGCTTTGGCTGGTGTTGGTTCAACTACTAGTGTGCAGTTTTTAGTAATAGGTTTTTGTCAAGGGTTAACACAAGGTTTTGCGATTCCCGTTGCTCAAAGATTTGGGGCTAATGATTTAAAGAATTTGAAGAAATATGTTTTTAATGGAGCTGTTTTAACCTTTGTTTTTGCGATTATTATTACATTATTGACAGTTGTGTTTACACCTCAAATATTATCTCTATTAAAGGTGAATAGTGAGATTTATTATAGTTCTTATACATATATAGTGGTAATTTTTGCGGGTATTCCTTTTACTCTTTTATATAACTATTTGAGTGGTATTTTAAGATCAATTGGTGATTCTAAGACGCCATTTTATTTCTTAGCTTTTTCAGCTATTTTAAATATTTTCTTAGACTTCTTTTGTATCTTAGTTTTAAGATGGGGTTGTGCTGGCGCTGCCATTGCGACTATCTTTTCTCAAGCAGTAAGTGGTTTATTATGTCTTGGTCTTATCATCATGAAGTTTGAAGTGCTACATGTTGATAAGGAAGATAGACATATCAGTGTTCAACATTGTCTACATTTATTGAATATGGGACTACCTATGGGTTTACAATTGTCTATTACGGCCATTGGCTCGATGGTTATGCAGTCTACTAATAATGGTTTAGGTACAACTTATGTATCTGGTTTTGCGGCTGGTGCTAAGATTAAACAATTGATGATGTGTCCCTTTGATGCCTTTGGTATCGCTACTTCCACTTTCTTATCACAAAACTATGGGGCAAGAAAGGCTAAGCGTATTAAGGAAGGCTTTGGCGTTGGCTTAAAGATTGGTATTGTCTATGGTGTGATGGCAGGCATTATCTTGTTCTTCTTTGGCAGAACTTTAAGTGCTTTGTTTATTTCACTTGAAGAAGTTGAGGCACTAGATGCTTCTTATGATTATTTAAGAAGACTTGGCTATTTCTATCCAATGTTGGGTATGCTTATGGTGTCTAGAATGGCTTTACAGGGCCTTGGTTATTCTAATAGGGCCATGTTAGCTGGTATTATTGAGATGATTATTAGAAGTGTCTTTGCGTCTATTTTTGTGCCTATTTATAAGTTTGATGCGATTACTTTCACTGATCAATTAGCTTGGTTTGGCGGTGTTGTATATTTACTTCCAATGTTTATTTTTACTTTTAAACAAGTTGAGAAGAATATCGAGTATGAATTAAGGTATATGCAAAAATGATTAAGGCGATTTTGTTTGATATGGATGGTACTTTGGTAGATTCAGAGCGCTACTATACTGAGATGTCTTATAAGTGGGTCTTACAATATCGTAGTATAGAAAAAAGAGATATCTATCAAATCGTTGGTGTCAATATGGATAAGACATATAGAATTATGTCTAAGTTGGCTGGATTGTCATATGATGAAACAAAGAAGAGTTATGATGAGTACTTTAGTAAGCATCCAATGAATTATAATGATTATCTTTTTGATGATGTCAAGGATGTTTTGCCTAAGTTATGTGACTATAAATTAGCTATTTGTACTTTATCTTCTAGAGATATGTTGAATAAGTTTATTTCCGATACTGGCTTAAATGAATTTGATTTACTTTTATCTGATGAAGATGTAAAAAATCCTAAGCCTAGTCCTGATATTTATTTGAAGGCTATTGAAAGATTTGGTGTTAATAGAGATGAAACTCTGGTTATAGAAGATTCTAGTACGGGTATTAAGGCTGGTAAGAATGCGGGTATTTGTACTTTAGCTAGGGATGGCAGCAGATTTTTTATTGATCAAAGTGAAGCTGATTATATTTTTGATGATTTACATGAGGTTTTAAATATTTTAAATGAAAAGAATATTTAGTTTTTTTATATATATTTTGATGCATATCATGATTGCGGTATGTTTTATTGATACCTATATTATGGATAAGCTATATGCTTCTTTGGTGGTGATTGCTTGTTTGATGATGCTTATTACCATTAGACCTAAGAGGAAAGATTTTTGGAAGAAACTACGTAATAGGACTTATTATTACTTGTTGTTTGCGTTTTTCTTATCTTTTTTATCTTTTGTGGATAAGGTTAGCGTTCCTTATGAATGGTTTAGTGTCAAAGGTTTTAAGATTTGGTTGAATTTTATTTCTTTGATTCTTATTATAAAGACCATTTATGGCTATGCCTCTAATGATAGATATTTAAAAAGAAATCCTAAGAATGAATTGAAAGCTAAATCTTTGTTGATTAAAAATGAAAAAACTAATCATAATTAGAAAATATTTTTATGAAAAAATATTGAAACATTGAAAAATAGTGCTAACATAATTTTATAAACGTTATAGATGAACTAGTAACAGGATTGACTGTATTAAAGAGAGACTGTGGGTGCTGAAAACAGTTATATAGGATCTTGTGAATTCCTCATTTATGTTAGCTATTGAAATTGTAGTAGATGTGCTCGGTTGTTCCCGTTATCGAACTAGACCATGTTGGTGGTTAAAGAGGTCAATATAGTAATATATTGATGAAAAAAGGTGGTAACGCGAAGACTCACTCGTCCTTTGGATGGTGGGTCTTTTTTGTTAGGAGGATATATTTATGAAGAAAGTAATGGTAATCTTATTATCTGTGTTGATGGTACTTGGTTTAAGTGCTTGTGGTGCTAAGAAGGATGATTCTACTATTAAGGTGGGTATTTTACAACTTATGACTCATGGTTCTTTGGATGAGGCAAGAGAGGGTATGAAGGATTATCTTAAGGAAAATGGCTATGATAATATCGAGTATGTTTATCAAAATCCAGAAGGGGATCAATCTAATTTAACGACAATGGCTGATAGTTTGGTGAATGGCGATTGTGATGTGATTGTGGCTATTGCGACTCCTTGTGCTCAAGTATTAATGAATACAAATGTTGATACACCAATCGTGGGTACTGCGATTACTGATTATGTAAGTGCTGGTTTGGTTAAGTCAAACAAAGAGCCAGGTTCTTATATTACTGGTGTTAGTGATTATTTCTCAAGTGATAAGCAAGTTGCTTTAATTAAAGAACTTGTTCCTAGTATTTCTAAAGTGGGTATTTTATATACATCTAGCGAAACTAATTCTGAGCTACAAGCTGATGAAATGCTTAAGGCTTTAGAAGCTGCAGGTATTGAAAGTGTGGTTAAGACTACGCCTGATAAGAATACTACAAGTGAGACTATTACAGCTTTAGCTAAGGAAAATGTAGAGCTTATTTATATCCCTACTGATAATAATTTGGCTGCTTCTATGGGTAGTGTTTTACAATCAGCAGAAGAATATAAACTACCAGTAGTTGTTGGTGCTGCTGCGATGGTTAGTGATGGTGGTTTGGCTAATGTGGGCATTGATTACTATGAACTTGGTAAGTTAACTGGTGAAGTTGTTAAGAAAGTGTTAGATGGTGGCGATACAGCTACTATGCCTATTGTTTATGAAGACAGTGGTAAGGTTTACTATAACTCTAAGGTGGCAGAAAGAATTGGTTATACAATTCCTGAATCTATTATTGAAAAGGGTAATGATTTAGGTAAGTAAGTATGGCAATTGTTGTTTCTGCTTTATCACAAGGCCTACTGTGGTCAGTGTTGGCTGTTGGTGTTTATTTATCTTATCGTTTCTTGAATATTTCAGATTTAACAAGTGAAGGGTCGTTTACCTTGGGCGCTGCCGTTTGTGCTTCTAATATTGTAAGAGGAATGGATCCGTTATTATCTTGTATATTAGCCCTTATTGCAGGTGCTTTGGCAGGACTTGTGACAGGTGTTTTGCATACTAAGTTTAAGATGCCTTCACTTCTTGCGGGTATCTTGTCAATGACTGGTTTGTATTCTATTAATCTAAGAATCATGGGTAAGGCTAATATTCCCTTGACTCAATCAGTAACATTATTAACTAAGCTAAAGAATATCTTTGGTCTAGCAAGAGATAGGGATGGGGCCATTTATTTAGGTTTAATAGTAGTTGTTATATTAATAATCTTACTTGTATGGTTCTTTAATACCGAATTTGGTTTTTCAGTAGTGGCAACAGGTAATAACGATAAGATGATTAGGGCCAATGGTGTTGATTCTGATAAGACAATTATTGCGGGTTTGATGTTGTCTAATGCCCTTATTGCGTTAAGTGGGTCTTTGGTTGCTCAATATAATGGTTATGCTGATGTGACTATGGGTATTGGTGCGATTGTAGTTGGTTTGGCAAGTGTCATCATTGGCGAAGTATTGTTTAAGGATAAATATTTTGCGGTGTGTCTGATTGGCGTTGTAGTGGGTTCGATTATTTATCGTTTAATTGTAACTTTTGTGGTTAATACTAATTTTATTTCAGCAAATGATATGAAATTGTTTACGGCTATTGTGGTTGCAGTGGCTATTATCATTGCGAATAAAGGGGGTAAGAAGCGTGTTTAAGGTTGAAGGTTTATATAAGACTTTTGAGGCTCATAGCGCTAATGAGGTTCATGCGATAAATGGTGTTGATTTAGTGATTAATGATGGTGATTTTATTACGGTTATTGGTTCTAATGGTGCTGGTAAGTCTACATTATTGAATTTATTGAGTGGCAGCGTAATTGCGGATTCAGGGAAGATTTATCTTGATGATTTGGATGTTACTAAGATGCCAGAGTATAAAAGGGCGAAGTATGTTGGTAGAGTCTTCCAGGATCCTCGTGTGGGTACTTGCCCTGATTTGTCTATTATTGAGAATATGTCTTTGGCTAAAAGAAGAGGGAAAATTAGAACTTTAAGGCTTGGTATGTCTAAGGGTGAAAAGGAAGAATATATCAATGATTTGAAGACTTTAAATCTTGGTTTAGAGAATCGTCCTAAGAGTAAGGCTGGTTTATTATCAGGTGGTCAAAGACAGGCTTTGACACTTTTGATGGCAACGCTTGTTAAGCCTAAGTTGTTACTTTTGGATGAGCATACAGCGGCGCTTGATCCAGGTACGGCAGCAGTTGTCTTATCTAAGACTGAGGAGATAATTAATAAGCATAATTTAACAGCTTTTATGGTTACTCATAATATGAAGGATGCCCTAAGGTATGGTAATCGCTTGATTATGATGGATAAGGGTAGGATCGTTTTAGATATAAGTGGTGAAGAAAAGAAGAAGTTAACGGTAGCTGATTTGCTTAAGATGTTTGAGAAGGTTACTGGTAATGAGATTGTTAATGATAGTGTTTTATTAGCTTAAGGAGAAAAAATTCTCCTTTTTTTAATTTTGGGGTAGGAATTTTAGGGTCTGTCGGCAAATATATAGTGAAAGGATGGAAAAGAATTATGAATAACATGATTAATGTTGATCCAAGCAGCTTAGAACAAACTGCTGGGAGAGTTGAGAGTGCTGATGGTGATTACCAAAGATTGTTTAATTCACTATATAGCGAAGTTGATCGATTAGAGACTAATTGGGGAGGTAAGGATAACAAGGCTTTCTCAGGTAAAATTAGATCTTTTGAGGAGGATTTAAGACAGATTTCTCTAATTATGCGTCAGTATGCTGAGTTTTTAAGAGCTAGTGCTAAGGCTTATCGTGAGACTCAGGATGAATTAACAAATTGTGCAGGAAAATTGAAAGGATAGTATATGGATAATATTAGAATTACGTTACCAGAAGTGAGTGCTGCCGCAAATAATATCAGAAGCATTAATGCGAGCATGGATGATATCTTAAATGATATCTCTAAGATGATGAATGATTTAACAGGTGTTTGGAAGGGTACGGCTGGTGAGGCTATTGTTGAACGTTTTAAGCGTTTTTCAACTCGTTTCATTGATGAGAGTCAAACGATTGAAGAGTATGCAAAGTATCTTGATTATACCGTTTCTTCTTATGATTCTTTAGAGTCTACTTTAAGTTCTAATGCGTCGAATTTTGAATAAGTTAATCGCTTGTCTTATGGTGATGCTAGTGTCTTTGACACTAGCATCATGTAAGGCGAGTGAGCCATATTTAACTAGCGACTATATCAATACTTTGGTTAGAGATAGTGGGCTAGGTAGGGGTGAGAATGTTGATGAGAGTATAACTGATTTAATAGCTTTTAAGGTAGTTGATGATGAAGAATATCCTGAGTATTTAACTTATTGGTATTTAGCTTTAACTTTGAATAATTTAATTGAGAATGGTGATACAAGTGTTAAGGCTTTAAAGAAAAAAGGAATTATTAAAAGAGTTAAGTCCGATGATGAATTACTTAATGAAAAGGATGCTTTAGAGGCTATTAAGAAGGCTGTAAGTTTAATCAACAACAAGGAAATAGAAAGAAAAGAAGAAGTAACTTATAAAGAAGAATATAAAAAAATTAGAGTATATGAGAAAGATGGCACTTATCTAAAGACGAGTGCTAATTTGAAATCTGGTGAACTGGTTTATCTAGAAGAAGATGATTGTTTTGTGATTGTCACAGGTTTCCATAATGGCGCTTACTTAACAAGAGAAGCAACTTTTGATGAGATATTTGAGAGTCTTGAGATATCTGATAATAGTGAATTAGATTTGACTAAGGCAATAGTGGTTGAAACTGATTATGATACAGAAGCTTATGTGAATAATGATCGTGAGCTTTTAGCAGGTGGCGATACAAAGCGTTTTACTAAGGATGGTTTTAATGTATCTTATAAGATCACAAGAAGTAGCATCGATGCTAGGATTTCTAAGAATGTTGATGGTTTGAATTTCTTTTATGATATAAGTGTTTCTAACTTGAAACCTGCTTATATTTGGAAGTTTAAGACGGATAATATCGAGAATGCTTATTTGAAACTTGATTATAAGACGGTAGAGGAAATTGGTGTTTCTGTTGGTCGTTATAAGAATTGTTACTTAGATTTAAAGGACTTAGATTCATCTTCTTTTGTGAATTTAGCTAAGTCGATGATTAAGGATAAAAGTGATGAAACTGAGGCTACTATCAAGATTTGTGAGTTGAAGGTTCCTGTTGAGGGTGTGCCTACATTGTTTTTTAATGTTGAGGTGCTGGCTAAGTTTTATACCTCTGGTAAGGTTGAAATAGTTGTTGCGAATAAGTCTTCTAAGGGATTTGAGAATCGAAATGGTAAGGTTCGTTTTATTAACGAGAATGATCGTGATGTGAATTTAAAGATCGGTGGTTCTTCTTCGGCAGCGGTTGGCCTTAATTTTAATCTTGAGGCTGCTAAGGCTTGTTTAATGGATATCGAGGCTGATTTGGGTATTAAGGCTAAGGTGGGTACGACTTTACATTTATATGATGAAGAGGGTAATCATGAGAAATTAAACGTGGATGAAGCTTATAGTACTTATGATGATTTGGCTAAAGAAAATAGAGACGTGAAGGTTTGTGGTGATTTGTCTTTGAATTGGATGTTGAAATTAAGAATTAATACACCAAAGACAGTTTTATCAAAGCTAGGCATGTCTAGGGATATTGAGTTATTAGATGAGAAGAATCAGGTTTTTAAGAATAAGAGTCATATAGAAAACTTTGTCTTTGTGGATAAGTGTACAAGAAAGGACCGTTTAAAGACAAATAAGGATGATTCAGGTTCTATCAATGCGGACAAGATTCTTTTGAATAAGTATTCTAAGGTAATAAATATTGGTGAGTCTTATCAGATTGAGATTAAGGGTTTACCTAGTAAGTATAGTTTAAATGATTTGGAATATAGTAGTAAGGATAATAGTGTAGTTACTGTTAATAATGGTGTTGTTTATGGAACCAGAAAGGGAGCTAGTGAGGTTGTTGTTTCTACTAAGGATCATAAATATAGTGCATCGATTAATGTGTTGGTGAGTGAGGGCTAAGCATGTTTATATTAATTCAAGATGGGAATGAATTGACAAGGGTAGAGATTACTAAAAATATCCTACCCTTTAAATATAGAGGTATTGAAATTGTAGATAAGAGTGGTCGCCTTTATATTTGTTTAAATAAGGGTTTTTTCTTTAGTGACCGTGATAAAGTAAGAAAATTAGAGGAACGTAAGTATGTGATTAAGACAAGTGATTTAATAAGTGAAATCAACTTGTTTGTATATAGTGATTCTAAGGGTATTGATGATTATAAGCTTTATAATAATGAGCCTTTCTTATATATTAGTTCGCCTAAGGCTAATATTGAGAATAAGGATCCGATGTTGAGGGATTATTATTTGATGTATAAAGATCATAAGCTTAAGACTAATGCGCCTGTTTTACTTTTGAATGGCAAGGCTTATAAGGACGAGGAATTAAGCAGTGGTGATTTCATTTCTTTTTATAATTTTAGTTTCTATTATTATGATGATTTCTTATATATCAATAATTTTTTAGTTGAAAATAGGATTAAGGAAAAAGAATTAGATGAGCTTTCAATTATTTATGAGAATGTTAAGCCTTTAACTCATAATTATTTGTTGAATGAACCTAAAATTATAGAGATTCCCGAGATTAAAAAGTATAACGAACTTAGAAAGATTAAACAAAAGCCACTTGTTTATCAAATTGGTCCTAGTTTAACGATGTCTTTGGCGATGATTTTTGTGGCTTCGATTAATGTCTATAAGAATTATTTGGATGGTAATGATCTTACAAATTCTTTGGTTTATATGATTATGCCTTTGATGATGGTGATTTCTGGGGTCTTGTGGCCAATTCTTACACGTCTTAATGAAAGTAGGACTAATAATTTAGAGATTAAGAGGGAAAAGGATGCATATTTGGATTATCTTGTGAATTATAAGACTAGGTTACAAAATAATATAAGGGAGGTTCTTAAGGAACGAAATTCTTATTTCTTTGATGGGAATTTTAATGATGAAAAGCTATTTTATATTACTAATAAGAGTCCTTTGTTTCTAAATTTAAGCTTGGGTTTTATCGAATATGATAAGCATATAGAGCTTAATAAGACAAATGATGATGCTGTCAATGAAACATTAAACAGTATTAATTATGGTTTAACTCATATTGAGAAGTATCCTTATTTCTTAGACTTGAAGAATTATCATTTGATTAGTATTGTGGCTAATAAGAATAGATTGAATTATTTGTTAAAGAGATTTCTTTTAGAATTATCTGTTAAGTATCATTATGATGATTATTATGTTGCCATTTATAGTAAGGACTTGGATGAATTTAATGATTTTTTTAATATTCCTTCGATTATTTACCATGATAGTCGTTTAACATTAAGAGAATATAAGGAGTTACAGGAGTTAAATAATTTAAAGTTGGATAAACCTCTGGTTCTAATGGCCAATAGCCGTTTGGATTATCATTTTACTAATTCTAATATTATTCTTATGTATTTTGTGGAAGATGAGAATAATATTTATAAGGATAGTGAGATTGTTCTTTATTTTAAAGATAATAAGGGGATGATTAAGGGAAAAGAAGAATATGAATTTACTTATAATGAAGAGTCAATTGATTTTAAGGGTGCTTGTGAATTGTTGAGTGATTATCAAAGGATAAGAAATGAAGATACTTATTTAACTTTTAAGGAAGTCTTTAAAAATTTTGATATTGAATCTTTTTATAAGCAGAAACAAGTTGGTCTAAGGGCTGATTTTGCCTATATGGGAAGAGAATTGTTGTATTTTGATTTGGATGAAAGAAATTTGGGGCCACATGGTCTTATAGCTGGTACAACAGGTTCTGGTAAATCAGAACTTATAGTGTCAATGTTATTGTCATTGTGTATTAGATATCGTCCTGATTACTTGAATATTATTCTTATTGATTATAAGGGTGGTGGTATTAAGGAATCTTTGACGAGTCAAAAGGGAACAGTGTCTCATATTGTGGGTTCAATTGATAATCTAGAGCCATCAGGTTTTGAGAGGATGATAGTGGCACTAGATCATGAATGTAAAAGACGACAGACTTTGTTTAAAAAGTTATCTAATAAGCTTATGACTTCGATTATGAATATTGATGATTATTTGGATTCTGATTATCAAAACTTTGGTTTCCCTAAGATGGCACATTTGTTGATAGTGGTAGATGAATTTGCGCAACTTAAAAAGGATAATCCAACTATTATTAAGGAATTGATTTCTTTTTCTAGAATTGGTAGAAGTTTAGGTGTTCATTTGATACTGGCTACACAAAGACCAAGTGGCGCTATAGATGATGAGATTTGGTCAAATAGTAGGTTTAAGATTGCTTTAAAGGTTTTAAGTGAGAAGGATTCTAATGACATCATTAAGCGTAAGGATGCGGCTTATTTAACTAGTGCTGGACAGTTTTATTTGAGTGTTGATGAGAATATTTATTTGGCAAAGAGTTTCTATAGTAAAAAAGATATCGATGATAAGGATGATTATGAGGTTTCTTTGTTGGATAATCGTTTAAATGTAATATCCAAGAAGTCTTATAAACAACAGGAAAGGCAAACTATAGCTTCTTATGTGACTAATAAGATAATTGACACGACAATGGATATGAATATCGAGGTTACAGGTATTGATTTTAAGAAGCCTCAAAAGAAAGAGATAATTGAGTTAAGAAATGAATATAAGAAGTATGATGAGATCGTTTTTGGTCAGATAGATGATTATCGAAATCATTATAAGGATATCTTGACTATCGGTTCTAATGAGAATATCTTTATTTGTTCAAGTAGGACCAACGAGATTAATACGGTTCTTAATCAATTAAATAGGAAGACAATTGTGATTGGTTCTAAGAAGTATCAAGGTAAATATATTTCGGATTCTTTGGTTTATGAAGAGATTGATGATATTGTTTATTTGTTTAAGAAGTTGAAGAAATCAAATGAGGAATTGACTTTAGTTATTGAGGATTATAATTGTTTGTCAGCTTATGAAGATAGTATTAATGAATCGCTTATTTCTTTATTAAAAAGAAGTGAAGTGAGCCATGTAAATGTTATATGTTTAACTAAGGTATCGACGATGAATTTCCGTTTGTTGAATTCGTTTAAACATAAGTTGGTGATTGAATATAAGGATAAACAAGATTTGTTGAATGTCTTTTCATCTTCTAATTTTGATTTAAATGATTCTTTCTATAATGTCCAATATGGTTTTATACCTTGTCTTATTAATGAATTAGACATAGAAGAGAGTCAATATTCAAGTTATATTGATTATATTCCAGATACTTTAGAGTTTGAATCTTCTAATAAGGGAATCTTAGCTGGTTTTGATATTAAAAACAGGGATAAGGTTTACTTTAATGTGAATAAGAAAATATTGATTACCGGTAATGATCAAGAGCTTATTGATTACTTTAGTGATGTTTATAAGACTTGTGAGAATGTTAAGGTGTGTTTATATAATTCAACTTTAAAGGATTATGACTATGATGAAATCTTATGGTTAAGGGATGGTCTTTTTAAACAAAGATTGTTCTACTATGATGAGAAAGAAGATTTAAAGGACAATTATGCTTATTATCTAAAGGGCAATAAGGGAAGGATTTTAAAGACAATCGCTTATGAATAAGATTATTCTAAGATTTATTATTGTGAAGAAACAAAAGACTTTGGAGGTAATCTTTGATGGCCGTTTAACGATGGAAGAGAATTTCAAGTTACTTAGTGAAATATATGAGATAGATCCAATAAATAAGACTTATGTGGTCGATATTAATAGGAAGGTAGCTCTTAAGAAGGATATTCCTATTTCATCTTTTAACTTCAAAAACTTTAAGACACTTTATCTTTTCTAGATTTAAATAAGGTTTTTTGGCGATAAAAAGAAAAATATATGAATGAAAAGAAAGAAAATATTGATAAGTTAGAGGATGATTTTCGAGAAGAAAATTCAAAAGAAACTTTAAAAAGTTATTATTACAAGGTATCGTTGCCTACATTAAAGTTAACTAAAAAAGAGTATGGTATTGTTTTTCATGCAATGAACACCAATTATTATTCCAAACATCTCAATGATAGATATATTATCGAATACATTGATGGTTATATTTATGTAGCTGAAAATAACGGTTATAATGAGTATAGGATTTTTAGGAGGGCCAAAATCAAATGACTAAAAGAGAATTATTGCATCAAAAATTATTAGAAATTAACCCAAGAAATGATTTGACCATAGCTTGTGATACTTTTTTAGATACGGATCAAAAAGTTGATTTGGTATTAAAAGAGGTGCTAGATGGTAAGATCAAAACAAACGATGATGTTGTGCTTAAATTCTTGGAAATCGACTGTGGTTATGATGTTAGGGTTAAGTGCTATTATTAGTTCTGATGAGGACTGTAATTAATGACTAATAGAGAATTATTGCACCAAAAACTATTGGAAATAAATACATTAAATGATTTGACTATTGCGTGTGATGCCTTCTTGGATACTGATGAAAAAGTAGATATCGTGTTAAATGATGTATTGAGTGGTAAAATCAAGAATAATGATGATTTTGGTTATAAGGTTCTTGAGATTGATTGCGGGCATGATGTAAGGGCTAGAAAATGACAAATAGAGAATTACTACATCAAAAATTATTGGAAATTAACCCACGAAATGACTTAAGAATTGTTTGTGATGCATATTTAGATACTGATGAAAAAGTAGATATTGTGTTAAACGATATATTGAGTGGGAAGATTAAGACCAATGATGATTTTGGGTATAAGGTTCTTGAAATTGATTGTGGTTTTGATGTTAGACCGAAAGAAAACTAGAGAAATCTAGTTTTTTGTATAATGAACATATAAAGGAGAATGCCTTATGAAAAGAAAGTTAAGTCAATTAATAATTGTATTCTTATGCATGGTTATGTTGTTTCCTATTGGTGTTAATGCAGATACTGGTCCCAAGCCTTCTGTAAGAATTAAGTTAGAGAATATGGGTGATGAATTGTGCTATGGTACATTGTTGGCTAAGGAAGAGTCTACAGGTCCTGCAAGTGCTTGGGATGGAAAAGAAGAGAATATTAATTTAAGCTTTGTAGATAGAGATATTTGGGAAGCTTTTGTGAATTATGAAGATAGTGATGGTTATTATTTCTTACAATGGGCCTGGATTGTAAGTGATACAAAGGAATTGTCTTGGACTTATTATCCACCTAATGAGTTTAAGGTTTTGTTGTATTATCCTGAAACAAATACTTTTATGGTGAGTGATGTATGTAAGAGATACGCCTTTGATACCTATTACACGGTGGATATGGATGGTGTCGATATAGATTCTATTAAATATGATGAAAGTTTAAGTGGTAATCAAAGACTTGATATGCATAAATCATATGAATTTAAAAATGAAGTAAAGGCTTTAGGATGTAGAATGCTTATCACTGTAGTTGTTGAGATGTTGATAGGTTTATTGTTTAAATTTAGAAATAAAGAATTATTGTATATCTTATTTATCAATGTGATAACTCAAATAATTTTAAATGTCTTATTAAATATTTATACAGGGTTTGGCTACTATTTTGTTTATTTATCATTAGAATTATTAGTGTTTGTGATAGAGGCTATTTTCTATTGTTTAATGTTTAAAAAGAAGAAGTGGCATTGCGTGTTGTATTCAGTAGTGGCCAATGTGTCTTCTTTTGTGATTGGTTTATATTTGGCTAATTTATTTCCTGGTATTTTCTAAAATTTTGTACTTTTTTACAAATATTGTAAAATTTAATGGTGCTAAATTATAACAAGACTTTAAGTTTTATTTTTTTAATAGCTGCGATTTTTGTGTTCGCGGCTTTTGATGTACATGCTGAAGATGAATATAAAGTATATGATGCATCAAATGGTGAAGTAATTGAAGCCTTTGAACGTTATAATTCTGCCTTAAACTTTTATAATAATAATTTAGATAATTATGAGAATTTGGTGTTAGCTCAAGGAGATATTGTTTTATTCATGGAATATGGTATTGTTGAGTTTCAAACCAATGATGAATGTAGCTTGAATGTGGGTTATCGTTCTTTAAGAAGAAATGACACTACTTCTATTAATGGCTGTTATGGCAAGGATGGCTTATATCTTGATAGAAACGGTGATAATGTAGAGTTTGCTTATGCAGGAGATGTAGGCGTTACTAGTTTTGATTCTGTTATCTTGCGTCCTTTTGATTCATTAAATGTAAGAGTATCTTTGTATCGTAATTTAGAGGGTGATTTATCTCATCTAATTAAGACCCAATTAAATAGTGACTATTACGCAAAGGTTTATAAGTTAGATAGGGCTCCTGATTTTTTAGAAGAAAATACAGATTATTATAGCTATGATGGTCATTACTTTTATGAAGATTTTAAGGTGATGAGTGATGATTATAGAAATGATACACGTATTAATGCGGTTAATAGTGAGCTTCCTTTTTATAGTTACTTCCAATATTTATCTTTTAGAAGCTTGTCTAATTATAGTGCTAAAGAACTTGATGATTTCTTTAAGAATGAATTAAAGATAGTGGGTCGCATGGATAAATATAATGATGATATTAATGATGGAGCAAATAATATCATTAATAGAAGTGAATATTATGATAATTTAGATTCTTTCTTTATCTATCAAAACATTTTTGGGACTAATGCGATGAATTCTTTGGCTATTTCGATGCGTGAGAGTTCTAGTGCTAAGAATCTCAAGGCTTATGTGAATCATGATTTATTTACAAATAATGCTTATGATAATGATGATGAAAGAAATGATAATGCTTATAAGAATATAGATAAGTCTATTTATTCTTTTGATAAGTATATTTTGTCTAATCATAATGGTAATTATCATTCTTCTTTATATGGGGGAACTTTCTTGGGTGATAAGTTATCTGGCTATACTTTGTTTAATACTTTGGATGCTTATTATGGCGAGAACATATCTTCTAATTATTATTTGTTCGATAAGGCCTTAGGTGGTAAGGATTTGGATTCTTATTGTCTAGGTATTATCTATGATTTAAATCGTTTGACTTTCTATAAGGATGAAGAATTAAGTAAACGTATGTATCGCTTATATGATTTACATAATTATTCTTTAATTATCCTAGGTGAGAATGAAAAGTCTTATAAGGTCCAAATAGATGCTAGCTTAAGCGCTGATTATGAATATGACTTTGAAAAGAATGTGGCTTATGTTGATAAGGAAGTCTTTGATTTATTAATTAATGAAGATAAGATGCATGAAAATAAGCTTGAACAAATTGCTTATGACTTTGGTGATGGTTTATTTAACAATGAAAGTTCATTGAGTTTTAATAATTTAGAGGGTGTTGAATTACCTTTAATCAAGCCTGTTAAAGATGGTTTTGAATTTGTTGGTTTTGATCATGATAATATAGCTCAATATAAGGAAATAAAGGGTATCAGTGTCTATGCCTTTCCTAATAATGAATTAGATGTAAATTCATATTTAAACTTAGAGGACGCAAAGATCAGAATCAATTATGTCAATGGTTCTAATAGTATTAAGGATATTACTAGTGATATGATTAGTGGCTTTGATAATACTGAGGTGGGCGAACAAGAGATTACTATTACCTATTGTGGTGAAAGTGTTAGTCAAAAGATAAATGTTGTAGAGAATAGTAATAAGACAATAATAGCTGATTTAGCTAATAAGAATATCAATTCATATAAGGAAGATGGCACTTATGATATTGATGAGTTAGAGAAGTTAAAGGGCTGTTTAAAGGATACAAAGTATTATTTTGACTTTGATGATTTAAGATTGTTGGATGAGATGTTGTTCAATGAATACAATGATTATTTAAATTTTGTTGTTTTCCAAAGCGACTTAGATGTATCTATTTCAGGACTATGTGTTAATGTGGATACTAATTTAGCTAAAAGGACCTTGTTTGATGGGCTAATTAAGAATACTTATTATGTGCATATAAGGGATATTAGTAGGTCTTCTTATAATAAGTTAGAAGAAATTGGTGAGGCTTATGGATTTGAGAGTGTTTGTGCCTTTAAGTCAACTTTCTCATTGAATTTAAGAAGAATTGATCAAGAAGGTGAGATGATCTATTCAATTAAGCCTAAGGACATGGATCCAAGCAGCATCTATAGCGTTTATTGTCTTGAGGAAAATGGTGATATTGTTAAGTGTAAGACTTATTGGTCAAAGGATAGTGTGACTTTTATTGGACAGGGTCAGGGTTCTTATTTGTTGCTTAGAAAAAAGAGTGTTAATACTTATACTTTCGATTCTATTGATGAGAGTGTTAATCATGAAAATAACGACCCAGATACTCAACAATTTATCTTGTTGTTTGTGGCATACTTGATTGTTGTGATGTTTGGAGTTATCAATATTCTTTATCATTACATCATTGAAGATAAGTTAAGAAATAGTGCTCTAGAATATAAGAAGTTATTAAATTTAAAACGAAGTTCCTAAAACTTCGTTTTTTAAATAGCTTTTATAATTATTTCGTCATCTAATTCTGGGTCAATAAAGATGGTTTTATAGTTCTTTATAGTCACAAAACCAGGTTTAGTCCCCTTAACTTTCTTAAGATTTTTCGCAAGACAATAGTTAACAGGGACACTAGAAGATAGTCTACCATTAGAGAAGTAGGCAGCTAGATTAGCACACATTCTTAATACTTCTTCACTTGGATTATCGGTGTTAACTACAAGGTGGGCACCATGGTAATCCTTGGCATGGAACCACATATTATTAGGTTTAGCATAAGTAAAGCTTAGATAATCGTTTTGAGTGTTGTTTTTACCAAAGGTGATAATAGAACCCTTGTATTCAACTTGATAAAGATTAATTTTCTTATTCTTTTTAGGCTTATTAACTTTCTTTCTAAGGTAGCCATATTTAATTAATTCTTCTTTAATCTCTAGGGCATCAGTATAACTTGCGATATCCAATTGTTCCTTTAAAGCATCGAAGTATTCAAGCTCTTTCTTGGCAATATCAAGTTGTTCATCAATATAAACTTTACCTTTTCTTTTCTTGGTATAGTTAGTGAAATATTTGTTGGCATTTTGTTTAATTGAAAGTTTTGGGTCCAACTTAATCTTTTTAGAATTGCCATCATAGTCAACAATTTCAATTTCCTTTAAGCCCTTTTGTTCAAGATTAGAATAGGTATATAAAAGTTCACCATTTTCCTTATCTTCATTTAGATTTTCACTGTCAATAAGACTTTGGTTAAGTTTAATTACCTTAGTATCAAAGTGTTTGATTTGTCTTTTTACAAACTTATAGATGTCTTCAGTAACTGTCTTAATTCTTTCTTTTTCGTTAGCTTGATAATAAAGAGTATCAAAGCCTTTTTCAATTGAATATTCTTTATATCCCTTGTTTAGATAGGTTAAGGGAATAATATGATAATCGTTGTTGTCTGAGATATATAGTTTATTAGAATCTTTAATTTCATTTAGTATATCCTTATATTCTTCACCATTAGACATACGATAACGTATTTCTTCTTCTAATTGTTTAGAAAAGCCTTGGATTTGTTTAACTAATGATTCATTAAAATCGATTTGATTATCAAAGAATGGATCTAATTTGTTTTGGTTTTCAGGTAAATCAAAGTTAGCTCCTTGTAGGATTGTTCTCTTATTATTTAGATAAGGTGGTATTTTCTTAAGGGCATCAATAATCTTATTGGTTTCTTTATCAATAAGAATTAGGTTTGCATACTTACCCATTAGTTCTACACTTAACACATAATTTTTTTCATCATATAGTTCGTTAAGTGCTCTTATTTCTAATAGTAAATAACGATCATAATTATTTTGGGTGATTGAAGTGATAATACCATTGGTTAAGTATTTTCTTAGTACCATTACAAAAGTAGATGGCTCTTCAAAGTTAGTGTAATTTTCATCAGATAGAGAAATATGATTGTATACACTATGTAAAGATATAACTAAGTTTGTACGTACTCTATCTGCGTGTACATTAAAGATAACTTCAGTATTTGAAGTAGAGTTAATTTTGTTTATACGCATTGGTAAATGCGTTTCAAGTTCTTCTTTTACTTTATTTAATATAATTCCATCAAGTGCCATAGAATAATTATACTCGATAGTAGTACAATGGTTGATATGAAAAAAGGATTACTTATTGTATATAGCGGGCCAAGTGGCGTAGGTAAGAGTACAATTTTGCATGAAGTATTAAAGGATGAATCATTAAATCTAGAATTTTCTGTTTCAATGACTACAAGACTTCCAAGAGAGGGCGAAATTGATGGCAAGGATTATTTCTTTGTGTCTAAAGAGACTTTCAAGAAGGCAATTGAAGAGGATAAGTTCTTGGAACATGCTAGATATGTTGGAAATTATTATGGAACACCAAGAGACTATGTTGAACAAGAGAGAAATAAGGGGAAGAATGTTATTTTAGAGATTGATGTTCAAGGTGGTCTTCAGGTTATTGAGAAGTGTAGCGATTGTATCAGTATTTTTGTTATGCCACCTAGTATTGATGAACTAAGAAATAGACTTAGTGGTAGGGGTACCGAAAAGGAAGAGGTTGTCAATAAACGTATTGATGAGGCTCAAAGAGAGATTAATCAGGGAAGTGTCTATAAGTATCATGTCGTTAATAATGAAATTGAAACTTCAATTAAAGAGGTTAGTGATATCTTGAAGAAGGAAATGGCCAAATAGATGCAAGTAAGTAAAGAAACCGTTAAGGAAGTATTGAAGTTTAGGGATGATCGTGATTGGAAACAATTCCATGATCCTAAGGATTTAGCTATTTCTATATCTTTAGAGGCTAGCGAACTTTTAGAGATTTTCCAATGGTCTAGGGATGATGTCTATTGCCTTGATAAAATCGATAAGATTAAAGAAGAGCTTGCGGATGTCATGAATTATTGTATCTTGATGGCCGATGCGTGTAACTTGGATCTTGATAAGATTATTACTGATAAGATTAAGCTTAATGAGCTTAAGTATACTGTTGATAAGGCCAAGGGGACTAGTGCTAAATATAATGAGTTATAGCTGAAGATTATAATATGTTATTATAAAAAGAGATGATTAATATGTTTAAGCACAATTCTCATAAGTATAGAAATGGAGATTTTATTTAGCACATATCTTTGATGTGTGCTTTTTATTTACTTTGACTAAAAATGAAAGGAATGACGAAAATGAAGAAATATTTAAATTTGTATATTGATATTGTAGTCGTAATATTTTGTTCGATGATAATCAATAATGTAAGAGAAGCTCATAGCATTTTATCGCTTTTGCATCCATATAATCTTTGTTTAATTTGTTTGGTTATAGCTAGTTTGTATGTGATTGTTCAAATAAATAAAGCATCTAAAGATGATGAGTAATAATGTATAAAAAAACAAGAATCGTTGGATTCTTGTTTTTAAAATACTTATTACTTTGAGTAGTATTCGACAACTAGTAATTCTTTTACTTCTTGGTTTAATTCTTTTCTTTCAGGAAGTCTTACGAATTTACCTTTTCTATTGTCTTTATCAACTTCAACGAAGTCCTTGTATGCAACTGTAGCTTCTAGTGCATCAGCAATGCTTGCCATGTTTCTTGAAGATTCTTTAACTTCAATTGTTGCACCTGGAAGAATTCTTGCACTTGGGATATCAACCTTTTTACCATTTACAAGGATATGTCCATGGTTAACAAGTTGTCTAGCACCACGTCTTGTTCTTGCAAAACCCATACGGTATACAAGGTTATCAAGTCTTGATTCTAGTAATACAAGTAGGTTAGTACCTGTAACACCTTCCATTTTTTCTGCTCTTAAATAAGTGTTGTAGAATTGCTTTTCATTTAAGCCATAAAGATTTCTAATCTTTTGCTTTTCAGCTTGTTGTAAACCGAAGTTTGAAAGCTTAATTCTCTTGTTTGCACTACCGTGCTGACCTGGAATATAAGGTCTCTTGCTTAATTCCTTACCTGTTTCTAGGATAGAGAAGTTAAGACGACGAGATATACGCCATACTGGTCCTGTGTTTCTTGCCATAATTTTTTCCTCCCATTGACAATTCAGTTAGAGGTGTAAATCATTCTAAGGATGTGTTAGTATGCAATGTTCGCCCATTACGCTAGGCTACTTATATTCCCAAATGGGCTACTAACGCGCTTCTTTAGAACTTTACATGCGTCCTTAAACTGCCTATTTATGTTATCAAATGTTAATAATAGAGTCAATTGAAAAATATCTATTCTGATAGTAAAATTATACTGTTTAATCAAGAGGAAAATTATGAGCGAAAACGTTAAGTATGGTATCATTGCCGGTTTGTTGTTGCTGGCTGTAATAATTGTTTTAGTTATTGTGAATAACACAAAGAAAACCAATATTAAGAAGTCTATTGATGATTTAAATGTCCGTTTTAATAGTGTTAAAACAATTCCCTTAGCTTTTAAATTATCGAAGGCTCAGGCTATGGCAAAACGAAATGATGAAACTGCTACTGAAGTTAAAGAATATTATGAAAAGTATGAAGAGGCTCAAAGACATATCGATTCTATTGCGGATATGTTAGAGAATATCGAAGATTCTTTCGCTTGTAGAAACTATAAGTCTTGTAAGGAAGCTCTACAAATTATTTCTGAGAATATTGATGATAGTGAAAAAGAAGTTAGAGATATTGATAAGTTTTTGGAAAAGTTTTCTAAGAAAGAGAATGATCAACGTGAAAGCTCTGCTAGATTAAAGGAAGATTTTAGAGAATTAAAATTATATATTAATAAGAATAAGGTAGCTTTATCGATTGCCAACGAGGGAATCGATAAGAAGATTCAACATATTGAAGATCTTTTCTCAAAGAGTGAAGAATTCATGTATGTTTCTGACTATATTAGTTCTAAAGATTGTTTAGATCAAATTAGTGAAGATATCGCTTCTATTAGAATTTGTCTTGACTCAATTCCTACTTTGATTACTGATTCTAAGGGTGTCTTGCCTACGATGGTTGATGAGGTTAATAGACAATATGCCTTGTTAAGACAACGTGGTGCTTATACCTTTCATTTAGATATTGAAAAGAAATTAGAGAATATCAAGAAGGGCATTAGTGAGAATATTAAGGTTTTAACTGATGGTGAGATCGGTGGCGTTAAGGAAAATAATGAAACATTAAGGGCTGAGCTTAATGAAATCTTAGATAATATTAAGGCTGAGGGCGAGGCATATAATGGTGTTAAGACTGTTTCTGATGATATTGCGAATAAATTGAATGAACTTAAGTCTTTACATAATTATGTAAGTGTGGCTTATAAGAAGGATTCTAAACGTTTTGGTATTGAAGATTTGACTGCTTATTTAAAGGAAAAGGGAAAGTCTATTGATAAGTATCAGGCTGATATTATTGAATTAAATCAAGATATCGTGACTAATGATAGTCCAAGTACTCTTCTTTTGGATAGAGGTAATAAGATTTTAGAGACTATTGGTGACGATGCTAAGTCATTAATGGAATATAAGACTATTTTTGATAAGAATACAACGGTTGAATTAAGGGCAAAGACGCAACTTATGAAGTTACAGGTTGTTTTAAATGAGGTTGAAGTTAAGGTTCTTGAATATCATTTGCCTACAATTGCTGATTCTTATAATGATGATTTGGCAAGTGGCAGGGTTAAGATTGCGAAGATTAAGGAACAATTGGCTATGGTTCCAATTGATATTGATGAGTTAAATACTACTTTGGATGATGCGATTGATTTTATTTATAAGTTCTACAACAATGTGAATAATATCGTGGGAATGGCAATTATGGTTGAGAATGCGATTGTCTTTGGTAATAAGTATCGTTCTACTTATCCGGAGGTTGAGCGTGATCTTTCTAAGGCAGAATTTTCTTATTTGAATGGTGAGTATACTAAGGCCTTGACTATGGCTATTTCTTGTATGGAAAGGTTGTTCCCTAATTCTAGTGATAATGATTATTTGGAGAATATTTAGTGAAGAAGATTTATTTTGATAATGTGTCTACTACTTCTTTAAATCCTGAGGTATTAAAGACATACAAGACTTTATTAGATGATTATTATTGTAATAGCGATGCTTTGTATGATGATGGCGTCGCTATTTATAATATGCAAGAGAAGGCTAGAAAGCTTATTGCTGATAGTTTTAATGTTGGTAAGGATGAAATAATTTTTACAAGTGGTGCCTCTGAAGCTAATAGTTTAGCTATCAAGGGCCTATGTTTTAATAATACAAGGAAGCATTTGATTACTAGTATCTATGAGCATTCAAGTGTTTATAATTCTTTTAAGCAATTAGAAGAGCATTTCGGTTATGAGGTTACTTATTTGTATCCTGATGAAAAGGGTATGATTAGGCCAGATGATGTTAAGGCTGCTTTAAGACCTGATACTTTATTGGTTAGTATAATGCTTGTGAATAATGAGATTGGTGCTATTAATGATATTAATGCCATCAAAGAAATTGTTAAGAAGAATAGTGGGACATACTTTCATTGTGATATTACTCAGGGTTTGGCTAAGGTTGATATCGATATGAGGGATATTGATATGGCTTCTTTTTCTGCTCATAAGATACATGGTTTAAAGGGTTCTGGTGCTTTAATTAAGAAGAAGCATGTAGAATTATTACCTATAATATCTGGTGGTCAACAGGAATTTGGTATTAGGGGTGGTACAAGTAATGCACCTACTAATATCGTTTTGGCTAAGACTGTTAGGTTGGCTTTAGAGAGTATGGAAGCTTACAATAAGCATATCTTAGAGCTTAATAAGTATTTTATGGAGAGAATTAAGGAAGTTGATGGTGTTACTGTAAATTCTTTTGATACATGTCTACCAAGTTTAATTAATATTTCAACTCCGATTAAAAGTGAAGTAGAATTAAATGCGTTGAACGCAAGAGATATTATGGTTTCTTCTAAGTCTACTTGTGGTTCTCGTAAGAATGAGGGTAATCGTACTTTGAAGGCTTTGGGTGTTGATGAGGATTATGCGTTAAGAATTTCTTTTGGTGAGTCTAATACCAAGGAAGAGATTGATTGTTTAATAGATTGTTTAAAGGAGGATATTAAGCGTTATGACTACATTTAATTATGATCATATAGTTGTTAGATATGGTGAATTATCTACTAAAGGTAAGAATAGAAAAGATTTTACTAAGGCTTTAACTAATAATATAAAGAAAAGGCTTAGGGCTTATCCTGAATTATCTTATCATACTTTACATGATGGCTTATATATTGAGTTAAATGGTGAAAATTACGAATTGATTAAGGAAGATCTTAAGCAAGTTTTTGGTTATGCTTATTTTTCAGGTGCTATTTTGGTAGATCGTGATATTGAAGAGATCAAAAAGACTGCCTTAGAGCTTACTAAAAAGAAGGATTATAAGACTTTTAAGATGGTTTCTAAAAGAAGTGACAAGTCTTTTCCACTTAGAAGTGATGAGATTAATAGGCAGGTTGCTGGCCATGTTTTAAGAAATAGCGATTTGAAGGTTGATGTACATAATCCAGATCTTAAGATTTATGTTGTTATTAATCAAGATAATGCTGTAATCATGGATGAGAAGATTAGGGGTATTGGTGGTTATCCAACAGGTGTCAATGGTAGAGCTATGCTTATGATGTCTGGTGGTATCGATTCTCCTGTTGCTGGTTATTTAACAATGAAAAGGGGTTTAAAGATTGAGTGTATTCATTTTGCCTCAGAACCATATACAAGTGCTCAAGCTAAGGAAAAAGTTTTTGATTTAGCTAGACAATTGAGTGTTTATCAGGGTGATATCATCATTCATGTTATTCCTTTTACTGAGTTACAATTGGCTATCTATAAGCATGCTAATGAGTCTTATGCGATTACTATTATGCGCAGAATGATGTATCGTATTGCAGATAGAATCTGTAAGGCACGTAAGATTAACTTAATCACAAATGGTGAGAGTGTTGGTCAGGTTGCTTCTCAGACTCCTGAGAGTATTTCGGTTATTGCGAAGGTTTGTGATACACTAATTCTTCGTCCTATGTGTATGATGGATAAGATTGAGAGTATTGAGATGGCTAAAAGAATTGGCACTTATGAGACTTCAATTCTTCCTTATGAGGACTGTTGTACTATTTTTGATCCTAAGAATCCAGTTACTAAGCCAAAAGAGAAGGAATGCTTATTCTATGAATCAAAATTTGATTATGAGTCTTTAATTGAAGAGGCAATCAAGAATGAGGAAATAGTTAAGGTTTCTTATTTAGATAAAAAAGATGATGAGATATTTTAAGGAGTGTTTTTAGATGAATTTATTTTCAGTTAGAAGAGAAAGATTAGTTAAGGATATTACTGGCAATTCTGCTTTAGTTTTATTTTCAGGCAATCCTATTATGAAGTCAGAGGATGAGGCTTATCCTTTTGATGTTAATCGTAATTTCTATTATTTAACAGGTCTAGAAAAGGAAACTATGGCCTTGGTTGTTACGATGATTGATGGTCGTATTAATGAAGAATTATTTATTTTGCCTTATGATGAGCTAATGGCTAAGTGGGTAGGTGGTAGAATGCTCAAAGGTGAAGCAAGTGAAGTAAGTGGTGTGGCTAATGTTTCTGATTATAGTGAATTAGAAGGATATTTAGCTAGTGTCTTAAATCGTCAACGTCATAATAGTGATTTTAAGGTTTATTTTGATTTGTGGCATTATGATGCAAGTCAAGAGGAAACTGTTGCGATTAAGTTTGCCAATAAGTTAAGAAGCAATCATCCTTCTTTGGTTATTAAGGATATTTATCCATTACTCGCAAAGTCTCGTATGGTTAAGGATGATTATGAATTGACTTGTATTAGACAAGCTATCAATATTACAAATGCTGGTGTTAAACAAATGATGACTTCAATTAGACCTGGTATGAATGAGATGACTATGGAAGGTTTGTTTAACTTAGTGTTGGCTCAAAATGTTTGTAATAAGAATTCATTTAAGTCAATTTGTGCTAGTGGTAAGCGTGCTACTGTTCTTCATTACAGTGATAATAATCAAGTGATGGAGGATGGTGAATTGTTCTTGTGTGACTTGGGTGCGACTTTTAAGAATTATTGCGCTGATATTTCTAGAACTTTCCCAGTTAATGGCAAGTTTAGTGATCGCCAAAAGGAAATCTATGAACTAGTATTGAATGCTCAAAAGATTGTGGTAGAGAATGCTAAGCCAGGAATTACTTTAAGGGATTTAAATAAACTAGTTGTTGATTACTATACAAGAGAGCTTCCTAAGCATGGTTTGACCAAGGATGTAAGTGAATATTATTTCCATGGCGTTTCACATCATTTAGGTTTGGATACTCATGATGTTAATATTGGTAATGCGCCTTTGGTGGCAGGTAATGTTATTACTAATGAACCTGGCATTTATATCGAAGATGAAAACATTGGTATTAGAATTGAAGATGATTTATTAATCACAGGAACAGGAGCTACAATTTTGTCTAGTGATGTTCCAAAAGAAATAGCTGATATCGAGAGGATAGCAGCTAGATCTTAGTTAACTTATAGATTACGATTTCAGCATCCGCGAACATACGGATGCTGTTTTCTATCATGCCAATACCGCTTGTAATATCAAGTCTTGTGTTGTTTACAGTGTATTTTTTATGGTAGTAGTTTTCAGCACCCCTTGGACGATAGAATAAATTGAATAATGGAATATATACTTGACCATTTAATGAGTGTCCTGCAAGCATATAGTCTGTTTTTGTGAAGTCTACTTTATCTAGGTTGTCTGGATAATGACTTATTGTGAAGGTGAAATTGCTTGGGTTAACACCATCATATGCACTTGTAACATCAGCGTTAGTATTTAAACCAACTAGATTGATATAAGAGCCATTTACATAAATCTTTTCGTTTTGATTGTCTAAGATTCTGAAGTCAGTGTCAGTTAGAATACTTTTTACTTGTTCGATATATTCATTGTCTTTATCACCTAATACGGCATATTTACCATATTTGGCTTCAAGTGATCTTAGAAAGTCACTTAATTTAGATTGGTCATTGCCGTTTAGGGCGCTGTCAAATAAGTCACCTCCAAAGATTATGATGTCAGGATCAAACTTGTTGATTTTTTCTTCGATTGTTTCTAGGTGTTTTTCTTTGATGAAAGTGCCATAGTGAATATCAGAGAAATATGCAATTATTAAACCGTTAGTATTATCGTCAATCTTAGATGATTTGATGGTTTCTTTTCTAACGGTAAAGTCATAAGGGTTTACATAGGTGATGTTGTAGATAGTTAATCCTACTAAGATTAATATAGATAATATGATTAAAGCAATTCTTTTTGTCTTTTTGTTCATAAGTAAATTTTCACTCATTTCTCCTTCTTTATCAAGGGAAGGTTACTCAT
>ERZ827168.1351-NODE-1351-length-34132-cov-11.142471_pt1 | contig 34132 bp, 29 predicted proteins | sample MGYA00519868_ERZ827168 | MGnify/ENA primary metagenome ERZ827168 (study PRJEB31778, sample SAMEA3449271) | human gut metagenome | biome: human gut; feature: human-associated habitat; material: faeces | place: United Kingdom | collected 2010/2012 ...
ATACTTACCTCTAATCATGGATAGATATCATTTACACAGATTTTTATACACACTCATTAGCTATTTTAATTAATAAAATATTTCCTATTTTTTTGGTTTCTAAAATATCAATCGCATTTGAAAAACACATTGGTTGATACTGATTTAAATTTACTATATCATCTAAATCTTTATCTTTTTGAGAACTATTACAAAGTGAAGAAAATGTAAAGGTTCCTATTATTCCTCTTATAATAATATTTCCTTTTTCATCAAAGTTAACACCATCTATAAGACCAGTTCTAATAAAATCATTCACATCATATTGATACCAAGATTCATCTTTATATCTTTCTTTTGCTTCAATTATATTTTTTATAAAAGATAATAAAACATGTGAGAATGAATAGTTAAAATTATGTAAATCAAATATTATTTTTCTTTTTATTTCATTGTCTAAAGATTTAAATTTTTCACTATTTACAAATGAACCATTAGACATATCATTATATTCAAAAGATAATTCATATTTATTATTAATATATTGTTGTATTTTCTTAATAACATCGTCATGTGTTATTCTATCCATTGATAAATATTTTTGTTTAGATTGCTCACTCATAATTAACTCCTTTTTCTATAATAAATTATAACATATTTTTATTTGTTTTAATTACTTTACAATTCAAAATCATCAAATTTTCCTCGATTATTATCATATTTTTCTATTTTCTCATAAATATTGCACATTTCATCAAATAATTTCGTATCAATTATATCTTTATTGTAAAGTTCATTGGCAATGTCCATATATTGTTCTCGTTCTTCTTTCTTACCAAATAATTTATCTTTAATAAGTTTTATAATCTCTAAAAATTTGTTTTTCCAATAATCTATTAAATCATTTAAATCTTTCTTATCTTGTTTTAACTTTATAATATCTTCCTTTTGCTTTTCGATTTTTTGTTGTCTGGTATTAACTGATATTTCTAAACTATCTATTTTTAATTTTTGTTCATATTTAATAGTTTCTAGTTCTTCAATTCTTTCTTGATTATCTTCTAAGTCTTCTTTTACTTTATCAAGTGAGATAGTGAAGTTTGCTATATCTCTTACATTTTGATTTGTTTTATTTACTTCTTCAATATAATCTAATAATATTTGTTTATTCTCGTTTGATATTACTAAATTATTTTTATTTAAAGGTTGTTGTTTTAAATTGGTTAATATTTCTTTAACTTCGTTTGATTTATTATCTAATTTTTTAGTTTTATTATTTGCTTGTTCAATTAGTTTTTGATGGTTATCATATTCAATTACAAGTTCATCATAATGTACCATTTGTGAAACAGTATAATCTTTATTTCTTCCTTTTTTCTTATCTTTTAACTTTGAATCTAATCCATAAGTTTTATTATAGGATTTTATACAAGCTTTTCTCATTTCTTCTTGAATAATTTTTAATGAGTCTTTTGTAAATATTGAAGTTTTACCAACTTGTTTTTTCATACCAGTTTTACAATTATCTTTAATCGCTATTCCCACAATGTGCATATGTGGACTAGATTCATCAAAATGTATTGTCGCATTTGCTACTTTAAAACTAGGTACTAATCTTTCTAAATCTTTTAACATTATTGAATTAGTTAAGTTTTCTATATAAATATTCGTTTCATAATTAAATGCTAGAAACATTTTATCTTTAATAATTATTCTATGTGGTTCTACATATGTAAGATTTGTATGTTCTATAGTTCTAATACTTCCATTAAAAATAGTAGGAGTAGTATTACAAAAACCACATATAAATTCTATTTTGTTCTTTAAAGTTTCTTCAATTTCTATTTCTTGTTTAATAATATTAACCATTTTGAATCTCCTCACTTTCTTTTAGACAAACAAAAAATCAATTCCATTTCTAGAATTGATATTTATCATTAGGCCCAAAACTTTAAAAAGTTCGAGCAGATTCTTCTCTGGTGCAGGTGAAGGGACTTGAACCCCCACGGATAAACCACTAGATCCTAAGTCTAGCGCGTCTGCCAATTTCGCCACACCTGCATAAAATTTGGTGGACCCTGTAGGACTCGAACCTACGACCGCCCGGTTATGAGCCGGATGCTCTAACCAACTGAGCTAAGGGTCCATTGCTTGATTGCTATCTAATAATAGCATATATAAAAAATTTTTTCAAGACATTTTTAAAAAAAATAACAATTTTTAACCAACAACAACCATAATTCCCTAAATCGACACATTTTTTGGTAATACTATCGTACCATAAACATATTATATATAATATATAAGAAAGGAAATACATAATGAAAAATACAAGTAATATTCAAGCAATAATTACGACTGATAGTTATCTTAATAAAGATGATGAAATATATTTAGAATTTAATTGTCTAAATTCACAAGAAAGAAAAATAGTTAAAGAACTAGTTGAAGAAGAACTATTACCTTTAGCGGGACCAACATCTTTTATAGCAAACTATGGTTATAATACTATTATTCCTTATTATTTAGATGTTGATAATGAATTAACATTTGTTATGACTGATAATTTAAAATCTATAGTTATCCCATATTATTTGGTTAATTGTATCTTTAAAAGATTAATAGAGAAACATAATATAGCTATACTATTTAATGATTTAGTCTTTGAAGGCAGTTTTACAAGACTAGATAGGGAATTATTATATAATGCTTTGCATGAAAAGAGAGTACTATCAAAAAACATTAAATGCTTGAATAATCGAATAACTAACATAGGTTAGTTTTTTCTTTAGACATTATCCTAATTTATTGACTTATTATGGTAAATAAAATATAATTAAATAAGTTATTAGAGGAGGTATATTAATGAATAAATTTACTAAAGAAATGGTTGATGAATACGCAAATAAATTATTAATTGGTTTAACTGCTGAAGAAAATCAAATGGTATTAGATGAATTTTCTGTAATAGATGAATCTATTAATGTTATTAATAATATTAAAGATATTGACAAAGTTGAACCTATGACTCATTGTTTAGATGACTTTACTTATGAATTAAGAGAAGATGAAGTTATTGAGTCAGTAGATATTGATGATTTATTATCTAATTGTGATGTTCATACTGATAGAGAAGTTGAAATACCTAAGGTGGTGGGAGAATGAAATATATGAATAAATCTATTGAAGAATTGCATGAAATGCTATTATCAGGAGAGTGTACTAGTGATGAATTAGTTGCTGAATCATTAAAACTATCTCATGAACTTCAAGATAAATGTAATGCTTTTGTAACTATTTTAGATGATACCAAGGGTGGAGTGGTTAATGATAACCTATTATCCGGTATTCCATATGGCCTTAAAGATAATTATTCAACTAAAGGAATACTTACTACCGGATCATCTAACACATTAAAAGATTATGTTCCATTCTTTGACGCAACAGCAGTTTCTAAATTAAAGTCTGCCGGAGCAGTATTAGTTAATAAAACAGTTATGGATGAATTTGGTATGGGTGGTACCGGTACGACAGGACACACAGGCATTGTAAGAAATCCTTGGGACACTAGTCGTATGTGTGCCGGTTCTTCATCAGGCAGTGCATGTGCTGTTAGCTATGGTGTTTATCCATATGCAACAGGTTCTGATACCGGTGATTCTATTAGAAAACCTGCTGCTTATTGTGGAATAGTAGGGTATAAACCAACATATGGTATGATATCTAGATATGGATTATTTCCATTTGCTTCATCACTTGATCATTTGGGAGTCCTAACCCGTAATGTCAAAGACGCTGCTATCGTAGTAGATACTATGAAAGGTATCGATAAAAATGATATGACATCATGGGATTCAAGCAATATTAACCTAGCGTCTTCCCTAACAGGAGAAGTATCAGGCAAGAAACTATGTTATATTAAAGAAATATGCGATATAAATAACTATCCAAATGCTAATGAAGAATTAAAAGAACACTTAGCTAATTTTATGAAAGTTATTGATAAATGCCGTAGTATTGGTATAGAAGTAGTTGAAGAATCAGTCAATAAAGTCTTATTAGATGCTGTACCTGCTATTTATAGTGTTATTTCTAGTGCCGAAGCAACATCTAATATGTCTAATTTAACCGGTATTAGTTTTGGCCCACGTGGCGAAGGTAAGAACTATATTGAAATGATGAAAGACCACCGTACAAAAGGTTTTTCCTCATTAATTAAAAGAAGATTTGTTATTGGTTCTTATGTTCTAGAAAGAGAAAATATAAATAGATATTTCCATAATGCCGGAAGGGCTAGAAGATTAATAGTTGATACTTGGAAGGAACTATATAAGAAATATGATGGTGTTATTCTTCCAGTAGGAAGTGGCCCTGCTAAAAAGTTTGATGCTGAAGACAATATCTTAACAGAAAACACTTCTATTTTAGAAGAGCATCTACAAATTGGTAATTTTGGCGGTTTTCCTTCTATTACCATTCCATGTGGTTTTGTATCTAACTTGCCGGTCGGAGTTAATATTACTGGTAATTGTTATGATGATGCGAATGTTTTAAATATTGCCTATGCTCTAGAGGGTACTATGAACTATAAAAATCAACTAGCCAAGGAGGTTAATCATGAGTAAGTATATTGCTAAAATTGGATTAGAGATGCACTGTGAAATTAGTAAAACTAAATCTAAAGTATTTTCCGGTGCTAGAAATGATTATTCACCCCTTGCTAATAGTAATGTTAGACCACTTGATATGGGATTCCCAGGAGTATTACCGGTAGTTAATAAAGAAGCTGTTAGATTATCTTTAATGGCCAGTATGATTCTTAACTGCAAACAACCGGAATATATGTATTTTGAAAGAAAAAATTACTATTATCCTGATTTACCTAAAGGTTACCAAATTACTCAGGAAACTAAACCAATTCCTGTAGGTATATATGGTAATGTTAAATTTGATTTCAATGGTGAAGAAAGAACTGTTAGAATTAATAATATTCACTTAGAAGAAGATTCTGCATCTCTAGACCATTTATATGATACATCAGTAATTGATTATAATAGATCTGGAGTACCTTTACTAGAACTTGTTACTGAACCAGATATTACATCTGCTGATGAAGCTGTAGCATTTCTAGAACATATGCGTAGTATTTATCGTTATGCCGGTATATCTGATGCCGATAGTAAAAAAGGTCAAATTAGATGTGATGTTAACGTATCTATCATGGATAGTAGCCTAGATACAGAAGATCCAAATAATTGGGGTACTAAAATAGAAATAAAAAATGTTAACTCTTTTGGTGGAGTAAGAGATGCTATTAATTATGAAATAGATAGACAAATCAAACTAAAAGAAGAAGGTACTTATGATGAGATGGAACAACAAACTAGAAGATGGGATGAAGATAGTGCTACTACTATTTATATGCGTTCTAAAGTAGATGCTATTGACTATAAATATTTTGTTGATCCTAACATTCCTAAATTTAAAATAAGTAAAGAATGGTTAGAAGAAATAAGAAATAGTATTCCTAAACTTGCTTATGAAAGAAAGAAACAATATTTAAATGAATTTGGTTTAAGTGAATATGATGCTAATATATTAATTAAAGATAAAGATATTAGTGATTATTTTGAAGAATGTATTAGTATTAATACTGATCCTAAACAAGCTGCTAATTGGATTAATGGTATGGTTCTAAGCTATCTAAATGCAAACGATATAACAATTGATGAATTAAAGTTAAGACCAAATGATTTAAAAGAACTAATTGATTTAATAGAAAGTAAAACTATATCTAGTAAACAAGGTAAAGATGTCTTTAATATCTGTGTTGAAAACGGTAAAAGTCCTAAAGTAGTTGTTAAAGAAGAAGGAATGCTTCAAATAACTGACCCTGAAGAAGTTAGAAAAATAGTTCTTGATACAATGAATAGTAATTTAGAACAAGTAAACAATTATAAAACTAATCCACGTGTTCTTGATTTCTTTATTGGTCAAGTTATGAAAAACTCTCATGGTAAAGCCAACCCTGAAGTTGCTAGAAAGGTTCTTAGTGAAGAGTTAGAGAAAACACTATAAAAAATAATAGTTGACACATACATCTGTTTATGCTATAATACATCCACGATGAGGGGGAATAACATTATGACAATAAGAGTAATATTAAACTATGTTAAAAGATTCTTTGGTATCAATGATATTAATGATAGTATTGATAGCCAATTCGAATATTTATTAGGTAAAGCATTAGATGAAGGAGTAACTTCTGATAAGTTAATGGATTATAGTATTAATTTATATGGAGAATTACTAAATAATTATTCAAAAGATAATGTAAAACGTAGATAACAAGTTTTATTTTAAGACGAAAAGATAGAAATTATTATAATTAGGCAATTTATCAGAGATATTTATTTTAAGAAATAAATATCTTTTTAATTTATATGATTGCATTCATCATTGCAGTTTCATTCTTTCTTATTATCTACGATATTTTCTATTTGCTAAATAAAACAATGTTATATTTATAGACTTTTATATAAATATTTGCTAAAATAAAAATGTGTGTGAAGGCAGTAAAGTTATTAAGTATAGCTTGCATGATGATATTTGTAAGTAGTGCTCAATTATTGCTTTTAAGTATAATCAAAATTTATACGCATAAACTATATTTATAAGTTAATAAGTTGGCAAAATATATAAAATACACTTACACAATAATTACTTTAAAAAACTTATAAGTGATAACTTCACAAAAATATATATTAAACTCTACAAATAGGAAGTGAGTGAACTTGAAAAAAATAACAATTTTTTTAAATAAAAATCAGAAGAAAATATTTTTAGTTTTAATATTTGCATCTATGCTTATTTTAAACTTTTTAACACCATTACTTGCTGACGATTATAGTTATGGATTAAATTTAAATGGCAAAAGAATATCAAGTATTATGGATATATTTGATTATCAAGTATGGCACTATTTTAATTGGGGTGGAAGAACCATTGCTCATACATTAGCACAAACATTTTTAATATTTTCTAAAGCAATATTTAATGTATTAAATTCGTTTATATATACAGTCTTAATTTATCTTATATACTTGCATGGAAAACTAAATAGAAAAAATAAAGATTGCCCATATATACTATTATTAATACATCTTGTTTTATGGTTTACGATTCCAGTATTTGGGCAATCGTTTATATGGTTAATTGGCTCATGTAATTATTTATGGACTACAGTTATAATTTTATATTTTTTATGGTTATATAGAAAAAATTCATTAAGTGAAAAATGGTATAATTTATTACTTATGTTCATCCTAGGATTATTAGCAGGATGGACAAATGAAAATACTTCAGCAGGATTAATTGTCATCTTAGTCTTTAGCCTTATAATAAATAAAGTAGAAACGAAAAAAATTGAGTTATCAAAGACAAGACTATTTGGAATAATTGGCACTCTAATAGGTTTTGTAATTATGATTTGTGCACCAGGAAATTATATAAGAAGTGCTGAATTTAAAGATGATACTTTTATTATAATAAAAATCATTAAAAGAGCCTTAGATATTACAAATAATTTAGAGAATATTGTATTACCACTTTTAATAGTTATTATTATCTTGATTTCCTTAAAAGTATATCACAAAAAGAAAATAGAAAAAGAATTATACACATTTATTTTAGGCGGATTTGTCGCAATATATGCAATGGTTTTATCACCAACATTTCCAGAAAGAGCATGGACCGGAGCCATAATTTTCTTTGTTATAGCAATAGTAATGCTTATTTATGATTTGGATACAATAAATCGCTTATATAAATTTATATTAGTAGATTTTTGTATAATATTATCTATCATTTATGTTGGACAATATATTAATACAGCAAGAGATATTAATTATTTAAGACGTACATGGAATGATAGAATAGATATTATCAATGAATCAAATAAAGATAAAATATTTGAGTTTTATAAATATGAAACATATAATTCAAAAAACCCGGCTTATGACTTAAGTGATATAGGTGATGATCCTGAAGTATGGCCAAATAACTCAATTTCTAAATACTATGGAATTAATGGAATAAAAGCCACACAATAATTAGTAAAAGGAATGACTTTTTTAAGATAAGTTATTTCTTTTTTTAGTTGTTTAAGGTATAATTAGTATAGACTGTAGGTGTAAAAGATGTATTTAAAAGAAATAAAAATATATGGATTTAAATCATTTGCTGACAAAATATCAATGGAATTTGGCAGTAATTTAAATGGTATTGTTGGCCCGAATGGGAGTGGTAAATCTAACGTTGTCGATGCTGTTCGATGGGTTTTAGGAGAACAATCTATCAAATCTCTAAGAGCAGATAATGCTACTGATGTCATATTTTCTGGTAGTGCAAGTAGAAAAGCCTTAAATAGTGCTTCAGTAACCTTAGTATTTGATAACGAAGACCACCATTTACCAATAGATTTTAATGAAGTATCAATAAAAAGAGTAATCTATCGCAATGGTGATAATGAATATTATTTAAATAATAGTAAATGTCGCCTTAAAGATATGCTAGATGTCTTTGTTGATTCAGGAACATCACGAGAAAGTTTTAATATTATTTCTCAAGGTAAGATAGATGAAATTTTGTCCACAAAACCCAGTGATCGTCGTACTATATTTGAAGAAGCTGCTGGTGTTTTAAAATATAAAAAGAGAAAAGAAGAAGCCCTTCGTAAACTAGAACGTACCAATGATAACTTAGATAGAGTAAATGACTTAATTAGTGAACTAAAACTATCTCTCGACCCTCTTGAAAAGCAAAGCAATGACGCTAGAAGATATAAAGTTATTAAAAGAGAATTATCAGACATTGAAATAAGCCTAATGGTAAGTGATATAACTAAACTAAACTATGAATATAAAGAACTTAAAAATGATATCGAATCTTTAGAAGATACCAAATTAAAAATAACTAATAATAGTACTAGTTATGATATTAAATTATTAGAAAATAAAAATAAATTAAAAACTATTAATGATGCTCTAGAAGTTAAACATAAAGAACTAATTACTAAATCATTAGAAGTTGAAAAAATAGATAGTGATATTAAACTATTAGATGAAAGAAAAAAATACTCTAATGATATAAATATTAATGATAATATATTATCTCTAAATAAAAATAGACTAGCTATTCAAGATACTATTAATAACTTAAATAATAATATTGAAGTAAATAAGAAGTCATTAGAAAAATTAGATGTATCTATTAATGAGGCTAATAGTAGATATAAAAAGTATTTTGATACTAAAAATGAATATGAAAATAAGTTAAATAGTAATAATAGAGAAATATCTAACTTACAATATAAAATAAATATTCTTGAAGAATCTATTAATAATTCTAATAGTCTACCTATGGCTGTTAAAAGAATCTTAGATAATCCTAAGTTTAAGACTCATAATGTTATTGGTAAACTAATTGATATGAATGATGAATATATTGATGCTATTACTACTTCTTTAGGAGGAGCTAGTTCTTACTTAGTAGTAGATACTAGAAACGAGGCTAAAGAAATGGTTAATTATCTAAGTACTAATAACTATGGAAGAGCAACTTTCTTTCCCCTTGATGTTATCGTCCCTCGTTATATTGATAATGATTCTTTATTTAAAATAAGAGGTAATAATTCATTTGTTGACATTGCTAGTAATTTAGTTAGATATGATATTAAATATAAAGATATTATTTTAAATCAATTAGGTAATGTTATTGTAGCTAAAAATATTAATGGTGCTAATGAATTAAGTAAATTAGTTGGTCATAAATATAAAGTAATTACTCTAGATGGCCAAGTAGTTAACATAGGAGGTTCTATTACTGGTGGTAGTAAAGTACGTAATAACTTAATAAAAGAAAAATATGAATTAGAAGACTATAAAAAATTAATTAATAAACTAAATGATGAAGTGCAAGAATTAAATAGTAATATTACTAGTCTTGACTCTAGTTTAAAATTAGAAGAAAACTGTATGTATGAATTACGTATATCACGTAATGAAGCCTTTGATAAATTAAAGAACTTAGAACGTGAACTAGATAGTACTAAGATAGAAGAAAGTAAAATAGATAAAGAACTAAATGATTTATCTAGTATTGCATCTAATAATACAGTAAGTGAAGAAGAAAAATTATGGAATAATTATTATCAAGCTAAACAAATGGTTGATGATATAAATAAAAATATTGAATTATTAACTATTGATAAGAAAAAAATTGAAGATGATATTACTGAATTAGATGAACTAAGTCGAAAAGATAATACTAATATCTCTAAAATAGAAAAAGATATTCACGAAAAAGAAGTAAAACTAAATAGAATAGAAGTTAAACTAGATAATCTCTTAGTTAATTTATCTAATGATTATAACATTACTTATGAGAATGCTAAAAATAATTATATACTTGAAATAGATAGTGATATAGCTCGCGATAAAGTAAGAAATTTAAAAGAACAATTATCTTTAATTGGTGAAGTTAACTTAGGAAGCATTGAAGAATATGAAAGAATTAGTGAAAGATATAACTTCTTATTAAAAGAACATGATGAACTTGCTAATGCTGAAAATACTTTATTAGAAATTATTAATGATATGGATGAAGTAATGAAAACTAAGTTTACTGAAACATTCGAACAAGTTCGTATAGAGTTTAAAAAAGTATTTAGAGATCTATTTAGAGGAGGTAATGCTGAACTAGTATTAACTGATCCTAATGATATCTTAAATACTGGCATTGAAATAAAAGCCGAACCTTCTGGCAAGAAACTTAAAAATATCTCTCTATTATCCGGAGGAGAAAGAACATTTACTGCCATATCATTACTTTTTGCGATATTAAATGTTCGCCCGGTACCTTTCTGCTTATTAGATGAGGTAGAAGCTGCCCTAGATGATGCTAACGTTGAAAGCTTTTGTACTTACTTAAATAAGTATCGTCATAAAACACAATTCATTCTAATAACTCACAAGAAAAAGACTATGGAATACTTAGATATCTTATATGGTATTACTATGCAAGAGTCTGGTGTTAGTAAACTAGTAAGTGTTAAATTAGAAGATATTAAAAAAGATTTAAATTAGTAATAATTAGGAGTGTGAATTATAATGACTACTATCTATTTAATTAGACATTCAAAACCTATGAAAGTTAATAATACTTTTAATAGTGATAGCCTACAAATCCAAAATGAAAAGTCATCACTTTCAATAGAAGGCGAACAACTTGCACAAGAAAAACTAAATAAAAAAGAATTTGATAATATTGATGTTCTATTTTCATCAAACTTTGTTAGAACTATTCAAACTGCTAAATACTTAGCGGCAAAAAATAACATAAAAATAAATATTATAAGTGATTTAGGTGAAAGAAAATTTGGTATTAATTCTTGGGATGAATTACCAAAAAACTTTGAAAGAAAACAATTTTTAGATGAAAATTATAAACTAGGTAATGGTGAAAGTCAAAAAGACGTTCGCACTAGAATGTATGCTACTATTATGAATATTATAAATAAATATCCTAATAAACGAATTGCCATTGTTAGCCATGCAACAGCAATTTCATACCTATTAAAAACATGGTGTGATGCTGCTGTTGTTGATGATAAAATGAGATATAGTTTTAATAACAAAATAATACTAGATGGACATATTAATTATTGTGAAACTATTAAATTAGAGTTTGATAACGAAAATAAATTAATTGATATTAAAAATATAAAAATTAATAGTTTATAATTTTGTAATAAAAAAAGAGGTGAATCATGAAATTAAATGAACTTCAAGAACAAATAAAAAAATGTAGTAGTTTATCAGAAATAAATAACATTCAAGAAATAGATACTAATATTTTATTTATGAGTATATTAGCATCCGAAAGATATGATCTTTTAAGTAATAATAAGATAAATATCCATATTGATAACAGTGAAACATCAATGCAATTAATTGATTATTTATTATCAGATGAAGATATATTATATTATGTAGGTAAAAGTGGTTATACTTTCTCTAAAGATGATACCAATAAGATATTTAAAATAGTATATGAAAAATATGGAGATTCATATAAGTTTGATAGTTTCTTGAGATATTTCTTTGCTAACGACTTATCTTTAAGTAATTTCATTAAAGAAAATATTACTTTCTTTGAAAAACATTTAAAGAAAAAAGGATTATCAGTTGAATATACATTAAGAAAAAACGAAGCATTTATTGATTTAATATTAAAGAATAAATATACGAATTTAATAGGAAATATAGAAGAATATTCATTAACTAATTTAAAACAACTTGCTAATTTAATACAAAGTGGAGTTAAATTACCATACTATTTAGGAAATGAAAGATATGCTCAAAATATATTTGAACTAAAATCTTCATTTTCAACAAATGAGTTAATTGAATTGTTGGGATTATTAAAAGAAAAAACAATATACGATAGAAAATCAGGAAATTCAGAAATGACTTCTTTTGCACAGTTGGTACAAGAAAATATCGATTATCTAATAGAAATTGTATCACAAACTAAAACAGTACCAAAGTGTTTAATAGAATCTAGTATTTTTAGAGATGAATGTATCAAAAGAAATAGAATAAATCTTGCTGTTCAATGTATTCTTCCACTAGATATTATAAAAGATGAAGAATTAATAAACGCTTATTGTAAAGAATTAAATATTAATTCTAAAGATTTTTGTGATAGATATAAATGGCTATTAGATTATTATAAAAATAATAATAATATCTTTAATACATTTTTAGCATCTTCTTTAAAAAATAAAATATTTAATTTTAATAAAGAACACTATGAAAGATTTATTAATGATATAGAAATTCAAATAGCTATTTCGAAATTGAATGATAAAGAATTAACTGTTTTATCAAGAATTTTAGATCTATATAATTACAAGGATTATGATATTTCTTCAATGATAGTTAATGTTATTAATAATATCAGTAATTATCAAGAGTTAATTAATTCATTAAATATCAATAATATTTCTGAACAAGATCTAAGAAATTTAGTAGGTGTTTTACAACTTTCTCATAATCAGTATCAAATTAATAATATAGCTTCTTTACAAAATTATAATAACTTAAAAAGACAATATTTTATAGATAATTATTCTAATGATTTAAACATCAATAAAGATAATTTATTAAAAGTTCTATTTAATATAGATTTACAAGAGGCTCAATATATAGATTATAAGTATTGTCATGACAATAATAACAATAATATATTACTAAATCTTAAAAATAGTGAATTACCACCACAGATATATAATTATTTAGAATTAATTAATAGAATTATTGAATGTAATAATTCTAACGAACTAATTACAATATTTAATAACTCTGATATTTATGATGATGAAATACCATTTGAATCATATCTAAGAGGAAAATATACTGAATTATATTCTAAATCACTTTATAGAATTGATGAAAAAAATGAGGTATATGGACCTAAGGATAGTATTTCATATCAAACAAATTATAATAACAAGAATATTCAAGTATGTGTTCCAAGAGAAAGATTTAATTTCATGATTCATTGTGTAGGTTCTTGTTCTATAGCTTCAGATGTAATAGATACTAATTATCGAAATGATTGGTTAGATAGACCACAATTACAAGATCATTTCGTAGCGTGTAGTTATATAAATGAACGAGGAATATATTCTATTAGGTCTCAAGGAAGTATCATTTTTGGATTTGATACCCTAGAAAATGGTGCTATATTAGGTATGGGTAATACTGATATTGATTCGATAGGTAGATATGCTAATGCTTATGATGGTTCAAGAGAATTACAGGAAGGAAATGGTTCAAGAGCAAGATATTTTGTACCATCTGAAATTCTAAAAACTATAAATGATGGATATAACGAAATTGTCCTAGAAAGAAGAAATACCGATAAGTCTAGAAACAAAGAATTTAAAAGAAAACCCGATTATATTATAATGATGGCAGAATCTATTGAACAAGATAACTTTAACTACTTAGAAAGCCTATATCAAAATCAGTTATCTTTTATTAAAGAAGAAGATAGAAAGATAATTCAACAAATAGGTAATGAAAGAAAATTAAAAGAATTTTTAGTAAAATATAAAGATGTAATATCTAAAACGGCTGATATTCAAGGTATACCTTTAAATGATATGGCTAATATGTATGTTAACTTAATTATGAAAGCAAAGTATTATGAAGATTGCTTAAAAGCTTCAAGTGAATTTGATATTCCTCTTGTAGTAGTAGACAAATCATATTATTTTAATAAAATACTATTTGAATCTACTTCTTATGATGATACTACTAAAAGTAGTATTTCAGAACTATATTCTCAAGCCAATGAATCAGCTAAAAGAGAAATATTTAATATGGTTGTAAAAGGTAAAGATGCAAGTTCTATTCTAGAAAAGCATAAAAAAAGGAATTAGCTAAAAGAAAGACTTAAATTAGTAATAATTTATCTTTCTTTTTTTGTAAAGTTATGTTTTTTGATTGTTTAAAATAACTAAATATGCTACACTTAAATAGTGAGGAGAGTAGATATGAAAAAAAGTTTAATTATATTAGTTATTATTGGTTTGTGTATTGGCTCTATCTTTATATTAACTAAAGATAAAAAAATTAAAGAAGACATTAAAACTAAAGATAAAGTAATGGTTAATTTAGTGGATAAAGATGTTAATGAAGTAGATAAACTATTAGGTAATTTAAAGTTTGATATTAAGTATAATTATGTATATTCTGATGAGTATGCTAAAGATGTAATTATTTCGCAAAGTATTAAAGAAGGTACTACGATAACAAGTACTGATAATGAACTAGTTCTAGAAGTATCTAAGGGTAAGTTAGATAAAGAAAAGCTTAAAAATGATGGTATTAATGAAATGGGTAAAGTAGCGGTTATGATGTATCACGGTATTGTTAATAAAAAGAATAGTGAAACTAAATATACTGGTGGTAATGTTGATAAAGATGGTTATACTAGAACAAGTGAAGCATTCGCTAATGATTTAGAGGAGTTCTATCAAAAGGGTTATCGTATGATATCTTTAAGCGATTATATAAATGGTAATATTGCTACTGAATATGGTAAAAGTCCTATTGTTATTACTTTTGATGATGGTAATGCTAATAATATTTTAGTTAAAGGCTTAGATGATAATGGTAATATTATTATTGATGAAAATAGTGCTGTTGGTATCTTAGAACAATTCAAAAAGAAATATCCTGACTATAACGTTACAGCTACATTCTTTGTAACTGGAGCATTATTCAATCAACCGGAATATAATGAAAAAATCTTAAATTGGTTAGTAGACAATGGTTATGATGTTGGTAATCATACTAAGACACATTTAAATATTGGTAATTCTAAAGCTAGTCAAGTTCAATATGAAATAGCTTATGTTTATAAACAATTAGATAATATAATACCTAATAAATATGTTAAAATAATTGCCTTACCATTTGGTTCTCCATTAAGAAAAACTCATGAGAACTTCCCATATGTTTTAAATGGTCAAGATGAAGACTATAGCTATGAAACTAATGCCGCTCTACGTGTTGGTTGGGAACCTGAAGTATCTTCATATAGTAAAGAATTTGATAAAACTTACATTAAAAGATGTCGTGGTTATGATAATAATGGTAAAGAATTTGATATTGAAATGATTTTAAAAATGTTAGATAGAAGTAGATATGTTTCTGATGGAGATGCTAACACTATAGTAGCTAGTAGTAATCAAGAAGATAATATAATTACTACTGATAAAGAAATAATATTATATTAGGTGATATATATGTTGGATAGAAAAGGGTTTGCTATTACTAGTATTTTATACGGAATTATGTTATTATTTTTAATGGTATTACTTGCTTTATTAGCAACACTTAGATTACAAGATGATAATTTAGAAAGATCAGTTAATAAAATAAATGATAAGTTTTGTAATATGGAAGAAATTAACTTATCTAGTATGAGTGATACTGTTAATATAACTAAAACTTGTAAGTATAAAGTAATAGATAGAAATAATAATTTTTGTGGGATATATTATCTAAAACAAGGAGATAGTATTAGTTTATTTCCTAACTTTAGTGTTGTATCTAATGAAGGTATAAATATTACTGATAAGAAGATTGATTGTAATTTGTAGGAGGTTTTATTGTGAAGGTTAAATATAATTTATTACATCAAGATGGACGCGCTAGATATGGTACTTTAGAAACTAACTATGGTACTTTTGAAACACCGATGTTCATGCCAGTTGGTACTCAAGCCACTGTTAAAACACTAGATTATCGTGACTTAAAAGAAATTAATTCTGCAGTTATTCTAGCTAATACTTACCACTTATGGTTAAGACCGGGGGATGATATTGTTAAGGCATCGGGAGGACTTCATCAATTTATGCATTATGATGGCCCAATTCTAACTGATTCCGGAGGTTTCCAAGTATTCTCTTTAGCTAAACCTAAAAACATTTCAGAAGAAGGAGTAGTATTCAAAAGTCATTTAAATGGTGAAAAACTATTACTAACACCTGAAAAATCAATATCTATTCAAAATAATTTGGATAGTGATATTGCTATGAGTTTTGATGAATGTATTCCATATCCCGCTACATATGAATATGCTAAAAAGAGTACTGAAAGAACATTACGTTGGGCTGAAAGAGGTCTTAAAGTTCATAGTAATGAGCGCCAATCATTATTTGGTATTGTTCAAGGTGGGGAATATCAAGACTTACGTGAAGAATGTGCTAAAAAATTAGCTAGTATGCCTTTTGATGGTTATTCAATTGGTGGTACTTCCGTTGGTGAAGATAAAGATACTATGTATCGTATGATTGATTATGCTATTAAATATTTACCCGAAGATAAACCAAGATATCTAATGGGAGTAGGAGATCCATACGATTTATTTGAAGGTGTTATGCGTGGCGTCGATATGTTTGACTGCGTTCACCCAACAAGACTTGCTCGCCATGGCCATGCCTTTACTAGAACCGGTAAAATTAACTTAAAGAATGCTAAATATAAAGATGATTTTACTCCTGTTGATAGCACTTGTGATTGTGAATGCTGTAAAAACTATACTAAAGCCTATATTCGTCACCTAATTGTCGCTGATGAAACATTAGGCCAAAGACTATTATCTATTCATAACTTAAGGTTTTTAATCAGAATCATGGAAAATATCAGAGAAAGTATTAAAGAAGATCGCTTCTTAGAATACAAAGAAGAATTTATGAATACTTATAAAAAATAATAAACCCCATTCCCATAGTAGGAATGAGGTTTTTTAATAATTACTTGCCTATATAGTATCAACGAATGTATCATCTAGACATCTGATTAAGCATACGCAATTTAAATTAATTGTGAAGAAAGAATTCGTACTTACGTATGGGAATAAACTAGTTGTATCTGGATTAGGTGCTAGAACACGACAAGTAGCACAGCAATCATCTAATTTCTCTAATCTGAAGACACTAGAAGTAGTACCATCAATTGTTCTTGTAGTAGGTATTGCTAAAGGTGTTGAACCTCCAGAACAAGTGTATAATACTATTGGTCTCGTATTACAAAAAGTCGTACAATTTTGACCTAAATAACCACGATCACAAGTTTCTAAGCATCCATCATTTTGACAAACACTCTGTTGAAGAAGTAAGATGACTTTTAAGATATCACTGATGCATGATTCGCAAGTATTATTATTGTTATTACACATAATATAATCCACCCCTTTATTTATATTCAATATTAAGATATGTTTAATTTTATAAAAAAACACTACTAATACCTAAAAATAATAAATTTATCATATATTTAACTAGGTGATATTATTTATGCTATTATATTATGCAATTATCTTCTGTATTAGTTTATTAGTACCCATTAATTTTATTAACCAAGAACTATTTCATACATTATTATCTTTTGTTTGGGCTATTGCCACAGTACTAATTATTTTAAGCGGTATCTATTTTTCTATTAAGTATAAGTTTATTCAATTTAGATTTATTAAAATGATTAAGTCTTTATTTAGTAAAAGTAGTGAAGGAAATAGTTCTTTTGAAGCCTTATCCCTATCTTTAAGTGCTAAACTAGGAGTAGGGGCATTAAGTGGTATTGCTCTTGCCATCTATATTGGCGGGCCAGGAACCATATTTTGGATGTGGTTATGTACTCTTATTTGTGTAATAAATACTTATGTTGAAAGCGTTCTAGGTATTAAATATCAGGAAAAACGTAAAAAAGACTTAATAGGAGGCCCCTCTTTCTATATTAAAAAAGGACTAGGTAATAGTAAACTAGCCATGTTATATTCAATACTAATTATCTTATCTTATACCGGACTATTTCTTACTATTCAATCTAATACTATTGTAAGTTCTATTGTCTATGAATTTAATATAAGTTCAATATATCCCTTATTATTTCTAACAATAATATCTTTAATAGTAATATTTATGGGTAATAAAATTATTGCTAGAGTAAGTGCTATTCTAGTACCTATCATGGGTATAATATATATATTTATATCATTCTATGTCATTATCAAAAATATTACTGTCTTACCGAATATTATTACTAATATCTTTAAATTAAGTTTAAACTTCAAAAGTATTAGTAGTAGTTTATTTGTAATTATTATTGGCATTCAACGAGGAATGTTTGCTTCAGAATCAGGACTAGGTACTAGTGCTATCTCTTCAGCATCCTGTAAAAACGATCCCTCTAAACAAGGACTATGTGAAGTATTTGGTGTCTATTTCACTGTATTCATAATATGCACTATGACCGCTATATTAATATTATTATCTGATTATTCTAACATTAACTTTGGTAATATTAATGGAATAGAACTAACTATGTATGCCTTTAAATATCATCTAGGTAAATTTGGAAGTTATCTATTAACAACTATTACAATCTTATTTGCTTATTCAACTATTATATCTGGCTATGTCTTTGGTGAAGTTAATTTAAAAGCTCTCTTTAACAAAGTTAATAAAAAAGTCCTACTTATCTTTAAGATTATCACTATCTTATTAATTATTATTGGTGGAGTAATGAATCCTAGTATCTTATGGAACTTAGTAGATGTTATGGTAGCTTTTCTTTTAATAATTAATATTTATTCAATGCTAAAATTAGCTAAATGAAATATACATCACAGTATATTTTTTTTATGTTGGTTAATATTATTAGTGGTGAATAATATGGATAATGATAAATATCAGAAAATAGTTAGTAAAAATACTCCTAAAAAACCAGTCTTAGAAAATGCTATTATGACTTTTCTAGCCGGTGGTTTAATGGGACTATTTAGTGAATTATTATTAGAACTATATGTATATTGGTTGGATATACCAAGAAAAGAATCGGGAGTCTTAGTGATTCTTACCTTAATATGTATCTCATCAATCTTAACAGCCTTTGGGGTATTTGACCTTTTAGTAAACAAGTTAAAGTCTGCCTTAATAATACCTATTACCGGATTTGCTCATTCGATAACATCTGCTGCGATGGACTATAAAAGTGAAGGTTTAATCTTAGGAATAGGTGCTAATATCTTTAAATTAGCGGGGTCTGTTATCTTATATGGTGTAGTAGCAGTTTATTTATTTGGAATAATAAGGATACTAGTAATAGGAGGGTAATATGACATATAAATTTAATAATGTATATATTGATAACACTTATACCATTGGTGGAGTATATGAAGCAAATGGCCCATTAAAAAAGTATTTTGATAAGATTTATGATGAAGACTTTTACTTCGGTGAAAAGAGTATTGAACAAGCTGAAATTAAGTTATCAAGAGATGCAGTTAACGGACTACTTAAAAAATGTAGCCTAAATGATAGTGAAGTAGACTTATTAATTGCTGGTGACTTACAGAATCAAATATCTGCTTCTAACTATATGGCGCGTTCCTTTAAAATACCTTTTCTAGGAATTTATAATGCTTGTGCTACTAGCAGTGAAGGAATTAGTATTGCCTCAGTGTTTATTGATAGTAAAAAAATAAAAAATTGTATTGTTGTCACTTCATCACATAACTTGGTTGCGGAAAAACAATTTAGAAATCCTATTGAATATGGTGCTCCTAAACCTGAAACGGCCACCTTTACCGCCACCGGTGGAACAGCCATGCTTCTTAGTAATAAAAAAAGTAAGATTAAAGTATCTTCTGCCACTATTGGTATGGTCCAAGATTTAGGAATAAAAGATGTTAACCATATGGGCGCTGTTATGGCTCCAGCTGCTGCTGATACAATATATAAACACTTAACTGCCACTAATACTAGTGTTAATGACTATGACTTAATATTAACCGGTGATTTAGGGGAATATGGTAAAAACATTCTTACTGACTATATGAAAGAACAATATAATATTGAACTAGGTAATAATTATAACGATTGTGGTTGTATATTATATGACACTAAAAAGCAACCCGTCCTAGCCGGTGGTTCTGGTCCAGTATGTAGTTCTTTAGTATATTTTAGTTATGTTCTAGAAGAAATGAAAAATAACAAATTAAAGAAAGTATTAGTCGTTCCAACAGGCGCTATATTTTCTCCCACATTAGTATTTCAAAAAGAAACGGTACCTAGTATTGCTCATGCTATATGTTTGGAGGTAGTAGAATGATTTATATATATTCATTTTTGTTTTGTGGTTTAATATGTATGATAAGTCAGTTAATTCTAGATAATACTAAGTTAACTCCTGGTCATATAACTAGTTTATTTGTCGTAGTTGGTGCTTTTCTTGATTTAATGGGAATATATGATCGTATTGTTTTATATGCCGGAGCGGGAGCATTAATTCCAATAACTTCTTTTGGTCATCTACTTGTTCATGGAGCAATGGATGTAGCAGGGGAGCAGGGACTACTTGGATTAGCCTTTGGCATATTTAACCTAACATCTGCCGGTATCAGTGTTGCTCTAGTATTAGGCTTTATTTTAGCTTTATTATTTAAACCAAAACATTAATTTACTTAACTAAATAGTTGTGCTATAATTAGTAAGAGGTAGATTATGAAAAAGAATATTGGAAAAATAACTTATATAACATTTATGGTATTAACATTAATTTCGTTAATCCAAAGTATTTATTTAAAAAATTTAGCTAGTGTAGGACTTAGTGCTATCGCTTTAATCACTTTAAGTCTTCCTAATATAATAAAAAAGATATTTAAACTAGAAATACCTATATTATTAGAAGTATTACTATATCTCTTCATCTATGCCGGTATTGTTTTAGGAAGTGTTTATAGATTGTATGATAACTTTGAAATGTGGGATAATATCCTTCATTATACATCAGGTATTCTTACTAGTTTAATAGCTTATTCATTAATATATATCTTAGGTAAAAAGAATAATCTTAGTATTAGTTTAATTCTTATCTTTTGTTTTAGTTTCTCTTTAATGACTGGTGTTATATGGGAATTTATTGAGTTTACTTGTGATAACACTATTCGAGGAGATATGCAAAAAGATACTATTGTTGATTCTATTGCTACCACGATATATAAAGATAGATTATCTATTAAAGATATTGATTATACTATTATCTATAGTAAAGGGCAAGAGTTTAGAATTGATAATGGCTACTTAGATATTGGCTTATTTGATACTATTAAAGACTTATTTGCTAACTTTCTAGGAGCTATAACTTATGTTATATTAATGTATTATCACTTAGCTAAAAATAAACTTAAATTTATGAATAATTTAGTCATCAAAAAAGCATCGTAATTGATGCTCTTTTATATTTTGCACATAGTAATCTTTAGAAACTATGTAGTCGACAAACAAGTAATTATGGTTATTTGAACTAAAAAAGTGTAAATAACGCTATAATTTATTCCTATTATTATGAAGAATATGATATACTATCTATGTAATAATACATTTAGTAATAAAACATCACTTAAAATAAAGGAGTATTTATGAAAAAGAATAAAGTTAAGTTTCTGATTTTAATAGTATTTGTATTCTTATTTTTAAAAACGTGCCAGTATTATAGTTATATTTTAGAATTAAAGGCACATTGGAATATAAACGTTCCTATAGCAAACAGAATAATATACACTGCTGATTCTGGACCAAGTTTTCATGGCGATGGAGTAAGATATGCCATTTTACATTTTAAGAATACAAAAAAAATTGAAAAAATGTTTAAGTGGCAAAAGAGTATATCAGATAGTGATATAAAAAAATTCAAAAAAGATTTAGAGTCAATAAATGTTATTGATAATGAAATGATAGTAGATTTTAATAATCCTGAAAATTTATATTATATTATTGTTGGTGATGATCAAATGTCGACAATACATTTAATATATAATAAATCAGAAAAAAGACTATATTATTTAGAACATATTGTATAACGTTGACATATATGATAAAGAGTACTATTTTGAAGTGATAAAAAAATGTAGACAGTCTATAAAAGACACAGCCTACATTTTTTTGTTATTATAATTATACATTAAAACACAAAGCCCGAATTCAATATAAAATCGAATCAGGATTTTGATGTTTTTTATATTTCTCGCATGTTTTCTGCATTCTTATATGGATCTTTAGGATCTATATAATCAACAAATAAGATACCATTTAAGTGATCATACTCATGTTGAAAGGCAATAGCTAATTCTTCTCTAACACGATATTTAACTTCATTACCATCAATATCTTTACCTTTCATAGTAATCCTTGCATATCTTGGTACAATACCTTCAACCGGTCTATTAATACTTAAACATCCTTCACCTTCAGAAGCATATATTAATTCTTCAGAATGTGATACTATTTCCGGATTTATTAACACATAGTCAACAAATTTTCCTTCACTTTCTTCATAACATACTACAAAGAAACGTTCATTAACACCCATCTGCGGTGCTGCTAAACCCATTCCTGGTCTTAGTTTATATTTCTTAGCATATTTTTCTATCTGACTTAAACGTAAATGTTCTAGCATATCGTTAATAAGTTTCTTCTTTTCTTTTGTTAGTGGGAATGTTGTATCAACGTTTTTAGCGCGTACTCTTTTATCTTTTTCATCTAATATATCAGAAGTTTTAATCATAACATCCCTTCTTTCTGTACGTATTTTACCACAGAAATAAAAAAAAGGGAAGTTTTTTCCCTTAAGATATGTTAAATTACAGCTCTAGTACCTATTATAATTACTAATAGAATAAATAATACTAAGATAATAGCAGCTCCATATCCGAATCCACCATTATTGCCATATCCGTATCCATAAGCTGGATATGATTGATAGCCATAGTTTTGATTGCAGCAAGAACTACCACCTGTATTGTATCCACTTCCATAATAATACATATAAATACCTCCTTTACTATCTATTATAGTGTACTCAAATATTTAATTTTTGTTATTGTTTTTACCCAAATAATAGAAATTATAAAAGATTATTTATGTGATTTAACACTTGGATTTACTTTAACTTCTTCAGTAAATGATAATAAGTCAACAAATCTATTTTCTTCACGTTTTAATTTAGCCGTACTAAGAACATTCTGCATCATGGCAATATGTTTAGCAATACTATTATCACTATTCACACTATCTGCTTTAAGGGCTTCTTTTTGCTCTCTTGATAATTTAAAAGGTATATAAGTAGAGTAGTGCTTATCAGAAAAATTATCTTTATATACTAATTGATCACCACCTAAATATAAAGGAACTATAGTATCATTAGTCAAGTTAACAATATTTTTAATAACTTTATCTAAATTAGCATGACAACTAATTGGGGCATTATAACCAGGTAAATCAAAAGATAATATTACTTGATTATTGTCATCAATAAAGCCAAGTTCATCATTAGGAACAATTCCCCAATTAATATTTATTCTAGCACTTATTACTGAATTAAGTAAAATATCTATTAAAGAATCTTTATATTCATAAAATATTTGAAAATTATCAGCCGATACTAATCTCTTTAAATCTTCATATAACATATTATCCTTATCATAACGATTATATTCACCATTATAACCATCTAAAAACTCTTGAGAAATGCCACTGGCAATATTTGCTTCACGAACACCCAAACTACTATTATTAACATAACCAGCATCTGTATGATTATTTTTATTTTCTTCTTTTAAAACTTGTCTTTGTTCTTTCAAATAACCATTTAACACTCTATATCTAGTAATAGCCTCAACTATTTCATTTCTAGGTATATCATTAACATTTATCACCCTAGCATCATCAATATCATTCTTTGTTTTATTACTTAAAAATGTTATCATTGCTAATGCTTTAATTACCTTAGATTTAACTTTTTCAACACGATTAATCATAAACAAAGATAGAGTGGATAATTCTTCATCTGGTAAAGAAGACAAAATATCACTATCATAATAATCAGAAACACAAGTAAATGGTTTTTCTTTCTTACTAGTTCTAGTATTAGTTTGTAAATAAGGCATATCTAATCTTCTAGCTCTATTATTATTAGCATTAATATAATATTCCATATATCCATACTTATCTAAGAACTTAGCACCATTTATAATAATTCTAACTCTACTATCAATGATTTTTTTACGACATAATGGATAATTAGGCTTAAGATAATTTAATGTTCTCTTTTTAATGCTTAATATTTCTTTTTCAGTTAAAGCACCATTAATAAACTTATCAGCTTCTTCTCTAGAAAACCTAATACTACAAGTAGAGTATAAATCTCTTGCAGCTGAATAAATATCTTCCATAGTATTACCATAATATGCATAATAAGCAGCTGGTTTAGTTAATATACGTCTTTGACCTTTATCTAACCCATAAATAAAACTCCAAAACGCATCAATATTTTCTACTATATATTTAATAGTCTTTACTTCGCAATAATCACTTGCCGTTAACTGAAATATAGAATTATCTGGGCTATCCATTCTATATAGCATATTAGTTAAATCTTCCATACCTTTAACACATAATTTATCAATATTATATTCTTCACCAGCACCTACTTTAAATATATCACTATGCTTTAATAGATTTAGAATAGTAATAGGAAACTCATTAATTTCAGGCTCCCTAACTAATCTTTTATTTCTCTCAAACTCCTCATTAAAATTACTAAGCATCTTATATCACCTACAAGAAATTATATTATAGTTTTAAGTAGTTGTCAAACTAGGAATATATTGATATAATGAAGTTACATGATAGGAAATACTTTAATGATGTTACTAATAAATTAATTGAAAAAGAATATGCACAAGATAAATTAGTAATCTTAGTTGGTACAAGTGGTACTATTACAAGTGATGAAGTTGAAGATGTTTATGGTACTCCAGATGAAAATGGTCAAAGCTATGTTTATGAATACCATGTATCTAAAACAACCGGTCAAATAACTTCTAAAAATAAAATTAGAGTATTAAATTAATTTTCAGATAAAGACTAATATTTTATCATTTAATTGCATAGTTTTTACTAGGTGATTTATAGTGAAAAAAATATTAGTGTTTATCTTTTTATTTATGCTTATTCCTATGGGATATGTTAAAGCTGATGAATTAAACTTAGCTGAGAATGCAAAGTCTGCTATCATTATTGAAGCATCATCCGGAAAAATATTGTGGGAAAAGAATGCTCATGAAAAGTTAGCACCGGCTTCAATGACTAAAATTATGTCTATGCTTCTTATTATGGAAAACATCGAAAGTGGTAACTTAAGTTGGGATGAAAAAATTACCGCCTCATTAAACGCTTCATCAATGGGTGGGAGTCAAATATTTCTAGAGCCAGGTGAAAAAATGACTGTTAAAGATTTACTTAAAGGAATAGCCATTGGGTCAGGAAATGATGCCACGGTTGCTATGGCTGAAAGAATTGCCGGAACTGAATCTAAATTTGTTGAAATGATGAATAATAAAGCTAAAGAATTAGGACTTAAAAATACTAATTTTAAAGATTCAACAGGATTAGATGCCGAAAATCATTATTCCTCAGCCTATGATATGGCAATTATGGCCAAAGAGTTAATTAAACATGAAAAAATTTTAGAGTTCACATCAACATATGAAGACTATTTAAGACAAGATACCGGTAATAGTTTTTGGCTAGTTAATACTAATAAACTAGTTAGATATTACCAAGGCGTTGATGGCCTAAAAACAGGATTCACTAATACAGCCGGTTATTGCTTAACCGCTACTGCCAAAAGAGGAGATATGCGTCTTATTACTGTTGTCATGAATGAACCATCTAGTGAAATTAGAAGTAAAGAAACAAGCAGTATGCTAGATTATGGCTTTAATACTTATGAAATAAACAAAGTATTAACTAAAGATAGTGTAGTAGGTAATGTTAAAGTATCTTTAGGTGCTAAAAAGAGTATAGACATCGTACCAATAGGTGACATTGATATTCTCCGCAGTAAGATTGGTGATAAAAAAGATATTACTTACAAAGTAACTGCTAACAATGTCAAAGCTCCTATTAAAAAAGGTGCTGATGTAGGAGATATCATTGTCTATGAAGATGGCAAAGAGATAATGAAAATAGATGTCACTGTCATAAATGATGTTAGCAAAGTAAATATCTTTGTAGCATACCTAAGAAACATAATCAATATCATTAGTGGTAAAGTATTTTAATATAATATAATACTTAGAATATTCCTTCTAGGTATTTTTTATTTTAAAAGTTCTGTTATACTTTGTGACTGATAGATATTTATAATAGAATATTTAGTAAATTTTCATGATGAATTGAAATAGATTATCATTTTAATTATTAAGCTAAATTAATACTTGTAATACTCATCAGTCATTATGTTTAACACAACCATTTTAAAAATAATATGGCGAAGATACTTAAAGTATTAACTCAAATCAAAGAAAGTCTGAAATGTTGAGCCAAAATCTTTTTTTATGTTAAGTTAGCAAAAAAATTAACAAATATTATAATAAAACGCAATAATTGAATTTTTTGCTATTCCTTCAAAAAATATGAAAATTAATATATAAAAAATAACATTAAATTTAAAAAAATGTAAATTTTATGTTAAAATAGTATTAGATGGGAGTGATACGACATGGCTTCAAAAAATTACTGCTGGTCGATTGGTACCACAAGTTTTAGAACAAGTCAATTAAACTATAAAATAGAAAGACAACTTCAATTACTAGAAGAATTTTGGAATATATATCCGAACAAGCAATGGGATGATGAAAGAACTGATGAACTTGCAAAAAAATTAGATATGTCATGTGATGAAAAATATCCAACTCAAGTTTTATATTATAATTTTTTAAAAGAAAATAAATTTTTAGTTGGCGATGCGCCTTTGAGAGATAAAGATGCCAGGGCAAAAACATCTGGTTTAGTAAATATTGGAGTACTAAATAATGAAAGAAAAATAACAGCAGTAGGACATGCAATTAAAAATTTGTTGAATTATAATAATACCAAAGAAAATATATTCAATATTTCTGATGATAGTTATAAATATTTATTGCAATTTTTAAAACTTCAAATTTCCAATAATGATTTTAATTTAAAACCTTTTATATCGTTGATTTATATGATTGAAAAACTAAATTTTTTAACATATGATGAGTTTATGTACTTATTGCCTTTATGCAAAAATAAATATGATGTAAAGGCAATGGTAAACAACATTATAGAAAGTAGAACAAGTAAAGCATTTTTTGATATAGATCACATTATAGCAAATAAATTATTTGAAATGAACAATTATTTTAAAATGTGTATTTATTTCGTTAATGCATATCCAATAACTGAGGAAACTTTTGAAAAAATTGGAATGAGCGGTAAAAGCAAAGTATATGATAGAAACTATAAAAAAATGTATGATGCCTTGGTTGACTTGATTTTTCACTTAAAAAATAAACCGTTTGAGCAAAAAATTGATAAATATAGATTATTGTATGATACATGTGGCAAAATTTCTGGCAATGCTAAAAGGGAATGGAAAAATTATTTGTTTTTTGGCTATAAAAAAAATAATTTAGATAAAAACTTTGAAAAAAAATTTAAACGTTTAGATATATCAATTGCTGGAAATATTAAAGAATTTAAAAAAGAATTTTTTACAAGAATGCATGTAATAAAGTGGAAAGTCAATTTAAAAGATTACTTTGATTTGAATAAAAGATATTTTTCATTAACGGATATCATTAAGTTCAAAGATGAAAAAATTGAACTAGATATGTTACCAAAGTACTATTTTAAAGATATAATTGATGACTTATTAGATGAAGAATTATTAGAAAAAAAGCAATATTTGAAGACCTTTTATAATAATGTCAAATTAGAAGATATATCATCAAAATATTCTTTGAGTATTAATGATGTTGTTAAAAACGTTAACAGTAGTTTAGGTACAAATTTAACAATAAATACAATTAATAGTTATGTAGAAAATGAAAAATTAAAGGCATTTAATAAATTAATAGATGAGAAGTTTTCTAATGATAAAATTTTAATGTTATTAGATAATATTAAAGATAGAAATGATGACATAGTGAATGAATATGTTACAGATAATGCTACAGTTCCAACTATATTTGAGTATATATTGGGAATTGCTTGGTATAGAATTAGTAATAAAAAAGGAAATATACTAGATTATATGAATTTGAGTTTAGATGCTGATTTACTTCCAAAAACTCATGCTAGTGGAGGCATGGCAGATATTGTATATAAGTATGATGAAGATGGTTACCCTAAGCACGATTTGTTAATAGAAGCAACTCTTTCAGAATCTACTGGACAAAGGTCTATGGAAATGGAACCTGTTTCAAGACATTTAGGAGAGAATATAAAATTAACAAATAATGAAAACGACTATGCATTGTTTGTGGCTCCAATACTAGAAGAAAGAATCGTAATGGATTTTAGAAATAGAAAAACATATTGTTATCCAAAGGGAAATGGAAGTTATACAAATGGGCTTAAAATTATACCTATCAATATCGATATTTTAAAGAATTTAATTATTAATAATGTAAAGTATGATTATATATATTCATGGTTTGATAAGGCTTATAAATCGTTAGAACCAGATCCTGTATGGTTTGAAAAAGAAATTTTAGAAAAAGTATAGATAATTGTTTCAATTATCTATTTTTATGGTATAATTTATATATGGTATGTGATGCCTAAAATGGAAATGGAGGATAAAAATGAAAATGATTTCAATTAACAATAGGAGATATATTGGTAGTAAATTTAGAATGATAAATTTCATAAAAGAAACAATGAATAAAGAAAAAATAGAGTATTCTTCATTTTTGGATTTATTTGGCGGAACAGGTATAGTTGGAGATTTTTTCAACGATCAAAAGACTAAAGTATATGTAAATGATTTATTAAAATCAAATTATATTTCTTATTTAGCATGGTTTGGTAATGAAAAGATAGATAAAAATAAAATAAGAGAATATATTGAAAAATATAATTCATTAACAGATTTAGAAGATAATTATTTTTCTTTAAATTTTTCAAATACTTATTTTAGTGAAGAAAATTGTAAAAAAATTGGATTTATTAGAGAAGATATTGAAGATAATTATACAAATAATAATTTAAATATTAGAGAAAGAGCTATTTTGATAACATCACTTTTATATGCTATGGATAAAATTGCAAACACAGTTGGTCATTATGATGCATATAGAAAAACAGGCGATTTAAATAAAAAACTTGAATTATGTATGCTTGATTTAAAGTCGAACATAAATAATAAAAATAATAAAATTTTTAATGAAGATTCAAATGAATTGGTAAGAACCTTAAAAGCAGATGTTGTTTATATTGATCCACCTTATAACTCTAGACAATATTCTGATGCATATCATTTGTTAGAAAATGTAGCAATGTGGGAAAAAAGTGAAGTTCATGGTGTTGCAAAAAAAATGGAACGAAATGGAATCAAAAGTAAGTATTGTTCAGTATCAGCACCACTTGCATTTAAAGATTTAATTGAAAATATTGATGCAAAGTATATTATAGTTTCTTATAATAATATGGGAAAAAAAGGTGCAGGTAGATCACAAGCAAAGATATCTGATGAAGATATTATGGACACTTTGAGTAAGAAAGGTAAAGTAAAAGTTTATGAAACTGATTTTAGGGAATTTAATACTGGAAAAACACATATTGATAACCATAAAGAAAGACTTTTTATATGCAAAGTTGGAAAAGTAACAAAAACAAAAACTGTTAAGGCAAAAGTTTCTAATGATATAGTAAAGTCTCCATTAAATTATACTGGTGGAAAATATAAAATACTTAATCAATTAATTCCTATTTTCCCTAGGGAATTGGATTTGTTTGTTGATTTGTTTTCTGGTGGTTCAAATGTCGGTGTAAATGTAAATGCTAAAAGAATTGTTTGTGTAGATAAACAAAAAGAAATAATTAGAGTTATGGACCTATTTAAAAAGTATGAAGATGGATATATAATAGACAAACTTGAAAAAATTATTGATAAGTATGAGTTAAGTAATTCGTTATTAAATGGTTATGAAATATATCATTGTACGAGTGATAAGGGATTGGGATCTTATAACAAAAATAAATATGTAGAACTTAGAAATGACTATAATAATATGAAATATGATTCAATAGAAAAAGATTTTTTGTTTTTGACTTTGGTTATATATGGCTTTAACAATCAGATCAGGTTTAATAGTAATGGAGAATTTAATATGCCTGTTGGTAAAAGAGATTTTAATAATTCACTTAGAAAAAATTTGAAGAATTTTATTACTAAATTAAAAACAAAGAATATTGAATTCGTTAATTCTGATTTTAGAGAATTTGCAATTGAAACAAATGAAAATACTTTAGTATATTGTGATCCACCTTATTTCTTGGGAACAGCTAGTTATAATGAAAATGGTGGCTGGACAAAACAAGACGAAATAGACTTGCTTAACTACCTAACTATTCTAGATTCTAAAGGTATTAAGTTTGCATTATCAAATGTTATCGAACATAAAGGTGCAACACATGAAATGTTAGAAGCATGGATTAGAGAACACAATTATACTATACATTACATAACTTGTGATTATAATAACTCAAATTATCATAAACAAGAGGGAAATGTTACAAAAACTGTTGAAGTTTTAATAACAAACTATTAATTGTTTTTACGAATAAAAGTTTTATAGAAATGGTGTGACTATATTTAGGAAATATCATAAAAATAAGACTTTTTTATTGGAAAAATAAGTGAAATTTGTTAGTCTTTCTATGAAATATAGTATAATATTATTGGTGGTTTAAGTGAATTATTTAAAAAAGATAAATAAAAAATATAATATAATCAATTTATTATTTAATTCGATAGTATTTACAAGTGCTATAATTTTGATAGATTATTATAATCTATTGAGTTATATGTTTTTAAATTATAAATATATATCAATTGTTATTTGTATTATTATTGTTGCGTTATTTTTAAAAGAGCTTATAAATAATAAATTATGGAATTTAATTTCTATGAATAATGTCAATTATTTTGATAAAATGATTATCATTTTATTTGTTAGTCTTTGTATATTACTTGGATATTATTCTTTTATAAAGTCAAAATATATAATGTTTTCTTTAATTTTCTTGATGATTTTGTTAACAATACTATTATTAAGATTATGCTTTATTAATAAATCAAAAAAAGTAAATAAAACAGCAAGCATATATAATTTATTTGATTTATATAACAATAAAATAGAAAAAAATGATTTAATATTAATAGAAGAAACTTCTTTAATAAATGAAAAAAAAGATTTGCTGAACATGGGATTATTTGTTAGCAATTTAGAGGATACTTTATTGCAATGTAATCCAAGTGAAACATATATTATTTCATTAACAGGTAAATGGGGAAGTGGAAAAACAAGTATAATAAATGTTCTTAATAATAGAATTAATAATAGTAAAGAATCTATAATTGGCATTTTTAGTCCATGGAAATATGATAATAAAATCAGTTTATTTAAAGGATTTTATAGTTTCATATGTAAATCATATGGTAAAAAATATGGTAGTTTTAGTTATAATAACCCATTTAAAAAATATGAAAAAATAATTATTAATACAATTCAAAATAAATCAAATGTATTTTTAGATAGCGTTTTTGACAAAAATATTAATGATGAAATTGATGAGTTAAAAGATGATATAAATGATATTATTAAATGTAATAATAAAAAAATAATAGTAGTAATTGATGATATTGATAGATTAGATAAAGAGCAAATTATATTTGTTTTTAAAGCAGTTAAAACTTTACTTAATTTTGAAAACATAGTATACATATTATGTTATGATGAAGAACGAATCAAAAGAGTTTTTGAAAAGGAATTAAAAGTAGATTCTGATTATTTAAAAAAGATAATTCAATGCAGTGTAAATGTACCTCAAATTGAACCACATATTATTGTTGATATTGGTACTAATTGTATAATAAACTTATTAAGTATATATAATATTATCAATTATGATAAGGAACAATTACAACAAAATTTGGAACTAATTTTTAGTAATTTTAACGACTTAAGAGATGTTATAAGGTTTATTAATCTTATAACAATTTCAATAAAAAATTGTAATAAAATTAATTTAAATGTTTGTGACTTTATTGCTTTAGAATATATAAAATTTAGCGATTTTAATTTGTATAATTTGATTTTCAATAATCCAATGAAATTTATATCACAAGATAGAGAAAAAAATTATGAATATGATTGGGATATTGATAAAACATTTAATGAGAAAACAAAAATATTTTATGATGAAATGTTTAAAGATAAAAAAAACACTTTAGAGCTGATTGCAAATGTTTTTCCTTATGTTAATAATTATAAGAATGATTATGAAATAAGAAGTCATTATCATGGTTCTTTGTCGGAACGCAATGAGACAATATTATCTAATAGATGTTGTAATGGTAGATATTTTACATGTTTTTTCACCATTAGAAATAGTTTCTTTACGGAATTAAATAGACTTTTGGATGACTTTATATGCCATATTAATGAGAATGAAAATATTGAAAAAGAGTTTGACAGGTTGATAGAAGAAATAAATCCTAATAATCATGATTTACTTTTTGAATTAATGGAGATAAAACTAAATGAAATTAATAATAAAAATTATGTCTTTGATTATATACTTAATAATATAAATAAATTTGAGGATAACCCAAGATTTTTATCGTTAGCATCACATGGTAGGGCTAATATATTGTTAGCCTGTATTATAAGTAATGAAAAAGATTATGAGATACAAAAAGAGTATTTAGATAAAGTATTTAATGCAAATTTAATGATATTTAATAATGTATTGTATTGGCTCGGTACTGATAAGTATTACAATAATCAAACAAAAGAAATTATTAATTATGGTAAAAAAAATTTATGTGATAAATTAAATATATTTATTAACTCTAATATTAATATTTTTAATAAAGATAAATATATTAAACATTTTTGTTGGCTTTTCATAAAAAATATAGATAATAAAGATGATGTAAAAAAATATTTTAACAATTTAATTGATAAAAATAATATTTTTAGAGTGTTAGCAGAAGCAGTTGAATGTTGGACAGGATCTAGTGTTGAGTATAGATTTAACAAAAATAGCTTAGAAGAATTAGTTAATATTGATAAAGTAGATAAGATTTTATCTGATATTGATTATAAATTAAATAAAGAGCAAGAAAAAATATTATTATTATATAAAAACAAAGATGAATCTAATGGTATAGTTAGCATTAATTATGAAGATTTATGATAATAATATTTACTTGTATAAATTTTCATGGTATCATTTCATCAAGAAGTGATACCTTTTTACTATAGCAATGTTCACATACAATTAAACTAGTTAGATATTACCAAGGTGTTGATGGTCTAAAGACAGGATTTACTAATACAGCCGGTTATTGCTTAACTGCTACTGCCAAAAGAGGAGATATGCGTCTTATTACTGTTGTCATGAATGAACCAT
>ERZ827168.1354-NODE-1354-length-34092-cov-24.384493_pt1 | contig 34092 bp, 33 predicted proteins | sample MGYA00519868_ERZ827168 | MGnify/ENA primary metagenome ERZ827168 (study PRJEB31778, sample SAMEA3449271) | human gut metagenome | biome: human gut; feature: human-associated habitat; material: faeces | place: United Kingdom | collected 2010/2012 ...
TCCTTGAGCTTAAAGGTCGCTACGCCGTTTGTGAATGTAACGCCGCCAAATGTGTGGATGCCGCCGAGTTTGTACCAACCGAATGGTGTTTCCATGTCACCATTATGGTATTTAAGAAGGGTCACCTTGAAGTCGAAATACTTTTCTTTTTCCGCCCCTTCGCCTGAAACATTCTTGGTTACCTTGATCTCCCTTGTCTTTTCCGTGGGTACGTTGTGGATCTGGAAGGCCAGTAGGTTATTCCAGGGTCCGGCAGTCCAATAATACGGCGTCCAGCCGCTGACATCTTCTTCCTTTACGGTGTAGTTAATGGGCTTACCGTTATCGTTGGCAGGCTTAGCACCGAACGAATGAGACCACGCGCCATTTACATACTTTATGGGAGCCCTATCGACCTCTTTGCCGTCCGCCAAAAGTAGTACGGTAATCTCATCCGGCTTTGTGACAGTATCGCTATCATCATGCCACCTCTTGGAAACCTCGATGGTGATGGTATCGAGCGGCGGCTGAGTATTGTCGCACTTTACATTGAAAACGACAGGAACGCCGCTGGGGTTAGCAAGCTTCCAATTTTGCGCTTCTTTATCATATTTAAGATGTATCGTGCCGGTCTGGCCTGCCGGGGCAAGGGTATGGTCTACACTGATGTCTGTATTGTAAGCCTCGACATATTTATCCGGGTTCACGGTAATGTCGCAGGTATAGCCGTTCGTTGCATCATCTTTCACGTCACCGACGGTATAGCCGTCATGCATCAAACCATAGCTCTTGTTCTTGTCGGCATGATTTGCATTATCATTAGTGCAGTGTACCTTTACAACTTCTTCGCCGGTCAGTTCAATGAACGGCTTAGAAGTGTCTTCGGGTTCGGGCCGTTCGGGCTTATTATCCGATTTCTTCGGGCAACATGCGCCATCGCCTTCATGAGGATGCGTACAACCATCTACAATGCAGTAACCGCCCTGGTCCTTCTCATGCATGCACTCATGGTCAGTGTCGCAGTAGCCGTCACTGTTTTCATCCTTATGCTCATGGTTTGCCCACACGGCGTAAAGGGTGGTATCCTGGCTTATTGTTATGCTATCTCCACCCTTATACTCTGCGGCCGCAGCATTCTTGGCGGTGCTCCATCCCTTAAAATCGTAGTTAGTTCTGGTGGGTTCCTTACTATTTACTGTAAAGGTAGCTTCTTTGCCACTTTCTACCGTCTGTGTCTGAGGCTCAGGTGCGCCGCTGCCGCCGTTAGCATTATAAGTCAAGGTAATATCTTGGGTCTGAGGAGCAGCCTCTTTATACACCAGATAAAAATTCTTAGAACAGGAATATGGTTCGCTGCCTGTTACGTTAGCCGTTGCATTAACTCTACTGCTTGTAAAATTATAAAAGGTGTTATTGTCTTTTCCTTTAGTGTAATAAGAGTCAAACTGCCATCCGGTCCAGTCGGTAGTTGGAAGGCCGAAGTTAGTCGGGTAGAATTCTTTTAATTTAACAGAATGATTATATCCGCTATGTCCGGTTGCGTCCTGACAGATTACAGTAATAGTATTAACAAGTTCGGGATTCTGATACCCTAAAGGTTTGCTGCTATCAAGAACGACCTTATAGATTTTTACTGAAATCTGATGTCCAGTACCGTTCGCCGCCAACGCGGTTGTCGGTATCATGCACAGCACCATGATAAGCGCCAGCATGACTGCAAGTGATTTTTTCATTCGTTTTTCCCCTTCTTTCTTTTGTGCTTAATGATTTTTTCAGTGAAAATAACAAAAAAATACCGCTATGGTTATCCCATAACGGTACTAATTATTATCCCGGGGGTCGCTAAAAAAGCAGAGCTTACCCTGCCTGCCTGCCTGCCTGCCTGCCTGCCTGCCTGCCTGCCTGCCTGCCTGCCTGCCAAAATTATAGACCGCTCAGACACTTTAATGTCAACCCCTCCTTCGCGTTTTTCGGCAAAAACCCTTCCGCCGATACCTTTATATTATATATGATAACATCGCGTTCCAGATAATGCAACAGCGGCAATACATTTCCAATGATATTTTCACAAAAACTGCGCAGATTATTACTACACCAAGCGAGTAAGGAGGTGAAAAACAGAATGGCACGCAGCAATAAGATAGTAGTTCCCGACGCCAAGCAGTCCCTGGACAGCTTTAAGATGGAGGTGGCCAATTCCCTCAACGTAAACCTGAAGCAGGGCTACAACGGCGACATCAGCGCGAAGGAGGCCGGCTCCATAGGCGGCAACATGGTAAAGCGCATGATCACTTATGCAGAGAACAACATGAACGGCAACATGATGAAGTAAATTATTCACCGTGAGAAATTCCTTTCAAAACGGGCGCGGCTTTTGCGCCCGTTTTTCGCGTGTATAGAATGCGGTCCCGCCGATTGTCGAAAAAAGTGGTAAAAAGATAACATTATGGCAAAAGATTGCGAAAACATAAATACTTTGGCAAAATATAGAAAAGCAACGAAAGAAGCAGCACAAAGGAGGAAGAACCATGAAGGTATCGGATTTCGTTGAAGGTAAATTGATGGAAATTGGCGCCACACCGGAATATACTGGTTATAAGTATCTGGTATGCGCCATAGTAATGTCGATGCAGAACGAGTATCTTTTGAATAACGTAACTACCAAGATGTACCCGGCGATAGGAAAGCGCTATGGCGTGAGTCCTGCCAGCATAGAGCGAAGCATACGCACTGTGATATCCGCCATATGGTACGATGGTGATCCGGAGCTCCTGCGTAAGCTTATGGGACGCAGCTATCCGGTGCAGCCGGGCAATGCGAAGTTCATAGGCGTAGTAAGCAGGCGTCTGTCCTTCTATTGCCGCCGCAATGCGGAAACGAGCAAAATAAGCGGGCAGGCCAACATATAGAATAAAATTGCATTGCAAACCCCCGAATTTTATGCTACAATCTCCTGGTATGAGCCGGTGTGTTGGAATTGGCAGACGAGGAGGACTCAAAATCCTTTGCTGGCGACAGCGTGTGGGTTCGAGTCCCACCACCGGCACCAAAAAGATAAGCCCGTGCGATAGCACGGGCTTATCTTTTTGACGAGAACAGCGGGGGTGGGGCTCGAAGGGAACGTCCCCGTGAGGGGCGAAAACCGTCCAGTGAACGGTTTACGAGTTCCCCGGGCTGGCGGCGGCACTGCCCCAGTGCCGCCGGGAGTCCCACCACCGGCACCAAGAAAAATACCCCCGAATGGGGGTATTTTTCTTGGTAATAGTAAAAGAGGGACTCGAAGCCGCGACCCGAAGGGGAAAATCGCGCCGGTGACGCGATTTTAGCGGCCGGGAAATCGTGTCAGGCCGGACTGTGCGGCGCGGAGCGCAAGCAGGCCGATGCCGATGACCGATTTCGAGCCCCACCACCGGCACCATGACGGTGTACAAAAAAGATATGTACCTGAAAAAGCCCAGACGTTGTCTGGGCTTTTTCGTTTTTATAGCGCGTTCGCGACGCGAACGGTCTGCTGTAGATATTTTGGGAGAAATAAACGCTTCTATCCGCAAATTTGACACATAGTTCTCAATTTACCTTATCTCCTCCCTCTGGAGAATACAGGCTGTAGGGTGAAAAACCACGTTTTGTGTTTGAGAAGGCCGCACCTGCCGCCCGCCCGTTAATAAAGAAAAGATTTATTCCGATCAACAATAGGGCCGGATGACTTGGCCGGTGAGGGCATTCTCTTTGACTTATTATCTATATTGGGAATAATGAATGATTTGTTATTGTTTTTTCAGACTATCAGCTCTGTTGACTGATAATATTTTCAATGTTATACTCTATATGGTTAAATTTATAACTATTCTGGAGGATAATCAATGAAAAAGCTCATATCCATTATTATGGTAACTGTCATGGTGCTGTCCATGTCAGCCTGCGCAGCTCCTGTGGCTCAAGAGGCAGCTCCAGCTGAGGAAAAGGCCGCTTTTACCGGAAAGTACATTGTAAACGCTCAGTATGTAATGGATCACATGAAGGATGAAAACGTTCTCATAGTCGATGCCCGCGGTGAAGACGCCGCCAAGGGCGGCACCGTCGAGGGCGCCGTCGCGGTTATATGGCAGCAGTTTGCCTCCGTTTCCGACGGAGCAGCCGGCGATCCGATGTGGGGTACTATGCTCGACACCGACCGACTCAGTGCTGCGCTCAGCGCCGCAGGCATTTCCCAGGATAAGGAGATAATACTATTCGCCGCCGCGCAGAATGGCTGGGGTGACGATGGACGTATACTTTGGGAGCTGGTCGCTGTCGGTTTCCCGAATGTCAAGATGGTAGACGGCGGCTATGATGCTTTGGTTGCAGCAGGTGTTCCTACAGTGAAGGGCGCTGCCGCTTATACCCCGGCCGATGTAACCGTTACCGCTATTGATGAAACTCACGTGATAAATACCGACGCTCTTGTTGCCGACTATGACAGCTTCAAGGTAGTAGACGTCCGCGCCGATGAAGAATATGACGGAGGCACTCTTTATGGCGAGGTCAAGGGAGGCCATCTGCCTGGGGCGATTCACATTCGCTTTACCGATCTTTTCAACGAGGACTGCACTCTCAAGAGCAATGATGAAATAAGCGCCATGTTTGAGGAAGCCGGCATTGCCAAAACCGATAAGATAGTAACCTACTGCACCGCCGGTATCCGCTCCGCGTATATGCAGCTCATTCTGGAAATGTGCGGCTTTGAGAACTCCATGAACTACGACGAATCCTACTATCGCTGGTGTGCCTGCCAGGATGTAGAGTGATTTAGCAGATACACCTAACGGCCGCCATATGGCGGCCGTTTTTAAAGCACAAAGGGAAAAAATATGTCTAAAAGAAGATGTATAACGGTTCTGCTCTGCTTGTTAACTGCTTCTGTGGTCACTGCGTCATTTTTCCTTATCCCAGAATTCCGGAGCCGGCTGACGGGCCTGCTGATGCTCTTTTCCCAGCGCAGCGTTCAGTCGCTTCAGGGGGCCATAAACGCATCCGTATTTCCGTTTTTTTACGCCGCTTTTCTTTCCTTCATACAGCGCTTTCTCTGCTGGTTTCCTCCCAGGCAGATAATAGCCGCTGTCTTCTGCCTCGGTATTTTCCCCGGAATGGCTGCCTCCCTCGCGGGCGGTTCAGCAGCATGCCTGCTATGCTATTTCATAGGGAGACTTTTACCTGCCCGGCTGAGAGAGAAAAGGCTTTCAAAGAATATAAAAGGCTTTTCGGCCTTTGCCATTGGCCTGGGTGTAAGCATGACGTTTTTGGGGTATTCAGGACCTGCATGCTTACTATTGGGTGCGCTCCGTTTATCATTGCCTGCGCTTATATGGGGCTGCTTTATCGGAATGCTTTCCGAGGTTGCAGCGTGTTCTCTTTTATGCAGTCCACACAGCTCGTTTTTACCGAATAATGTATTAATCATATTTAGAGTAGCAGGTGTGGTGCTTCTATGTGCGGCTTTAATATCTGCGGCTCGGAAATACTCTGACATCTGACCTTGTAATGTTGCCCCTGCAGTTTATTTATATTGTCGATAACAGAGCAACCAATATCTATTTAACATATTGGTCAAAGGGCAGGTTTTTTATTATGCTTTTATACGGGGGAGTATATTATGGGTGTTTTTTTAAAAAAACACAGGATGGCGTTTACCCTGCCCGGCTGCTGCGCAGCACTCACGCTGTTGTACATGGCCGCCTTTTCCGGAGTATCCGCCGAGGGTGTGCGGGACGCTTTACTGCGATATGGCGACCTGGCTCCGGTGATATACATGTTGCTGTTTGCTGTGCTGCCCGCATTTTTCTTTCCGGTGGCTGTGCTTGCCTTCGCAGGCGGGCTGCTGTTCGGACTGCTGTGGGGCAGCGTATATACTTTCATAGGCGCGGTAATAAACTGTGCGCTGATGTTCTTCCTGGCGCGCCGCATAGGCCGGGAAAAGATACGGGCGCTGGTACAAAGGAAACTGCCTTCGGTATGGCAGGCCCGGCTGAAAAAGGCCGGAGGGCGGAAAGGCTTCCTGCTGCTGATAATACTGCGCCTGATACCGGCGGTGCCCTATAACCTTATTAATTATGCCTTTGGCCTTACGGAAATGCCTTTTGCCGCGTATATGCTGGGCTCCGCCATAGGCATAATACCCGGCACGCTGGTATTTATAAATATAGGCGACAAGGCGCTGGACGTGACGTCGCCATCCTTCTGGATCGCCTTAGGGCTTCTTGTGCTGCTGCTGGCCGTAACGGCGTTCATGAGCAAAAAACTGTTTCCAAACAACGACAAAGATACGAACGGAGAAGTTACTGAATATGGAAAAGACAAATAAAAATAGCAGACTAAAATGGTGTGTTTTGGGCGTCTTGATAGCGCTTTGCGTAATTTATTTCGCGGTGCCGTCTGTAAACGCATATGTTAACAAGATATCCGCAGTACTGGGTTCGGCCAATGTGGATGCCGTGATAGAGTTCATGCGCTCCTACGGCCCATACGCCATGGCCATATCCTTTTTCCTGATGGTATTTTCGTCGGTAGCCGCGCCCCTTCCGGCGTTCCTTATAACCTTTGCAAACGCCGCAATATTCGGCTGGTGGCAGGGGGCTATACTGTCCTGGTCCAGCGCCATGGCGGGAGCTGCGGTGTGCTTCTTTATTGCCCGCGTGCTTGGCCGCGATACCGTTGAGAGGTTTGCAGGCAAGGGCGCCATAGCCAGCGTCGAAGGCTATTTCAGGGAATACGGTTCAAAGACCATACTGGTATGCCGCCTGCTGCCCTTCGTGTCCTTCGACGCGGTGAGTTACTTTGCGGGCCTTACGCCTATAAAGTTCTGGCCGTTCTTCATAGCCACAGGCATAGGACAGCTGCCCGCCACCATCGTTTATTCCTACGTAGGCGGCATGCTGACCGGCGGCGTAAAGTATTTCGTGACGGCGCTGTTGTGTATATTCGCAATAAGCATTATCGTAATGATAATCAAGGGCATGTACAGCAAAAAACACCCCAAGGCCGTTGGGGCGCAGGGCTCTGCGGATAGCGCCGGGGATAAAAATGAATAGCTCGGGCTGCTTTGGCATGGGCTGCCATCAGGGGCTGTCCTTTTCGGGCCTGTTCATGCGGTGCGATAGGGCTGAGGCGGTGTTCTGGCCCGGCTGCGCCCTTATGAACCTTGACCCGGATATACTTTACAAAACCGCCGCCGTATTAAAGCGCACAGAGCCGGAGCTGGGCCTGTGCTCCTGCTGCTGCGGCCAGCCTACGAGGTATCTGTTCCCCGAAAAGCACAGCGCCCGGCGCGACAGGCTGCTAAGTCTGCTCAGGCAAAGGGGCGTGAAACGGATATACACCGCCTGCCCGAACTGCATGGTACAGATGAGGGAAGCAGACGGCATAGAGGTGATACCCATATGGCGGGCGCTGGCGGAAAACATACGCGCAGAGGATATAAAGGGCCTTGAATGCCAGCTTACGCTGCACGACCCCTGTCCCATGCGCAGCGAGACCGAACAGCAATATGCCGTGCGTAAGTTGCTCAGGCTGTGCGGGGCCGAGGTGCGGGAGACGGAAAACAGCGGCGGCAGGACGCTCTGCTGCGGCAACTATCATATGATGAGGACCACCGACCCCGGCAAGTCAGCCGCAATGAGGCAAAGGCGGATATCGCAGTTCCGTAAGGATACGGCGGTTGCGAGCTATTGCGAGGGCTGCCTCGAAGCATTCAGAAGCGAGGGCTTGGAGACGGTGCATGTGCTGGAGGCGCTGTTCGGCAAGAGCAAAAGGCGGGGCTGGGGAAACAGGATAAGGTTTACCCTCGGCATAGGGAGATAACAATGGATAAGCTCGGGCTGATAATGGACTGCGACTGCACCATGGGGGTGCCGGGCTGCGACGTGGACGACAGCCTTGCGCTGCTGTATGTGCTGGACTGCCCGGAGGCAGAGCTGCTGGGAGTAACCTGCTCCTTCGGAAATAACACGCAGGATACGGTATACCGCAACACAAAGCGGCTGCTCAAGGAATGGGGCAGGGAGGATATACCCGTGCTTTGGGGCGCGGACAGCCCCAAAGAGCGGCGCAGCGAGGCGGCGGAGTTCATGAGTGCAGCGGCAAGGGAACTGGGCGGAGGTAAGGCACGGCAGTCGCTGCTTCCCGAGATAGCTGATGGGGAGAAGTACGTAAAACATATATACGATACATATTTCAACGCCCGGGTGTTGAAAAACCCATAGATGAGGAGATATACAGATGAAAAAGCTTTTAACCGGCCTGCTTATGCTCATTATGGCGCTGAGCCTATGCGCCTGCGCAAAGCCTGCGGAACCTGCGGCAATAGACTTTGAGAGCGCAGGATGGGACGCCATAGCCGAGGCGGCAGAGGGCAGCACGGTTACCTTCTACGGCTGGGGCGGCGATGAGAACCGCAACAACTGGCTGAATACCACCGTGGCGGATTGTCTCAAGAAAAACCATGACATTACCCTCCAAGTGGTGGGCATGAACATAGACGATATACTTGCAAAGCTTTCCGGCGAAAAACAGGCCGATACCCAGTCCGGCTCCATAGATATTATATGGATAAACGGCGAGAACTTCTACTCCGCCAAGGAAAACGGCCTGCTCTGGGGGCCCTTCACCGATAAGCTGCCCAACATGGCCGCGTATATCGACACCAAAGACCCGGAGACCTTGAAAGACTTCTGCATGCCAATCGAGGGATTCGAGGCCCCCTACGGAAAGGCACAGATGGTGCTGTACAACGACAGCGCGGTAACCCCCGAGGCTCCCGCGTCGGCGGAGGAATTTCTCGAATACTGCAAGAAGTATAAGGGCAAGGTAACGTATCCCGCACTGCCCGACTTTACCGGCAGCGCTTTCGTAAGGAACCTCATATACGAGCTCTGCGGCTGGGAGCAGTTCCAGGACATGGCCGCTGACCGGGATACCATAAAGGCCGCCATAGAGCCCGCCCTTACCTACCTTCGGGAACTGAATCCCTATCTCTGGAACGAGGGCAGGACATTCCCGGAATCCTCCACCGCCGTTGATGCTATGTTTGCTGACGGTGAGCTGGTGTGCTCAATGAGCTACAGCCCCTTCGCGGCAGCTACCGGAATAGATAAGGGAACATATACCCAAACTACCCGCACCTTCGTATTCGATAAAGGCACCATAGGCAACACAAACTACATGGCCATAGCATTTGATTCCCCAAACAAGGCGGGGGCCATGGTGGCAATAAACGCCATGTTGTCCCCAGATCTGCAGCTCACTCAGTATTCTGAGCTCCGCACCCTGCCCGTGGTGGCTGCTGACAAGCTGAGCGATAAAGAAAGGGCCGCGTTTGACGCTGTGGATCTCGGCAAAGGAGTACTTTCACAGGCGGAGCTTCTTGCTCACCGCCTGCCGGAGATGCCGGCAAACCTCGTTCCCATCATAGAGGACATATGGCTTACCGACGTCGTGGGCCGGTACAATAACTGAGCTTTCCCCTCCAATAATATTATAAACACAGGACGGCGCGGCCCCAAATATGCCGCACCGTTTTGTGGTATCAAAGGGTACAGATGAGAAACAGCAAGCTGACGCCTGTAATACTGCTGCTGCCGCTTATGGCCGTGACGCTGACGGTAATTATCGCCTGCGTAAACGTGCTGCTGCAAAGCATCGGCTATGTTCCGGCCTTTGGCCTGACGAAGATAACGCTCGGATATTACAGGGAAGTGTTCAAACGGCCGGAATTTCTGAGCGCACTATGGGTGAGCCTGAGAATAGCCTTTGTTTCGACGCTGCTGGCGGCGGCGCTGGGCACGCTGCTGTGCACGGCGCTGGTGAAGCGCAGGGCGGGGGGCGGCATGCTGTACACGGTACGCTTCCCCATACTGGTGCCCCACACGGTGGTTGCGCTGTTCATTATGACGCTGCTGGGCCAGACTGGTATTGTCGCCCGTGCGGCATACGGCCTCGGGCTGATATCCGACTATACCAAGTTTCCGCAGATCCTGTTCACACCCGGCTACGGCGGCGCGATAGCCGGATATCTCTGGAAGGAGATACCCTTCGTGGCGTACTATACGCTGGCGCTGATGGCGTCGGTTTCCAATACATTGGGTGAGGCGGCGGAAAACCTTGGCGCATCGCCCTTGAGGAGCTTTTTCTCGGTGACGTTGCCCATGAGCCTGCCCGCCGTATCAAAGGCTGCGCTCATAATATTCATATATGCCTTCGGCGGGTATGAGCTGCCTGCGCTGCTGGGCTCCACGCTGCCAAAGGCGCTGCCTGTGCAGGCGTACATAACATACCTCAGTCCGGATCTTTTGCAGCGGCCGCTGGCAATGGCCATGTTTGGGGTGATACTGATGCTTTCTGTGCTCATGGCGGCGCTGTACAGCATCGGAATACGTCGGCTCATAAAGCGGCTGGGAGGCGAAGCATGAAGAGGGGAAGGCTTTTAAAGCCGGTGCTGTGGCTTACGGCGGCGTGCATAATACTGCCCGCCATAGTGCTGCTCATATGGTGCTTTGCCGCCCGGTGGCCTTGGCCCGGGATACTGCCGGAAAGCCTGTCGCTGCGGACGGTAAAGGAGCTTATCTTTGGCTCGGCCAAGCTGCCTAAGCTGCTGCTGAGCAGCATATCGCTTTCCTTCGCAGTGGCGGCCATAAGCACTACAATAGGCATAGCCACAGCCCGGGCTACCGAGCTGTATGAATTCCGGGGCAAGGGGCTGATAAGGTTTTTCAGCCTTTTGCCGCTGCTGGTGCCAGGTACGGTGCTGGCAATAGGCGCCCAGATAATGCTGCTGAAGGTGGGCCTCGGAGACAGCATAGCGGGGATCATACTGATACACACCGTGGCTTCCGTACCATACTGCATAACCATAATGACAGACGTTACGGCGGCGCTGGGCGATAAATTTGAGGAGCAGGCGGCTACGCTGGGCGCAGGGCCGTTCCGGGCATTTTTCGAGGTGACGCTGCCAAACCTTATGCCCGGCATAATGAGCTCGTTTTCCATGGGATTCATAATTTCCTACAGCCAGTATTTCACCACTCTTATAATAGGCGGCGGCAGGATAAATACCATATCGCTGGTGCTGGTGCCGTATATCCAGGGGGGAGACAGAAGCCTGGCGTCTGTGTACGCAATGGCATTCACCCTATCTGCCCTGGGAGTATTCGCAATGTTGGAGCTGCTGATATATAATGTTAACAAAGGAGGCAAAGGAGCCGATGCTTGAGGTAAACGGCCTTTTTGTGGATATAAAGGGTCAGCCCATACTGAAGGGCGTTGACTTTTCGGTGAAGGGCGGGGAGCTTATGGGACTCCTCGGGCCTTCCGGCTGCGGCAAGAGCACGCTGCTGAAGGCTGTAGCCGGCATACTGCCCCCTAAGAGCGGCAGCATACTCATAGGCGGGGAGGACATGGCAAATGTTCCGCCCCACAAACGGGGAGCTGTCATAGTTTTTCAGGATATGCGGCTGTTCCCGAATATGACGGCGCTGGAAAACGTAGCCTTCCCCATAAAGATGCAGGGAGTGCCGAAAAGGCAGAGGCTGGAGCAGGCGGGGCAGCTGATGAAAAGCGTACAGCTGTGCGGCCTCGAAAGCAGAAGGATAAATGAGCTTTCGGGCGGGCAGCAGCAGCGGGTTGCGCTTGCCCGCGCGCTGGCGGCCCAGCCAAGGCTGTTGCTGCTGGACGAGCCGTTTACGGCGCTGGATAATGAGCTTAAGGAGGAAATACGCGCGCTGGTGCTGGAACTGCATAGGAAGTTCAGGACTACTACCGTGCTTGTCACCCACGACAGACAGGAGGCCTTCGCCATGGCGGACAGGATAGCGGTCATGAGGGATGGACGCGTAATGCGGCAGGGGTCGCGGGACGAGATGGCCGCGTACCTCGGGAATAAGGAGGGCGAGGCATGAAGGACGCCGTTATATGCTTTACGAGAGTGCCTGTGCCGGGACATACCAAGACGCGGCTCATGCCGCTGCTTGCCAAAGAACAATGCGCAGAGCTGCACACCGCGTTTTTATACGATACTTCAGAGGTGTGCGGCGAATTCGGCTGCGACACCTTCATATGCTTTGAGGAGGGCGCCGGCTGGCAGGCATTGCGCGGCATATTCCCTTATGCTGTCAGCATGCTGCCCCAGCGGGGCTATGGCCTTGGAGAGAGAATGTACAACGCCATAAGGTCAGTTCTCGCGATGGGCTACGGCAAATGCGTGCTCATAGGCAGCGACATACCCGAAATAACGGCCGCCCATCTCCAAAGCGGATTTGACGCGCTGGAGAGCGCAGACGTTACCCTCGGGCCGACGGAGGACGGAGGATATTACCTCGTGGGCATGAAAAAGCCAAACAAGGCGGTATTTGAAAAGCAGGAGTATGGAACCGACAGCGTATACGATAATGCGGTTGCCGCCGTGAAGGAGGCAGGGCTAAGCTTTGCCCCGGCTATGATGTGCCGCGATGTGGATACGCCACAGGACCTTATGGAATTGAAAAAAAGACTTTGCGGCAAGAGTAGCCGCACTGCGCAATGTATAGATAAAATACTTTAAAAGGAGGCGCGAAAATGCTAAAGGAAAAACAGCTGAGGGATTATGTCAACGGCTACAGCTTTCAGAACGCAATGGGCCTTCGCGGGTACGAGGAGATAAACCTCTTTCCGCTGGGCTGCGGCGAGTACAACTTAAATTATTCCTTTGTGCACCCCATCACCGGTAAAAGGCTGGTGCTGAGGGTGAGTACGGCCAGCCAGATGCACCTTGAGCGGCAGGCGGAATATGAGTATTTCGCATTGAAGGACCTTGAACCATCAGGTCGAACGCCAAGGGCAGTATTCTGCGATGACTCAAAAAAACAGCTGCCTTACGGCGTGACCGTCATGGAATGGCTGCCGGGCGCTCCGCTGAACTATCAGAGGGATATGCGGACGGCGGCGGAGATACTTGCGGACATACACAGCCTGAAGGTGCCGGAAAGCACCCGGATAATCAGGCGGGAGGCCCCGGCACAGGGCATATATGACGAGTGCCTCGCTATGGCGCAGCATTATCTCGAATGGGATAGGGCGGATAAGCGGGCATGCGGGCTAATAGATACGCTGATAACCGAAACGGGCGGGCTGCCCCTCAAGGAAACGTCGGGTGCGCCGGTATGCATAGTCAATACCGAGCTCAATTCCGGCAATTTCCTGATAAACCCCGACGGCAAAAGCTACCTTATCGACTGGGAGAAGCCGCTTTTGAGCGAGCCGGCCCAGGATCTTGCCCACTTCCTCGTGCCTACCACTACCTTCTGGAAAACGGATACCATACTTACACCGGAGGAAATAGCGACCTTTGCGGATAACTACATAGCCGCCGTGGGAGACAGAATGGACACCTCGACGGTAAGGGAGCGGCTGCCGCTGTTCTTTAAAGTGACCTGCCTGAGAGGCATAACCTGGTGCGCCATGGCCATGCGCGAATATTCGGATCCGGGAAGGGCGCTGAGAAACGAAATCACCTTCAAGAAGATACAGGAGTATCTGGCGCCGGACTTCTTGAGCAACATACTTGATAATTACGTGAGAAAGGACTTCCTGTGCGGCAGGGCTTAAAGGTATCGCTGATAATACCGGTCTACAACGAGAGCGGCAAGATAAGGGCCTGCATGGACAACATAGCAGGCGTCGACGGTTTGCACGAGGTCATATTCGCAGACGGAGGCAGCACTGACGGCACGCCGGACATTATAGGCGGGAGATACCGGGTGCTTAGATGCGGCAAGGGAAGGGCAAGGCAGATGAATGCCGCTGCAAAGGAGGCCGCCGGGGATATACTGTGGTTTTCCCACTGCGACAGCCTGCTGCCCAAAGACGGTGCGGAGGAGATAATCGCCGCCGTGAACGCAGGGGCCCGCTTCGGCTGCTTCCACATAGGCTTTGATTACGACGGGCCGTTCATGGGCTGCAACACGCTGAACTCAAACCTGCGGGCGCGGCTGTGGCATATCGCCTTCGGGGATCAGGGAATATTTATGGATAAAGACCTTTTTTTCGAGGTAAATGGATTTCCGGACCTGCCCATAATGGAAGACTATGAGCTTTCGCGCATCATGAAACGGAGAAGCGAAAAGCTGTATCTGCTGCCAGGCAGGATAATCACATCCGGGCGGAGGTATAACAGGTGCAACCCAATCATAACCATGTGGCAGATGTTCAATCTCAGGTGCCTGTACAGGCGGGGCGTGGACATAGAGGAGATCGCCCGCAGATACAGGGATATAAGATGACGAAAACGGGAAGGCGGGAGCCGTTGCGGGAAAAATCGCTGAATAGGGGCAAATTTTCACTGCAAAGAAAAGCTTCCGCCGTCATTTTGTATTATTGTATCTACATTTTCTATTACTCGTCTTTCAATATTTGTAATTTGAATTTCCCAAATGTATGCGTTAGATGGTAATATAACACGGAATGCCTAAGAGAGGTATGTTATATGCGCGAAACTGTCATTAAAGATCTGTCCTTTTCCTATCCGGGAACGGACAAGCTGGTGCTGAAGGATATAAATATGGACGTAGCCGAGGGCGAGTTCGTATCCATACTCGGCCAGTCGGGCTGTGGCAAAAGCACGCTGCTGCGCCTTCTTGCCGGTCTGGAAAAGCAGACTTCGGGAGAGATACTCATAGATGGAAAGCCATTCTCGGGTCCCAGCCTCAGCCGCGGCGTGGTATTCCAGGATTACGGCCTGTTCCCTTGGATGACTGCCGGAGAAAACATAATGCTGGCCCTTAGGCAGCGCTTTCCCGAAAGGGACAAAAAAGGGCTCAGGGAGGTCGCCGTCAATATGCTTCAGTCCGTGGGCTTGGACAAGGGCGTATATAACAAGCTCCCAAAGGAGCTTTCCGGAGGAATGAAGCAGCGCTGCGCCATAGCCAGAGCCTTTGGCATAGACCCGCCCATACTTCTAATGGACGAGCCCTTCGGCGCGCTGGACGCGGTGACAAGGGCAAGGCTTCAGGACATGGTACTGGAGCTGTGGCGGAAGCAGGAGCCCAAAAAGACCGTGTTTTTCGTCACCCACGATGTAGACGAAGCCATACTCCTTTCCACTAAGATCTTTGTACTGGGCCAGTCTCCAAGCAACGTGATATTCAGCTGCGATATACCTTCAGACGGGCGGCCTACCCGCGAGACCCAGTTTGATGATCCTAAGTTTCTCAATCTGCGCAATACCCTCATACGCTACATCAACCAAGACGTTGCGTCCAGAATAAGCTGAGCATGACCGGGCAAAAGCCCGATATGCATATAACAATAATAAATATAAGGAGAAAAACAATGAAAAAGCTCTTTGCTGTGCTCATGGCTATGGCTATGGTAGTATCCATGGCAGCCTGCGCTGCCCCCGCGGCGACGGAAGCCGCTCCCTCTGCGGATGTCGAAATGAAGTATATGACCGCCGATGAGACCGAGGCCGTCCTCGGCAACACCGACTACGTCATCGTTGACGTCCGTAAGGCTGCCGACTATGCCGAAGGCCATATTCCCGGCTCCGTATCCGTTGACATGGACGCTGCCGTAAACGGCGACACCGCTGCGGGCGAGGCCGCCATGAAAGCCGCCTTCGATGGTAAGGACAGCACCCTGATACTGGTCTGCTACTCCGGCAAGAAGTACGCTCAGGCCTCCACCAACGCCCTGTCCGCCATCGGCTACGACATGAGCAAGGTATTCACACTCCAGGATGGCTTCAACAATTGGAAGGAAGTCAAGGCCGACAAGATCGAGGCCGCCGCAACCGAGACCGCTGCCAAGGAAGTGCCCGAGACCAGCGTAGTGCGCTGGAACTACGGCACCAGCGGAAATATTCTCGTGTTCATAGCAGAGGAGAAGGGCTATTTCGCTGACGAAGGCATATCCCTTGAGATCGTTCCCGCCACCGCCAACGCTGACGCCATGCAGCTGCTGGCCTCCAACAAGGTAGACGTCGTTTCCAACTCCGGCACCAGCAATCCTCTTCAGCAGATTGCTTCCGGCGTTGACCTCACCGTCTTCTGCGGCCACATGGTAAACGGCTGCATGCCCGTTATCGCCAAGACCGGCACCGAGTGGAAGGGCGTAGAGTCCCTCATCGGCAAGAAGTTCGCCTGCAACCCCAGCTATTTCGCCTTCACTGGCGCCGTAATGGATCTGGGCTATGACAAGCCCCTCGAGGCCCTCGAATGGATATCCTACACCAACTATAACGACGCTGCCGCTGCTGTACTCAAGGGCGAGGTAGACTTTGCACTCCAGGGCACCGGCCAGAACCTCTCTGCCTCCACCACCGAAGGAATCGAGATCGTCTGCTATCAGAGCGACATAATGCCCAACTACTCCTGCTGCCGCATGGTAGCCTCCACCGACTTCGTTAAGAACAACCCCATCACCGTAAAGTGCATACTGAAGGCTCTTATGCGCGCCCAGGCCGACTATGAAGCCAACAAGGAAGAAGCCGTTAAGCTGATGGCCAAGAAAATCGAAGCCAGCGAGGAGTATGTAGCCGCTTATATGCTCAATGATCACTATACCGTAAGCGTAGACCCCCTGAAGAACTCCGTGATCCGCGCCTGGGGCATACTGGACAAGACCGGCTTCCTCAGCGAGACCGCCAAGAATATCAATATAGAGGATCACATCAACACCGATCTGTATGAGCAGGCTATGGCTGAGGCCAAGGCCGAGTACGGCGCGGAAAACCCCGATTTCTATGCCGGCCTTGAGTCCTTCTATGCTGAGAACGACAAGTAATCAATAGCCGCTCTGGAGACGACACCTATGGAAAAGACGAAGGCGTTTTTTAAAAAATACTGGGGCACGATACTCATATATGCCGCACTGATACTGTTCTACTGGGCAATGACGTCTAGCGGTAAGTTAAACGCGTATCTGTTCCCGAAGATAGGCGCCATAGGCAGGGCTTTTTACGACAACAGGGATAATATGCTGGTAAACCTCGTGTCTTCAATAGGCATGATGATACCATCCATAATCATCTCCATCGTCGTTGCCCTTTCCATAGGCACTCTGCTGGGTCTGCACGCAAAAATAAGGGATGCGTTGCACCCGGTCATATATGCCTTCAGCGTGATACCCTCCATACTTCTTTCCCCCTTTGCTCTGCTGTTAGCACCCACCTTCAGGGCGGCGTCCATATTCCTCATAGTATACGGCTCCTTCTGGTCTACCCTCTTTGCCACCATAACCGGCATAATGACCATAGACAAGCGGTATCTTGACAATGCGTCGACGCTGGAGCTCAAGGGGTTCAAGAAGCTGTTCAGGGTGATACTGCCCGCGGCCAGCCCCTCCATACTGGCGGGCTTCGTCAATTCCCTTCGCAGCACCTTCGTAATGCTGGTATACGCGGAGATGTACGGCGCTCAGTACGGCATGGGCTTCTTCGTAAAGAAGTATTCGGAATTTGGCATATACGAAAACGTCTGGGCAGGCTTCATATTCATGGTAGTGATACTCGTTATCGTGATGCAGCTCTTTGAAAAGCTGAAGAAGCGGCTGCTGAAGTGGACTATTGGTTAAGCGCAGATTTGTATTAAAAAAACGGTATGCGGACCGCTCTTACGGTCCGCATATTTGCTATGGGACCCCCAAAATGATAGATACAATGATAGATACAGAAAGAGGCGAGTCGTATGAAGATAACCAGCGTAGATGTAACGCAGCTGCCCAGCGGCAACGCCGGCAGCTCCAGGGGTGCGTGGTCGCCGGTGCTGGTGCGGGTAAATACCGATGAAGGCATAAGCGGCAGGAGAGAGGATATTCGGCAGGCAGGGCTGCCTGCAAATACGACTGGCAGCCGGTGAATGGCAAATATAAGGTGCCGGACCTGTCCGGAATAGGTCAGGAGCCCGCCGAGGAAACGCTGGCCCACTGCGAGATAGTGAGGATAGACCAGCACAGGCCGTACATGAAGTGACATCAGTAATTACAGGAGGTTACACAGTGGATCACAGTGCATTGCGCCATCAGGCAGAAGACACGGTAGGCATCGTAATATACCCTGTAAAGGCAGGCAGCGAGATAGCGGTAAAGGATATAGTTACGGAGGAAATATCATGCCTTACCGTCCGCGAGGACATTCCAATATTCCACAAGATAGCCCTGAGCGGCATGGTTGAGGGGCAGGATGTAGTGGAATACGGTCAGGTAATAGGCAGGGCCACGGCGGATATTCCCGTAGGCGGCTATGTACACATACATAACATCAGGACAAAGAAATGGTGACGGATATGAAGGATCTCAATATTTGGGCTTATAGGCGGGAAAACGGCAGCCTTGGCGTGCGCAATTACGTTCTTCTGCTGCCGCTGGATGCGGTATCGAGCCAGATATGCCGCGGCGTAAACAGCCTTATAAACGGCACGAAGACATTTTACCACCCCTACGGCAGGATGCAGTTCGGCAAAGACCTGGAGCTGCACTTCCGTACCCTCATAGGCACGGGCTGTAACCCCAACGTAGCTGCCGTTATAGTTGTGGGCATAGAGCCGGAATGGACAAAGGTAATAACCGACGGCATAGCAAATACAGGTAAGCCTGTGACGGGCTTTTCATCCTCCGGCAACGGCGACCTCAGGACCATCGAAATGGCGGCCCGCAAGGCCATGGAATTCGTGCGCTATGCCACCGGCCTCAGGCGGGAGGAAGCGCGCCTCAGCCAGCTTACCATAGGTCTGAAATGCGGCGAGTCGGATACCACCTCCGGCTTTGCCAGCAACCCGGCCGTGGGCGTCGTGACCGAACGGCTGACCTCAAGCGGCGCGACTATTATGTTTGGCGAGACCCCGGAGCTTACCGGCGCAGAGCAGGTGCTGGTGAACTCCTTTGAAAAAGATGAGCTCAGGACGGAATTCATGAAGGTATACAAGTCGTATTTTGACTTTATACTTTCCCAGGGGGTGGACCTTCTCGGCTCCCAGCCTAACAAGGGCAATATCGCCGGCGGAATATCCACCATTGAGGAAAAGGCAATGGGCAACATACAAAAGATAGGCCGCGCGAAGATACACGGCATACTGGATACCGCCGAGGCCCCCAGGGAGCCCGGCCTGTACTTCATGAACACCTCCTCCGCCGCGGCAGACCTGCTTACGGCCATGGCTGCGGCAGGGGCTGCGGTGCAGCTGTTTACTACCGGCAAGGGCAATAACGTAGGCACCGCAATATCCCCCGTAATAAAGATATGCGCCAACCGCGAAACCTGCGAAAATTCCGCAGAAAACATAGACGTAGACATAAGCGGCATAATATACGGAGGAAGCTCGCTTTCAAGCGGCGCTGACGCCATAATGGAATGCATGGCACGCGTATGCTCTGGCGAGTATACCTCAACCGAGATGCTTTTCCACGAAGAATTTGCCCCTACCCGGCTCTTCCCCCAGTCCTGACTGACTTACTGCCGCACGCGGGAGCGCCGTCAGGGCATCCTCCCGCGTGAATTTTTTTATCGCCGGCGGGGCGTATGTTGCCATAAGCAGCTCAGCGGCAGACATGGCGAACCATCCGACAAAGGAACAAGTGGTATATTGAATAAACCGGTTTACGAAGTGCTTTACAACAATACGAAAAAATATTATAATATTCACATCATGTAATCATAATATCATTAAAGTATCATAGACAATGCATATTTTTCCAATCACTTCACAAATTGCGAAGGAGCAGTGTATGGAATTTCTGGCCCATATTTCTGATGACGGCAGAAAACAGACAGTACAGGAGCATCTTGAAGGGACGGCGCGGCTTTGTTCCGAGTTTGCTGCGGCATTTGACGCGGCGGAGCAGGGGTATCTCGCAGGAATATCACACGATATAGGCAAATATACAGAAGCTTTTCAGCGGCGTTTACACGGCGGGCCTAAGGTCGACCATGCGACGGCCGGCGCGATTGAGTGCGCGAATGCCGGCTTCGGGCAGGCCGCCGTGTGCGTGATAGGCCATCACAGCGGATTGCCGGATATGGGCAACGAAAGGACGGATCAGCCCGGCGACGCCACATTTTACGGACGAATAAAAAGGGGGCTGGCTGGTGGTATTGAGCCTTACAGGGGCAACTGGCCCGGCAAACTGCCCAAGACCGCGCCTGCACCTGCTTCCGCGCGAAGTGGCTTTTCCGCCGCCGCGTGGACGAGGATGCTTTATTCCTGCCTTGTAGACGCAGACTATCTGGATACGGAACGCTTCATGCAGCCGTATAAGTTGTCTCGCGGCGGTTATGACGGTATGGAACGACTGCTCGGAAAGCTGGAAAAACACATAGAGAAATGGGCGAATCCGGAAAATGAAATGAACAAGTATCGTTGGGAAATACTTTCCGAATGTCTGCGATGCGGCGAAAAACCCAAAGGTATTTATACGCTGACGGTGCCTACAGGCGGAGGCAAGACGGTATCGTCCATGGCATTTGCGCTGCGCCACGCTGTGGCCCACGGCATGAAGCATATAATATATGTCATACCATACACGTCAATAATCGAGCAGAACGCGGCGGTATTCAAGGAAATACTTGGAGAAGATAACGTGCTGGAGCACCATTCCGGCAAACTTTATGAGCTGGAGGACGCATCCTCTCCGGCGCAATACCGCCTTGCGATGGCTACTGAAAACTGGGATATGCCCGTAATCGTCACTACCGCCGTGCAATTCTTTGAATCCTTCTATTCCAATAGGTCCTCAAAATGCCGAAAACTGCATAGTCTTGCAAATAGCGTGATAATCTTCGATGAGGCGCAGATGCTGCCCACCTGCCATCTTCAGCCGTGCGTGGGAGCTATAGCTGAGCTGGTACGGCACTTCGGCGCTACGGCGGTGCTTTGTACGGCAACGCAGCCGGTGCTGGGAGATCTGTTCAAGCAATTTGGCTATGTGGAGAACATCTCCGAGCTTTGCCCGGGTACTCAGGCGCTATATGAAAAATTCCGGCGCGTATCCTTTCGCGACGCAGGCGGGCTTTCAAATGAAATGCTCGCTGGAGAACTCAAAAACAGCAGGCAGGTGCTCTGTATAGTAAATTCGCGCAGGGCTGCGCAGGAAATTTATGACATGCTGCCTAAAGAAGGGGCTTATCATCTCTCAACCTTGATGTATCCGGCCCATAGACAGAGGGTGTTGAATGAGATAAGGCAGCGGTTAAAGGAGGGCGCGGTTTGCCGGGTGTTGTCCACTTCCCTTATCGAAGCAGGGGTGGACGTTGATTTCCCAACCGTATACCGGGAAATGGCGGGGCTGGATTCCATATTACAGGCGGCAGGGCGCTGTAACCGAGAGGGACGAAGAAGCAGCGCTGAAAGCATCGTTGCTATATTTGAGAGCGAATATACATCCCCGTTGCTTATTAAGGACAACATAGGCGCAGCAAACGAGGCCCTTGCAGGCGGTACCGATCCCGGACTGCCGGAGACAATAACGAAATATTTTTCATCGCTGCGCGACATTATAGGCGATGGCACCGATAAAGCAGAAGTGGTAAAGAAGTTCGAAAGGGGAATAGCCGGCTGTATGATGCCGTTCGATTCCGTGGCGCAGGGTTTCCACATGATCGATAATAACACAAAGACTGTATATATACCGTTGGAAGAAGGTGCGGCTATAGCGGAAAAAATGAAATCGGGTTTTGCAACGCGCGAGGTATACAGAAAGGCAGGCCGCTACGGAGTAAACGCGTATGACATACAATACCGCAGGTTACTGGACGCCGGAAATATAGAGCCGCTGGACGAAAACAGCGCGGTGCTTGTAAACATGGAATTATACGATAAGAATACAGGCCTATCACTTAATTGCGAGCAAGAAACGGGATTTTTTATATAAATAAGGAAGGGGGCATGAGATATTGTCTGTAAAGATCGAGGTATGGGGCGATTATGCGTCGTTTAACCGCCCCGAGATGAAAGTGGAACGTGTTAGCTATGACGTTATGACGCCGTCCGCCGCCCGTGGCATACTGGAGGCCATATACTGGCATCCGGGGTTGCGGTGGCAGATAGACCGTATATATGTCCGCGCACCTATCCGTTTCACCAATATACGGCGCAACGAAGTAAAGGACAAGCTTAATTCCAGAAAGGCGCGCACAGTTATGGAGCAGGGCAGAGGCGAGCTGTATCTTGCAACGTCCGAGAGCATACAGCAGCGTGCTGCGATGGTGCTTCGGGATGTCCGATATGTCATTGAAGCGCATTTTGACATTACGGAAAATGCGGTGGAAGGGGACAATCCGGGCAAATTTCAGGATATCATAAAGCGCCGGGCGGAAAAGGGGCAGTTTTACCACCAGCCCTACTTCGGAACGAGGGAATTCCCGGTTAACTTCAAACTGTGTGATGGTATACCCGAATGTCCAAAGGAACTGTTGGGAGAAAGGGATCTGGGCTGGATGCTGCTGGATATGGATTACTCGGATCCTTCGGACATAAAGCCGGTGTTTTTCCGCGCGGTAATGAAGGATGGGGTACTTGATGTGCCTCCGATGAGAGGCAAGGGGGTGGCAAGATGATACTTCAGGCTTTGACGAGGCTGTATGAGGATATGGCTGACCGCGGCGATATAGCCCGGCAGGGCTGGGGGCCCGCAAAGATAAGCTATGCTCTTTGTATAGACGGAGACGGAAGACTGACGCAGATATTGCCGCTGATTAAAGAAGAACAGACGGGTAAAAAGACTGTGCTGCGGCCAAGGATAATGGAGCTTCCGGCGGCGGTAAAGCGAGCAGTAAATATACTGTCGAATTTTCTTTGGGATAATTCTTCTTATTTGCTTGGCTTTGATGGCAAAGGCAAGCCGGAACGCAGCAAGGAATGCTTTGACGCCTGTGCAAAGCTGCATCACGATCTTCTCGACGGGGCGGATTCGGAAGCGGCGAAAGCCATACTTAACTATTTCGACAACTGGCAGCCTGAAAATGCTGCCGAACATCCTGCCGTCAAAGAGTATTATGACGAATTGATAAAGGGTGGCAATCTGATATTCAGGGTAAACGGCGTATTCCCGCAAAATGACGAGGTCATATGCCGTGCATGGCAGGAGCATTACGATTCTGATGATGGCGAGAAGATGCAGTGCCTGATAACTGGCAGAGAGGATAGCATTGCGCGATTGCATCCATCTATAAGCGGCGTCAAAGATGCCCAGTCCAGCGGAGCGGCAATAGTATCCTTCAATGCACCGGCCTTTTGCTCATACGAAAGAGAGCAGGGAATGAACGCACCGGTAGGCAAATACGCCGCCTTTGCTTATACCTCGGCTTTGAATCACCTTCTTGCTGATAAGGACAACGTCCAGCATATAGGCGATACTACGGTAGTCTGCTGGGCGGAGGGAGCAGAGCCGCAGTACGATGCTTTCGCCATGGGGGCGCTGTTTGGGGGCGAAGCGCCGGCAGGCTATACAGAGGAAGACGTGCGGGCGATAGTCAAACGTCTTGCGGAGGGTAAACCCTGCGAAGAGCTCGATCTCCACCCGGACAGGACGTTTTACATACTGGGCCTCGCGCCTAACGCGGCAAGGCTTTCAGTAAGGTTTTTCCTGCGAGATACCTTCGGCCGGATAATGAAAAACATAAACGAACACAACGAGCGAATGGAAATAATACGGCCGGCAAACGACAACTATGTCACCTTGCCCATGTGGGCGATGCTGCGGGAGACAGTAAATCTCAATTCAAGGGACAAAACTCCAAACCCTGCAATGTCAGGCGCAACGGCAAGGGCAATATTCACAGGTGGTATGTATCCTGTATCGCTCCTTGAAAATACTATGCTGCGCATACGGGCGGAACGCAACATCACCCGGGGGCGAGCGGCGATAATCAAGGCATATTATCTTAAAAACACCAATATGGAGTGTCCGAAGGAGGTTTTGACTGTGGCACTTAACGAAGAAAGCAGAAACATACCGTATACCCTGGGCAGGCTGTTTTCAGTATATGAAGCGGCCCAGCAGGCGGCGAACCCCGGAATAAATACAACTATAAAAGACAGATATTTCAACTCCGCCGCTGCCACGCCGGCAATGATATTCCCGATCCTCGGCAACCTCTATCAAAAGCATCTGCGAAAGCTGGAGGGCGGAAGCGCCGTATACTTCGACAAGCAGGTGATGGAATTGAAGGGCATATTGAAGGACGAATACCCTATGCGCCTTACGCTGCCGCAGCAAGGTTCATTTGACCTCGGCTATTATCACCAGACACAAAAGCGCTATACAAAGAAGGAGGATAAATAAAAATGGAAGCCATCAGGAACCGCTATGAATTCGTAATTCTTTTTGATGTTGAAAACGGAAATCCCAACGGGGACCCTGACGCGGGCAATATGCCGCGCGTAGATCCGGAGACGGGCTATGGCCTCGTGACGGACGTCTGCCTCAAGCGCAAGATACGCAATTATGTTGAAACGGTCAAGGAGGGCGAAGAGGGCTATCGCATATACATAAAGGACAACGTGCCTCTTAACCGGAGCGACCTTGAGGCGTACAAGCATCTCGGCATAGATGAGAAGAACGTGAAGGAAGCTAAGAAAAAAGACGAAAACCTGGATATAAAGGTACGCGACTTTATGTGCAGGAATTTCTACGATATCCGTACCTTCGGCGCGGTGATGACTACCTTTGTAAAGGGCGCATTGAATTGCGGCCAGGTGCGTGGCCCCGTACAGCTCGGTTTTGCCCGCAGTATAGACCCCATAATGTCGCAGGAGGTTACTATAACCAGAGTAGCCATAACCACGGAGGCGGACGCAGAAAAGAAGGGGACCGAAATGGGCCGCAAATATATAGTGCCCTATGGCCTTTACAGAGCGGAGGGATATGTATCCGCAAACCTTGCCCGCAAGACCACCGGTTTTTCAGAGGAGGACCTTGAGCTGCTGTGGCAGGCAATACTGAATATGTTTGAACTGGATCACTCCGCGGCAAGGGGAAAGATGGCGGTCAGGGAACTCATAATATTCAAGCACGATTCGGAGTTGGGCAACGCGCCTGCATATAAGCTGTTTGACCTGGTAAAGGTGAACCGCAGGGAGGGTGTAGCTGTGCCCCGGGCATATTCGGATTACATTGTCGATGTGGACGAAGCGCATCTGCCAAGCGGCGTAAGCTGTATAAGAAAATAATGGAATACCGGCACGACGACCTTCTTCAGCTTTCCGGCATACAGCACTTCGCGTTCTGCCGCCGCCAGTGGGCGCTGATACATATAGAAAAGCTCTGGGCCGATAATTATCAGACCGCCGACGGCGCGCTGATGCACGACAAGGCGCACGATCCGGAGCTCAATGAGAGCAGGGGCGATCTTTGCATCATGCGCGGGGTCAACGTAAGCTCGGCCCGGCTCGGCATATCCGGCCAGTGCGATGTGGTGGAGTTCATGCGGGGCGAGGACGGGATAAGCCTGAGCGGCAAGGAAGGCCTTTGGAAGCCGTACCCGGTGGAATACAAGAGGGGCGAGTCAAAGACGAACGACTGCGATATGCTGCAGCTCTGCGCCCAGGCGATGTGCCTCGAAGAAATGCTTTGCTGCAGCATACCCGAAGGCGCGCTGTACTACGGCCAGCCAAGGCGCAGGCAGAGGGTAGAACTCACGGCCGAAATGCGGCAGAAGGTGCGGGATATGCTGCTGGAGATGCATGATTACTACTGCCGGGGATATACACCTAAGGTAAAGCCGTCAAAGGCCTGTAACGCCTGTTCGCTGAAGGAGGTTTGTATGCCTAAGCTCATGAAGGACAGGCTGGTAAGGGAATACCTTCGCAAAGCAATGGAGGTGGAGCCGTGAAAAAGCTGCTTAACACGCTGTATGCCATGTCGGAGGATATTTACCTGTCCCTTGACGGCGAAAACGCAGTCGCGAACCGGGATAAGCAGGAGCTTGCCCGCTATCCGCTGCACACGCTGCAAAGCATAGTTAGCTTTTCCTATGCCGGGCTTTCTCCGGCATTGATGGGCGAATGTGCAAAACGGGGCATAGGCGTGGCGCTGTGCTCGCCGCGGGGCAGGTTCCTTGTAAGGGTATGCGGCGAGATCAACGGCAATGTGCTGCTTCGGCGGACACAGTATAGGGCGGCGGATGACGAGGCCGAAAGCTGCCGTATCGCCCGGTGCATGATATTCGGCAAGCTGTATAATTCCCGCTGGAGCATTGAGCGCACAAAGCGGGATCATGGTATGCGGGTGGACGCAGAGACGCTTTCCAACGCTTCCGGCCAGATCAAGGAGCTTTTGCCAAGAACGCTCGATGAAGCCTCTCTGGATGGGCTGCGCGGGCTGGAGGGCAACGGGGCCAACGCCTATTTCGGCGTGCTGGATCAGCTCATATTGAATGACAAGGGCATATTCAGCTTTAACGGGCGCAGCAGGAGGCCACCCCTCGATCCGGTGAACGCAATGCTGTCCTTCGCTTACAGCATACTCGCCCACGACTGCGCCTCCGCGCTGGAGGCGGCAGGCCTCGACCCATATGTGGGGTTTTTGCACAGGGACAGGCCGGGAAGGACGTCACTTGCCCTCGATCTCATGGAAGAGCTGCGCCCCTGCATGGCGGACAGGTTCGTTATCACCCTGATAAACAACAGGGTGATGGATGAAAAGGTATTTATAAGGCAGGAAAGCGGGGCGGTGCTGCTCAATGACGATGGGCGCAGGAAGTTTTTCAAACATTGGCAGGATAAGAAACGTGAGAGCCTGACCCATGCATACCTTGGGGATAAGCTGCAATGGGGAATGGTGCCTTACATACAGGCACAGCTTCTTGCGAGATATCTGAGAGGCGATCTGGACGACTATCCGCCATTTTTATGGAAGTGATGATATGCTTGTTTTGATAACTTATGATGTTAATACCGAAGACGCGGCGGGCCGGAGGCGGCTCAGGCAGATAGCAAAGCAATGCGTCAACTACGGACAGAGAGTGCAATGCTCGGTATTTGAATGCTTGTTAGATGCCGCGCAGTGCCGCAGCCTGCAAGGGCGCTTGTGTGATATAATGGACAAGGATAAGGACAGCCTGCGCTTTTATTACCTTGGCAACAAATATCAAAACAAAATTGAGCACTTTGGCTGCAAAAAAGCATATTTACCCGAGGATAATATAATCCTCTGATGCGAAGGGGAAGCACACATGCTTTTGCGGAGAGGTTCGCACCAAAAAAGTCTGCTTTTAAGTTCATATCGATTGTGATATGTTTAGAATAAGGAGCCAAATGCGGCCGGAAACGAATAACCATACAAGAATTATTTGAAAATCCGAATAAAGATTCGAATTTTAACAGTCGCCCCCCGCACGGGGGGCGTGGATTGAAATCCTGCGCCCCCTCATGCAGCAGGAGGTTGCGGCGCAGGTCGCCCCCCGCACGGGGGGCGTGGATTGAAATTCAAGGCAATCGCCCTGATCTGGCTCCCCGCCATGTCGCCCCCCGCACGGGGGGCGTGGATTGAAATCCAACTCTAAAGAAAATTTTAGGGGTGGGGGTCGCCGTCGCCCCCCGCACGGGGGGCGTGGATTGAAATACCTGTTGCACGTCAAACTGGTCTGCCGGTATGATCGTCGCCCCCCGCACGGGGGGCGTGGATTGAAATCTCGCAGGCCACCTTCCGCCCGCCGCGTATGCTCGTCGCCCCCCGCACGGGGGGCGTGGATTGAAATGCTTTTGGTAATACACCGTGCAACCGTCAAAAAGGTCGCCCCCCGCACGGGGGGCGTGGATTGAAATCATTTGTCAAACACCATATTTCACAGTATGGAGGTCGCCCCCCGCACGGGGGGCGTGGATTGAAATTTATAGAAAATGTGCCAAATAAAAAAGCCCTCCCGGTCGCCCCCCGCACGGGGGGCGTGGATTGAAATGCTCACGGGCGGTAATATGTACCTTTATGGCAGGTCGCCCCCCGCACGGGGGGCGTGGATTGAAATCTTCTTAACCGCGCCGCCAAAAAATCAGACCGCAAGGTCGCCCCCCGCACGGGGGGCGTGGATTGAAATCCTCGCGTCCTGCATCATTAGGCGGAACTGCGGGTCGCCCCCCGCACGGGGGGCGTGGATTGAAATCGGATATCAGGCGTATGATCTCCTTAAAGCTCATTGTCGCCCCCCGCACGGGGGGCGTGGATTGAAATCCAAGGGCGAAAAGGGCGCGACTGGTGAGCAGGGCGGTCGCCCCCCGCACGGGGGGCGTGGATTGAAATCTTGCTCTGCCTGGTGGGCCAACATGCTCCGCATCGTCGCCCCCCGCACGGGGGGCGTGGATTGAAATTTCCTCCGTTTCTTCTGGATCATCCGCTTGCAGCAGTCGCCCCCCGCACGGGGGGCGTGGATTGAAATAACTCGAGAAACGCCCTCACAGATTTGACGTGCTGTCGCCCCCCGCACGGGGGGCGTGGATTGAAATCCGCCCTTGCAGTTGCTTTGCATACTACGCCGGCCGTCGCCCCCCGCACGGGGGGCGTGGATTGAAATTGCCTGCTGCACCGTCAAGTCGATAAGCGCTTTTTCGTCGCCCCCCGCACGGGGGGCGTGGATTGAAATTGTCATATCGGTGTGCCTCTCGGATATCAGGCGTATGAGTCGCCCCCCGCACGGGGGGCGTGGATTGAAATTGTGGTAATAATTGCGGCTGCTGCTGCTAATTCCGTCGCCCCCCGCACGGGGGGCGTGGATTGAAATGATGAGGTGGAGGCGGCCCTAAAAGGCGTAAGGGGTCGCCCCCCGCACGGGGGGCGTGGATTGAAATGCCGAGGCGTTGAACGCAAAAAACAAAAACCTCGACGTCGCCCCCCGCACGGGGGGCGTGGATTGAAATCCGCCGTGAAGGTAACTGCCTGGGAGATTATAAGGTCGCCCCCCGCACGGGGGGCGTGGATTGAAATTCCCCCACCCAAGTCAGGCCGCCGCGCCAGTTGTCGGTCGCCCCCCGCACGGGGGGCGTGGATTGAAATCCCAGTTTCCGCAGCTGGGCCATGATCTCGCTGGTGTCGCCCCCCGCACGGGGGGCGTGGATTGAAATCTTTACTTGCATATGTAATCACTCCTCCACTTCCGTCGCCCCCCGCACGGGGGGCGTGGATTGAAATTCTGTACACCTCCGGCAGACGGTCCTTTACTGTGTCGCCCCCCGCACGGGGGGCGTGGATTGAAATGTCGCCGGGTGGCGGTTCAGTATGTTATACAAGCTGTCGCCCCCCGCACGGGGGGCGTGGATTGAAATCTACGTTGCGCGTATTTTCGCTCATGCCAAAAAGCGTCGCCCCCCGCACGGGGGGCGTGGATTGAAATAGTCGTAATATATATGCGCGCTTGCGCTGCCATCGTGTCGCCCCCCGCACGGGGGGCGTGGATTGAAATATCACTATCCTCCGTTGCCCGCATAACCGCGCTCAGGTCGCCCCCCGCACGGGGGGCGTGGATTGAAATGGCTTTACCTATTTCAAGTATGTCAAAATCCCGCCCAGTCGCCCCCCGCACGGGGGGCGTGGATTGAAATCCTCTGCATCTACCATTACGCACACGCCGCCTTGGTGGTCGCCCCCCGCACGGGGGGCGTGGATTGAAATCATTTTTGCCTCGAACATTCCGAGCGAATCGCTGAGGTCGCCCCCCGCACGGGGGGCGTGGATTGAAATGCAACCCAGATGCGCGAAATAATGAACAAATTTGTCGCCCCCCGCACGGGGGGCGTGGATTGAAATTGCCTGCTGCACCGTCAAGTCGATAAGCGCTTTTTGTCGCCCCCCGCACGGGGGGCGTGGATTGAAATAGCAGCCAACCGGCGGAACCTACTATACCAGTTACGTCGCCCCCCGCACGGGGGGCGTGGATTGAAATTTTACTGCGCGTTCCTCGGCTATTGTCCAGAAACGTCGCCCCCCGCACGGGGGGCGTGGATTGAAATAGCATCGCGCGAACCGCTATGTCTATCTCGGTCGTGTCGCTCCCCGCACGGGGAGCGTGGATTGAAATGCGCAGGGTTGTATAAACCAGCTGTATAACAAGAGTCGCTCCCCGCACGGGGAGCGTGGATTGAAATATTTCCGTCATGCGTTTGTCCAGGTCTGATCCGGCGTCGCTCCCCGCACGGGGAGCGTGGATTGAAATCATCAGGGAATACGATGGCAGGGAAAGGCTGAAGGGTCGCTCCCCGCACGGGGAGCGTGGATTGAAATATTTGGAATCTCTATCCATGCTCGTCGTGCCACGTCGCTCCCCGCACGGGGAGCGTGGATTGAAATATTTGGAATCTCTATCCATGCTCGTCGTGCCACGTCGCTCCCCGCACGGGGAGCGTGGATTGAAATACCAGTTTGATAAGAGACATCATGAATAAAAACCGTCGCTCCCCGCACGGGGAGCGTGGATTGAAATACTCCCCCTACACTATTTAATCAGTCCCGTTATCCGTCGCTCCCCGCACGGGGAGCGTGGATTGAAATCCAGCACGATCCCGCTATATAACGGCAGCGGCGCCGTCGCTCCCCGCACGGGGAGCGTGGATTGAAATATCTCAGCTTGGCATGTCCACCGAATCATATCAGTCGCTCCCCGCACGGGGAGCGTGGATTGAAATGCTACCGCGACAAGGATAAACCCGGCGGCGGAACGGTCGCTCCCCGCACGGGGAGCGTGGATTGAAATGCCGCCCCTCCCCCTGCCGCGCCCCCCAGACCCCGTCGCTCCCCGCACGGGGAGCGTGGATTGAAATGATTTTGCTGATTTTGCTGTATTTTTTATTGTTGTCGCTCCCCGCACGGGGAGCGTGGATTGAAATAAAACATATGTTATCAATCCCGCAAGAATGGATTGGTCGCTCCCCGCACGGGGAGCGTGGATTGAAATTATTGCATTTATCGCCTTTTCTCGCTCTATGTACTGTCGCTCCCCGCACGGGGAGCGTGGATTGAAATGTGTGATATATCAGGAGCAGGAAGCACTGTTTTTACGTCGCTCCCCGCACGGGGAGCGTGGATTGAAATTCGTCATATACGGTCAGAGCATCATCCATAGCTGTCGCTCCCCGCACGGGGAGCGTGGATTGAAATACAACGGATACGCCGCGCCGTTGTTACGTTGTACCCGTCGCTCCCCGCACGGGGAGCGTGGATTGAAATACCATAAAGGCGTACTGGCCCATGGACGGCACGGGTCGCCCCCCGCACGGGGGGCGTGGATTGAAATATAGGTCTTGCTTGCCTCTATTGCCGGGGCCTCACGTCGCCCCCCGCACGGGGGGCGTGGATTGAAATTTGCCGAGGTGCAGGACTTAGTATCCCAGGCGTTAGGTCGCCCCCCGCACGGGGGGCGTGGATTGAAATATTTTTTCTCGTACAACGCCGTCCACGTCCAGTCCCGTCGCCCCCCGCACGGGGGGCGTGGATTGAAATATGAGCGGCGCTATGGCCGAGGGCTACTATTTTGTCGCCCCCCGCACGGGGGGCGTGGATTGAAATATTAGGGATTTGCCCAGTTTTAGCCAACATCATCATGTCGCTCCCCGCACGGGGAGCATGGCTTGAAATCTGTCATTGTCTTGTATCCTCTCTTTCAATCGGTGTCGCTCCCCGCACGGGGAGCGTGGATTGAAATCATTTCCTCGGCGACGAATCCGTAGCCGCTGCGACCTGCCGCTCCCCGCACGGGGGGCGTGGATTGAAATCATGATGGAAGGTTATAGTATATACAGGATGCTCAGCGACCGCGCCAAGGACCTCAAGGCCAAGGCCGACGCAAAGTAATCAAAAAGGCTTATTTCAAAGGGCTGTCCACCGGGCGGCCCTTTTGTGATACAATAAAACAAAATAGGAACGACGGAGGCAGAAAAATGGAACTTGAATATACGTATGCCGATTACGCGGCGGATAAGGCCATTGAGCTTATAGGCATAGACAGCCCGTCCGGCTACACGGAGCGCGCGGCACGGTGGGTGCAGGAGAGCTTTGAGATGCTGGGCTTCATGACGGAGCGCACACAGAAGGGCGGCGTGCTGGTTACGGTAAAGGGAGGCAGCGAAGACGGCCTGCTGCTCGAGGCACACGTGGATACACTGGGCGGCATGGTAGCCGAGATAAAGTCAAACGGCAGGCTGCGCATAACCAACATAGGCGGAATGCAGCCCAACAACGCCGAGGCGGAAAACGTGCGGGTGTATACCAGAAGCGGCAGGGCTATCGAGGGAACCTGCCAGCTCTGCAACGCATCTGTACACGTGAACGGCGAATACGGCGATGCGAAGCGCAGCTTCGACACAGAGGAGATAGTGCTGGACGAGGACGTAAAATCCGAAGAGGATACCCGCAGTCTTGGCATAGAGGTTGGGGACATAGTTTGCTTTGAGCCCCGGGCGAGGATAACAGAGAGCGGGTACGTAAAGAGCAGATTCCTGGATGACAAGCTGTCCGTAGGCATACTGCTGGGCATTTGCAAATACATCAGGGAAAGCGGCAGAGAGCCCCAGCGCCCGGTGTACGCCCATATCACGGTATATGAGGAAGTGGGACACGGCGGTTCCGCCTCGCTGCCTACGGGCGTTACGGAGGCTATAAGCGTGGACATGGGATGCGTTGGCGACGGCCTTACCTGTACTGAACGTCAGGTATCCATCTGCGCCAAGGATTCCGGCGGTCCATACAGCTATGAAGTGACGGGCAAGCTCATTGAAGCCGCAAAGGCCGAGAAGGCGGATTACGCCGTAGACGTATACCCCCATTACGGCTCGGATGTAGAGGCCACTCTAAAGGCGGGATGCGACATACGTCACGGGCTCATAGGCGCGGGCGTTTACGCCAGCCACGGCTACGAGCGCAGCCACAAGGACGGCGTTTACAATACCCTGAAGGTACTGAAAGGGTATCTCGGAATATAGCGTAAAAACCGGAGGTCTGTATGGCTGAATTTCGACTCTTACAGGACAGGGATAAGGAGCAAGCATCTGCCCTTTGGCAGGAGTGCTTCGGGGATAGCGACGGCTTTTGCCGCTGGTTTATGTCGGAACAATGGAATGGCGAATACAGTGTCGCAGCCGTTGAGGAAGGAAAACTGGTATCCATGATACATGGACGGCCGTATACCCTCTGTATACGGGGACGTGGGGTGCCCTCTGTTATAATGTGCGGAGTAGCTACCGCGCCCGCATACCGGCACAGGGGCCTTATGCGGCGCTGCATGGAGCTTTTTGAGCGCAATGCGCGAGACAAAGGCGCATTTGTGCTGTTCCAGTCCCCGGTAGATTTCAGGATATATGAATGGTGCATGCAATATCCCTCCTCCGCGTCGGGTATGATGGAGTTGAGTGAGAAGGCCAGGCTCAGAGGTTCCTGCTATGCGGTGGATTCCGCTTGTGACGACAGCTTTGCCGCCGAGCTGCTGCCGCTTTACAACGATGCGATGCGGAACTGTTCAGGCCGCGTTATGCGCACGCTGGCAAATATGCAGAATACTCTCCGGGGCTATCAACCGGACGGAGGGCGGCTGCTGCGCTATATAAAGGAAGGCAAAACATTGGGCTATGCGCTGTATTACGGCGCCGAAAAGGAAGTGAACTGCATTGAGTTCATGGCGAGGGGCAGGGCGGCACGGGGGCTGCTGAGCACCCTCGGCGCTATGGCAAGGGGCAGGAGAATGATGGTGCGCGGAACTGCGGAGCTGCTGCTTATGAGCGTTCCAAAGGGAATACGAGGTAGTTTGGCGAATACCACGGCAATGGGAGCGCTGAATGTACCAGGGCTTTTACATGAGCTTGCGGGCTTTGACGATGTGACTGTGGAGGTTACCGATAGCGTCATACCGGAGAACAACGGCGTGTTTACATTCGGAGGAAAGCCTTCCAAAGGACCTGTAGATATAAAAATGGACAGCGGGCGGCTGATGCAGCTTTTGTGCGGTTATGCCGACATCGCGCAGCTGGAGGGACAGGAAAAGGCGGAAATAGTAAACCAGCTGGCCGCCCATAAGCTTTTGGACAGGTTGCCAACGTTACAATGCTTTACTGCGGAGGAATATTGAATAATAAAAAAAGGCGGCTTTCTGAAGTGAACCCCGAAGATTAGACAAAAAAGAATATTAAGTTGTTACGGAATGAG
>ERZ827168.1356-NODE-1356-length-34038-cov-10.699085_pt1 | contig 34038 bp, 36 predicted proteins | sample MGYA00519868_ERZ827168 | MGnify/ENA primary metagenome ERZ827168 (study PRJEB31778, sample SAMEA3449271) | human gut metagenome | biome: human gut; feature: human-associated habitat; material: faeces | place: United Kingdom | collected 2010/2012 ...
AACTATTCATTGGCATATAAATACTTGTTAATAGAAAGGTATCAGAGGAATTCGTATTATTACCATCATCACCAGTTTCATCAAAATATGCTATATAATTTTCTTTCATAATTTTTCTCCTTTTAGCTAATATTATACAACTTTTTATACATAAAATCATCATAATCTCATAATAATCATAATTTTGTTCATAGGTAATACTTCTTCTCCAGAAGTCACATCAGCAATATTGTATAAATCAGTATTGTTATAATAATCTAAACCATAACAAGAAGTTATTTTTTTACTACATTGCCTTTATCTTCTTCAGTTTCTGTGTAAACTAATTAATTAAAGAATTTTTTAGCATATGAAGCATAATACTTAAAAAATATAACGTTTTCTATTTTCTCTTAGCAATTCTTTGTTTTTTTATGTTCTAACTCATACTTCTACATTATAATTTTCTCATTTCATAATAGTTTTTAGTATAATTTTCAAGTTCCTTAAATTAGATTTTTTTTATCATCTTTACTTTTTTACCTGTAATAATTGGTGTAGTACAAATAAGTTTAAATATTATCTCAACTTTCTTAAATAAAAAAACTAACCATTTCTAGTTAGTATCTATTACTCTCGAAATATAATAGTTCGAGCTTCATATCATATTTGGAGGACCCAGTCGGATTTGAACCAACGATCAGGGAGTTGCAGTCCCACGCCTTACCACTTGGCTATAGGTCCATATTAATGTATACACGTTTCACACGTATATACATTGTATTATATATTTTAAGAATTGTCAATTCTTATTTAATAATATATTCATAATTATTGTGTCTACTACTTAATACTAGTTTTATACTATCAGCAGATGCTAAATTACTATTTATTTCATAATAACTATATCCATTATCATCATACATTTTACTCATAGTACTAGTATATTCTTCTCCGGAGATAGTATATTTTAATGTAGAATAACTATCTACTATATCATTACCATTACTTATTTTTAATCTAATAATTGTATTATCCTCAATTGGCATTAAAGTTATATCAGCATTAATGTCAAAACTATCACTAATATTATATTCATCAATCTTTAATTTATAATTACCTAATATTGAATTATTAAAGTCTAATGTTTCTTTTATCTTTTTGGTAGTTGTTTCTTCATCATCAATATTATTTGGATTTAATTTAACTCTAATAATAGAATTATTTTTATTAGTTAAATAACCATAATCATATTTAAGATATATTTGCTTATCTAGAACACTATCATCAACTAGATAAACAAATATATATTCTTTTTCCTCTTCACTTAATTTTATTTTATTATAACATTTACCAATATCTTTTAATGATGAGCAATATTTATTACTAGGTGAATAGTTCTTACCATATATACTTAAGATAAAACTATCAGGATTTAATATATCGTTATAGTTACTTGATATTTTAAATTTAACTACTAATAAACTACTATTACCAACACTTAGTTTCTTTAAGGAGTTATCTTCTTTAGTTAAATAACTACCATTTACTTGCATATTAAAGTCAATACCAAAGTATTCATTTTCTTTATATACTTTATTTCTTTTAGTATAGTTAGCCACTACTACCCATAAAATTATAACTATTACTATCATAGCAATTCCAGCAAATAAGATGTTTTCTTTAATAAAATATCTAAATTCACGAAAGAATCTACGTATTTTAAACTTTGTTTTGTTAGTATCAATTCCCATAACTAATTCGACTTCTTCATTATCTGTTAAGTCGATATTTAGTTCTTGAATATCTTTAGAGAAATTAAATTTCTTTATATCAAAGCCTAATCCTCTAATAAACATAATAACTATTATTATATATTGGAATATTAAGCCCATTAGAGATATATCTCGATATAATCTTAGAGTTTTTTGTTCAATAGTTGAATTTGAGAATGTTCTTAGATAATTAAATAAAAATATAAATAATACTATTACAATGATATATCCGATGATACTAAATAAATATAGTTTTTTAGGTTTATCTTTATGTTTCATTAAATAATATATTACTAGCATTATAGCAATAGCCCCTAGTATAACATAAATTGGGGTATAATTAATATAATTTACTGCATCATATCGGCCATTACCGGTTGAGATATAATTTCTTAAAAAAGATACTATACCATTATATTTATAGCAAGCATATACTAATAATCCACATAAAAATAAATGAATTGCTTTAAAGTGTTTTATTAAAAAAGCAAACGGTTTTCTAACTATCATAGTTAACTCCTCCTACTATTAATAATCATACCATAAAAAAAACTAAAAATAAATATTTAGTTTTGTTCTTTATAAAAAATTAGTTGTTCTGGTCTTAGATAGATATTTCTATTTTGATATAGTAGTGTTGCTAGATTAGCACCTAGTCCATTAGTAATACTTTCTAGAGTATCGCCATCAGCAGTTATATAATATTTAACATCTTTTTTAGGTATTAATATTTCTTGATTAGGATAAATATAATCATTTGTATTTAAACCATTTAGTTGGGCTAATAACTTATAGTTTATATTGTTTTTCATAGCTATCTGATATAAGTTATCTCCTTTCTGAACAATATATTTATCAAAAAATTCGTTATTCATTTATAAATCCTCCCTAGTAAATGTTATGTAATTAAAAAGAATAATATACAATTATATTACTCTTTATCTTTATCTAAATATTCTCTTTTAAGTTCTGATACTAATGTTGTAAAATTAGTTTCTATTTCCGGTAGAGCATTTTTATCAATATTAGATAATAATACTTTTTCTTTTACGGTATCAATTATAATGCGACCCCATATTAGTCCACAACTAATAGTAAAGTCATTATATAAATCAAAAGTTATTGATTTAAAGAAATAACCAAATACTATTCTTTTAGTGGCTAGCATGATTCTTTGATTAGTTATAGCTATTATATAAGTATTAACGAAATCAAATGTTCCACTATTTTTTTGACCTGGAAATAGATATTTAATTTCTTCATTAGGATTTAAATGTTGTTCAATTACTTTAGCATGTTGTTTTAATCTAAAAGCTACAGTGTTTGGGTATCTTCTTTTGAAATCACGGGCTAATTTATAAACATCACTCATACTACTCTCCTACTTTAACATTAGTACTTAAGAATGATTTTAATCCGTCTTCATCAATATAACCATTTATTGTAGCAATAGTATCTGAATTATTTAATAATAATGTTGTTGGAGTTCCCCAATTTTTATTTCTTCTAAAGAATGAATTAGATTTCATAAACGCATTATAATCTTCTTCTGACATTTTAGATAAATCAATCCAATTAAATGGTATGCCTAATTCAGTGGCTACTTTTTCAACTACAGGACGATATTGTTCGCAATAATGACATCCTGTTTGAGCAATAATAACGATGAATGGTTTGTTAGCTTCTTGTAAGCTTTTGTATGTAGCATAATCAATATCAGCAAGTCCAGCAGTACCTTCAATGGTAACTGGTAAATCATAGTGAGCCTTTTCTGTTTTATTTTGGCCTAATATTACAGCACCTACGATTATAGCTACTACTACTAAAATTAATATTATATCTGTTTTTTTCATTTTGTACCTCCTATGTATATAATTCTATCATATAAATATTCTTTAAACAATAATTTTGTAGAAAAAAGAATAACTAATTTAGCTATTCTTCATAGATAATTTTATCAGTATATTTACTGCTTGGGGCAATCATACACTTAATAAAGTCTTTGTTTCTTGCCAATACTTCTCTAAATTCACGGTACTCTTGGCCAAAGTAATTCTCTCCTTGCGCCGGTATACCATAACTATTTATATCTAGGCTACTGGCAATATATAAAGCACGATATAAGTGATATCTTTGGGTAATTATTACTATTTTCTTACCTTTAGTCATATCTTTTATACGATAAATACTATCATATGTTGATATTCCATGTTCATCTAAGATTAAGTCTTCAACAGGAATATTATTATCTAACATATATTTTTTCATCTTACCTACTTCATCATATTCATCACTTTTTATAGAGTCCCCACTTAAGATTAGTTTAGCTTTAGTATCGTTATAGACTTCAATAGCCTTATCTAATCTATCTTTTAGCATTGGACTAATACTATCTTTTTTAACACTAGCACCAAGTACTAAGATATAATCTATATCATCAATACTATTCTTAATACTTGAAGTAGTAGAATATTTAACATAGAGATTAATACTTAGTAAGATAATTAAGATAGATATACTAATAATTATTAAATATTTTATTATTCTTTTCATAAATTCTTTATAATATCCTCTTTATTCATTCCTAATTTTTCTAATTCATTTACTTTTTCTTTTAATTCTTCTAATAATTTATTTCTTTTAATATTAATGGCTTCTTTGGTATTGTCAGAGATAAATGTTCCTTTAGTAGATATAGTATTTATAATATTTTTATTTTCTAGTTCGAGATAGGCTTTTCTAACAGTATTAGGATTTATTCCTAAGATACTGGCAAGTTCTCTAGTTGAGGGAATTTGTTCACCACTTTTTAAGATGCCTAAGGCAACATATCTTTCTATTTGATTAATTATTTGTTCATATATTGCTTCTCTACTATGATAATCAATATTAATAATATTATTCATATGTGTCTCCTGATGATTCTCGAGTATCATCTTTAGTAAAATAGTCTTTATATTCAGTAGTATCTTTTAGAACATTTCTTCTTTCTGAGATTAAGTTATATACTTCTTCTACTTTATTAGTATAGAAGTGATAATAACTATTAGTCTTGCCAATATAGAAATCAATAACTAGATATTTTTTATCAATAGTTATATCATCAGCAATATTTTTATCAATAAAGTCTAATAATTGTTCTTGCGATTCATTAACTATATAATAAGCATCTTCTTCAGTTAAACCAACAATACTTATATGATAGTATCCTTCTACTCCTTTACGATAAGTATTTTTAAAACTATTATTTTCTATATCTAGGATCATTTCATTTAATTTATCACTAATATTACGTTCAATACGATAAGATACTAAGTGATGATGATCATAAGTATATAATTCAATATTAAATTTATCATTTTCATTATATTCACTAGATAGATAATCTTTAACAGTTATATTAGCAAATAATTCTTTAATATAGTTAATAATATGTTTAAGTTCATGATATGAATATGTATTATAGCCTAATGTTATAGCGTATACTTTTTTATTAACAAACTTTTTAAATTCTTTATTATATTTTTTATCATTAGATAAGATATCTATTATTTTGTTATAGTCTTCTTCATTCATATTTACTTTTAATGAATAGATATTATTATGTTTATCTTTAATATTAGCTTTAATGATATATTTGCCATCATTAGTAGATAAGTGATTCTTAATTAAAATATTAATTAATTCTTTATCTTTAATATAGACATTACTTAGTTCATCGTTATAATTAGTATAGTTATGATTATTAATGCTAGCGGAAATAAAGTCATTACTATCAAGATATTTTTCTTTACCTTGAATAGTAGTTATTAGATAACTATAACCATATATAATAATAACACTTACAATAAAATATATAAGAGATAGTTTCATATTATTAAGATTTCTTTTAGTTATTAAATCATATATTAAACTATAAATAAATATTAAGACTAAGACAAAGATGAAGGTCATTATTGAACCACTTTCAGTTATAAAATATAAGATAGATACTAGAGGAATTAATGTTAAGCATTTAACGATATTGTGAATGTGAGGACTTCTAAAGGATGTTTCACATACTTCCATCTTACGATGATTAAATAAGATAAGTCCTAGAATAAAGTAAATAATGGATAAGATAATCATTCTGGTAATAGAAGTACTATTGTAGATTGAACTAGTACTGTTATTAAACATCATAGATACTAAGTTAAATGGCATAGTATAACTATCAGTTTTTACTTTAGTAAAATCAGAATAATAGACATTTAACTTTTTATTTATAGTACATTTAGAACTATCATAATAGTCTGTTAGGGCACAGCTATGAGTTGTTGGAGTATTTTCTTCAGTGGCTTTTATCCAATAAGTATCACTTCCACCATATATTTTAGATACATTAGTAGTATAGAAATGGATATATGGTACTAAGAATAGAATTAGTAAGGTTACTACTATTTGACTCATCATATTACCACTAACACTCATAGCAAGGTTAGAAGCAATAAAGACAAATGAATAACTTACAAACCATAGGATAAAATAATCAAATAATAAAGCAAATGGAATATATATATTACTAAATATTATACTTATTAAACCAAATAAGACTATATTAGTTAGAAACATTAAGAATAATATTCCTATACCTCCTAGAGTATTAGTTATAAAGATAGTACTTTTATTAATAGGCATACTTCCAATAAAGTCGACACTTCTTCTTTTATATACATAACCATTTAAGGCAATGCTAAGTAATAATGGGACAATAAATAGTAAAGGAATACCAATGATAGATAATTCACTTAAACTAAATACTTTAGTACTTTTATCATCAATACCAGTAAGAACTATTAATAAACTACTTAGAATAGGTACTAATAAGATAAATGTTAGTAGTAGTGCTTTTGATTTCTTTATATTTTGAAATAAGTAATCAAAGTTAAATAATTTCTTTAAACTCATAACCTAAAACCTCCATTTCATAGATAAATATTTCTTCTAGAGTAAGTGGTAAATAATCAAGTATTAGTGGATTCATTTTTTCTAATATTTTCTTACTATTACCTTTCTTATCATTAATAATTAAGGTTGCCACACTGCCACTCTTTTTAAAGTTAAGAATATCTAGAGATTTAAATTTGTCTTTAGAAAAATCTTCTTTAAATGATATTTGGACTTTAAACATTGTTGTTTTTAATTTATCAGTATCACTTTCAAATAAGATACCACCTTTGTATAATAGTCCTAAATTATCACAGATATCTTCTAGTTCACGTAAGTTATGACTAGTCATGACAATAGTTGTATTATTTTCTTCCATCTTTTTAGCTAATATTTTTTTAACTAGTGATCTGATGATAGGATCCAAGCCATCAAATGTTTCGTCAAAGAACATATATTTAGCATTGGTACTGATAGCACATATTAGGGCACATTGTCTTTTCATTCCTTTAGAGAATGTGTTAATTTTAGCATGCATATCTAGTTTTAAAATACCTGCTAACTCTTTTAAGTATTCCATATCAAATTTCTTGTACATAGCTTGATAGAACTTAGCCATATCTAGTAGGGTATATGATGGATAAAAGAATAAATCATCCGGAACAAATACCATATCTTGTTTTATTTCAGCATTATCGATAACGTCTTCTCCATCAACACAAATAATACCTTTATCTGGGGTAAATATACCATTAATTAATCTTAATAATGTTGATTTACCACTACCATTCGCTCCTACTAAGCCATATATACAGCCATCTTTAATGGTACAGTTAAGGTTTTCTAAAACATTCTCTTTATCATATTTCTTTGATAAATTTTCAATTTTAATCATGTTTCCTCCTCTTTAATTGTACTATTACAATTAGTACACTATCATTATATTACTATTTATAGAAATATGTCAATATAAAACCTCATTTTTGGTGTAAAATGAGGTTCATTGTTTAGTAAACACCTATTTTAGTAATTAGCATACAATATTATAGGTGAAATATATGTTTAATAATTTTGTTAATCTTTTAAGATTTTGGGCTGGTTTTAAATTACTTTGTTTATTATTATGTATGGCTTTAATAGTAATTATCTTCTACCAATTATTAATTACTTTGTTTGTACCTTGTTTTATTAATGTTGTAATACTACTCTTTGAATTTGTTGGGTTCATCTGTCTTGGTTTCTTTACTATATTCGGTTGTTAAGTATTCAGTTTTAGCTAAATAGTCTAAGAGATTTCTAACCTTAATGCAGATATTATATTCTGTCTTAGTCATGTCTATTTCATCAGGTAAGGCCATTAAAACAAATAATAATAATCTTTCTTCTGGTAGGAGTGGATATTTAGATTCATAAAATTTTAAAATATCCATAAATTCAAAATCTAGATAGTGATTTTTGTATAAATTTAAAATATCATAGATGGGCATGTCAATTTTTGATTTATCCCAACTGATAAAGTACGGTTTATCTTTTTTAATAAAGTGGTCAATATTCAAATTATTATGAATATTAACTAGTCTTATTTTTCTTTTATCTTTAATTAAATTATACCATCTATCTATTTGATATCGAGAATAGTTAAGAGAGTTATATATTAATGATATATTGCGGGCAATTAGATATTCAGATGGTGACATATATATAGTACTTTCAATAGTATCCATTAGATTATTATAATAATTATTTAAATACTCTATTCTACCAATAACATCTTCATAGATATTTTTATATATATCAATATCTATCTCTTTATAGAAGGTAGTTTTATTATGTAATAAAGTAAGTAAGTTAACAAGATCTAATATTTTTTGTTCATTGGGTATTTTAACACCTTCAATATATTCATAGATATCATATTCATTATCTTTAATTAATCTTTTAGGAAAGTAATCAAAACTACGTGATGTTAAGTAATCATATATATAGTCTAAATTTTTATTAGTTTTTTTCTTTATAACATAAGTATTATTAGAGGTATTGATAATTTCAACACTATTTTTAATAGTTATTTTTTTAGGTTTATCTTTAATAATTTGATATAATTTGTTCATTACATAGATGGTATGATAAGTTTATCACCAGGTTTTATTTCACTTAAGTTATTATATAATTCTAGTTTATCTTTATCTACACCATATTTTTCAATTATTTTATCAACAGTATCATCTTCTTTAACAATATATACACGATATGTAGCATATGTTTCATTATCACTTAAATCATTAAATATTGATGATAAGGTATTAGTGTTTTCTTCTTTGTCAGTATTTACATTAGTATTAGTGTTTACGTTATTGTTAACGGTAGTATCTTCAGGTGTTATATCAGCTTTATTAGACATAATGTTAACTTCACTAGCCATCTTTGGTAAGTCTTTAACAATATTGACTGTTCGTGGTTCTTCTAGTTGGTCAACTTCTTCTTTAACTTCTTCAGGTTCTTCAGGAGATTGAGCTTCTCTATCCGGTAATTCTAGTGGAGTTTCTTCAGATTTCTCTCTTTCAGGAATAGGTTCTTCTTCACCTTCGATATATAAATCAATTTTTACATATAAAGTATTACTATCTTTTAATTTATAATTAAAATCATCTATATCAATAACACACTCTTTAGTATTCAACCTTGTCCCTAAAGCAATATCAAATGGTAATTCAAAAGAAAATGATTCTTTTTGAATAGAAGCTTCAGTAATTTTATATTCCCCTGTTATTATAAAATTACCACTAATGGTATCCTCATTACTTAAATCTAGATTATGTTCTAGTGATATAGCAGTTATTTCATTAACACTAGTTTTAAATAATAGTTCTTTTTCAAATGGTATTATTTTTTTCATATGATCATCCTTTCATTAATATATATGATGTTATTTAAATAATATACTTTATTTTAGTATACATTAGATATTTTATTAATATAATATGGTAAGGAGATAATAAATGAATAGATATATAATAATGGAATATATAAAGAAGTTAAATAGAAATGATATTATTAATTTTGCTAATAAACAAGGTATTAGTTTAGATAGTGATGAGGTTGAAACTATATATCATTATATTAAACATGAGTATAATAGAATTATTAATAAAGATGAATCTGTTTTAGAAGAAGCTAGAGAAAAGTTAAATAGTAATGCTTATAATTATATTAAAGATATGTATTATAAATATAGAAATATGTTTTAATATATAAACAATTATGGTATTATTAATATAAATTATATGATGTGGTATGAATAGTGATAAGTTTATGTTTTAATATATAAATAATTATGGTATTATTAATATAGGTGATGTACTATGAATAGTGATAAGTTTGGGGAATTTATTAGAAATAAGAGAAAAGAAAAAGGTCTTACTCAACAACAATTAGGAGATATAGTTGGTGTTAGTATGAAGGCAGTGTCTAAGTGGGAATGTGGTAATGCGATGCCGGATGTTGGGACGATAAAAAAGCTTAGTGAGACTTTAGGAGTTTCTACTGATGAATTGTTAGAAGGCAAATGTAATAATAAAGAAAATAATGTTTCAAAGAAGATTAAACCTATAATAATTGTTATTGTATTAAGTGTTATATTATTAGTGGGAACAATTTACCTACTACTAAATAATAAAAAAGAAAATAATAAATTACCTGATAAATATGACTGTACTTTAATTAAAACATATCGCATTAATGATATATATGCAAGTAATGATGAAAATTACTTATATGTAACATTTAGTCAATATCAAACTGAAGGTGTTTATACAATTAAATTGCCAAAATCTATTTCGGGAAGTTTTGAGAAAGGTAAAAATTATGAATTTACTTTTATGATAAATAAAATGTATGTTAATGATAGTCCTGAAGTGGTATTTAATAATTCCGAAGTGCTTAATGTTAAAGCTACTGATAAAATTGGTATGGCACAAATGAATAGATATGATTGTGAATAATTATAAATTCTACTCAAAAGAGAGTCTACTCTACTAATAGTGGGTAGACTTTTTTTGTTTGTAATGATTTAATGTTGTTGTAGGTACTTACAATATAAAGGAGGAAAATATTTTAAAATGAAAAAAAGGATAACTTTTTTAATTATTGCCATTTTATGGTTTACACCTAGTGTCTTTGCAGAATCTAATAATTGTTCTAATTATACTGAAGATGAATATAACTACATTGTCAAAAATACTAATCCAACGGATTTAGATACATCTTGCTCCAATGGTACTTTATTTACTGATAGTTATTTATCAATGGTTAATTCAGAATTGAATAAAATTAAAACTAAAACAATACAGCCAAGATATTTTGTAACAAAGCTTTCTATGACAAATTATAGACAAGATTATTATAACTACTGTGGTCCTGCAAGTATTAAGCAAGTTGTACAATACTTAAACGGAAGTTCAGAAAGTCAATCAACATATGCAAATTATATGGGAACAAATGAAGATGGTACAATTGTATATTATATGACAAGCGCACTAAATCATTATACTTCTAAAACATATAACTATGTATTAGGAACAAACTACAATGTCTCAACTTTCATGTCTTTAATTACAAATAGAGTAAGTGAACATAAGCCCATTATTTTGCATGCGAGTACTAGAACGCTATATCTATATAATGGGGTAGATAACGGACATTATATAACTGTAAATGGGTATACTGTATCAGGTGCGGTAGTTGGCAGTACCGATCATGGTAATGTCTCATATCTTGATACATATTATGTAGATTATGGTAGAGGTTCTGTTCTAGGAGAACATATTGACACAGCTGAAAATGTTTTTGGCACAGTTAATATTCAAGGAAGATATATTATTCAATAATTATGAAAAAATATTTAATATCAATAATAATAGGAATAATACTTGTTTCAGGTTTTATTATTGTAAAATTAAATTATAACAATAAAAATAATACTCCTAAAGGTAATAAACAAGATTCATACTCTATTTCATTAGAAAAGATTAATCTATATGATAAGTTGAAAGGATATTATGATGATTCTAGTGATATTTCCGCTTATAAAATAAATGGCAATTATATTTATGGCAATATTATAAATCATTATAAAAATGGAGACTTATTTACTACCAAAAGCATTTTTTCTTATGATTATGTAAATGATACGGTAGAAATATATGAATTTAATTATGATTATAGGATATTATATTATTATATTTATAATGACAACATTTATGCATCATTAATTTTTAGAGATACTGGGATATATTCTGGTTATTACTATAAATGGGCAATTATAAAATTTGATAAAACTTTTAAGAACGCTGAAGTTTTAAAAGAGGGAAAAACAACAAATATGTTTTACGTTCCGGTATTTTATTACTCTAGCAAGCAAAATGTTTTATATGCAGTAGCAATAGATGATATTTCCACAAGTGATGAAAATGTAGAATTACTAACTAGAAATTTAGCCATTTATAAAATTGATAATAATGGTATAACGGCAATTAAAGAATATACTGGTAATTATAAAAATAAAGAAGGAAGAATGTTATGTAATATTTTTGATATACAATTATATAATGACAAATTACTTTATTGCACTACCGATTATGATACTATTCAAGAAATTAGAGAGCTAGATTTAAGTAATTATACTGATACTGTACTTCGTTCATATAATTTAGATGATGGTTGGATAATCAGTAGTTTTCAAAGAAATGATATAGGTATATTTGTAGGTTTTGCAAGTACGGTTAAAAGTTATGCTGGTAAAACGACATTTTACAATTTTAAGACTAAAGAATTACAGGAAATAGATTCTGAACCTATATATAATCGTGAGCCTATGCTTTCAAACTATGTTCTGTTTCAAAGCAATTCTGGTTGGAAAGCATATAATACTATAGATAATAAGTTTTATGATATTAAAATTGATAACTATGAAGATGATTACTTATATGCTATTTATCGTGTTTTAGATAATGATAAAATATTGGTACAAGGCAAGAAAAATATTTATATAGGTACCGTTCGTTTTGAATAATAAAAAATACTTCACTTTAATTAGTGAGGTATTTTATTTGTAATAAGCTCTGATATCTTCAATTAGATTAGGATTAAACTCTTTCTTTCTTATCATATCTATTTCTTGTTTGTATGGGGGATATATTTTTTCTTTGCTGTCATCAGTCATTGTAAGATATGGAGTTTCTAATATTTTAGGAATATTTTCTAATCTTTTATTATAGATAACATTAATTAAATTATCAAAGCCAATAGTGCCTAGCCCAATATTTTCATGGCGGTCTTTATGAGATGACTTGGCGTTTTTACTATCATTTACATGAATCACTTTTATTTTATCAAGGCCTATTTCTTTATCGAATTCATCTAGGTATGCATCAAAATTACTAATATCATAGCCGGCATCATTTAAATGACAGGTATCTAAACATACTCCTATTCTATTAGGATATTTAATACCATCAATAATAGATTTTATTTCAGCAGTTGATACTCCTACTTCACTACCTTTACCAGCCATTGTTTCTAGACAAATGCACACATCATTATCCGGAATAGATAATACTTGATTTAAGCCTTGAATAATATTTTGAATGGCTTCTCCACGTGGTAAATCTAGAGCTGATCCGGGATGTAAAACGACATTTTTTATACCTATACTTTGGCATCTTTCTAATTCATTTATTAAGAAACCTACAGAAAAATCATAGTTTTTAGGATTACATAGATTTACAATATAAGGAGCATGCACAACGACATTTTCTAATTTAATATTATTTTCTTTCATTAACTTTAAGCCTTCAAGAGTATATCCATCGTTAATAGCTCCTCTTTTAGTATTTTGGGGTGCTCCGGTATAGAACATAAATGTGTTAGCACCATATGATAAAGCCTCTTGAACACTTCCTAGTAATTGATTATTACTTTTAAATGAAACATGAGAGCCAATTATTAATTCCATTATATAACCTTCTTTCTATATAAAATTATACTATAAAAAGGTAAAAGAAAAAAGTGATTTCTCACTTTAATTTCATTATTAAGCGGCGTATGCGCCAATTGTTGTTGCTAATGAACCTGTTGAACCAAATTTAGATAATGTACATGTTTCTGTTGATGTAAGAGCATTTGTTCCTACTGAACCATAATAATACTCACCATCGTTAGACATACTCATTTTAACACATACAGCTCCTGTAGAACCATCAATTGCTATAACGAATTGATAATAGTTTTTAGGTTTTAAACCGGCTGCTGTTAAGAAACCAGTATTTGCATTAGCTCTTAATACAGTTCCTGTAATTGAATCAGTTCCACCAACTACACATTTTTGTCCATCAGCGCCACATAGTGAAGTAAACTCCTCGTTTAATTGTGTTTCAGTTCCTAAGTTAGCTAAACTAATAGAATCATATTGGTTCTTTATCCAGTCTGCTAATGTATTTGCTGTTGATTGGAATACACTTCTTTTAGCACCATTAGAAGTTGTTAATACTAGGGGAATAGTAATACCTACTACTAATGCTAGTATAATAATTACTGCTAATAACTCTACTAAAGTAAATCCTTTTCTATTTAATTTTTTCATCATTTTCCTCCTCTACTTTATACATTAAGTTTAGCATATTCCTTTTATAGTGTCAATTGTTTATTTGTAAATTATCATTTTTTCTCACTTCTCAAGGTAAATGCACGTTCTTTTTATAACGTGTTTTTAGTTTGAGAATTCACCAAATTATCATTTTTTACTTAACTAGTCGATAGACTTTATTATGGATTTCAGATGGGCTTTCCATTTTATCATTAGTACTACATTCTACTGTATCAAATGATAGATAATCTGCTACAAATAAGGCATTATCATATACTTTTTTTAGAAAAGCCATATCTCTTTCGTGGATATCGTTTTGAACACCATCATTGTTTTGCCTAGCTCGACGCATACTTTGAACTAAATCAAATGGTGCGGTTAAGAATATAACTTTATCAGGTTTTTGAATTCCTAATTTGTTATATTCAAAATCAGTTACATAATCAATAAATGCTTTTCTTTCTTCGATATCTTCTATTACAGCAGATTGATATATTAAACTTGATGTTGTATATCTATCTAATAAGATAATCTTTCCTTCATTATATAAGGGTTCTAATTCAGTTTTCCATGTTATAGCGCGATCTTGAGCATATAAACTATTTATAAAATATGGTGATAATTCAGAAACTTTACCATATTCTCCTTGTAGATATTTTTCTACTGGTACTCCGTGATAAGTATGATATGATGGGAAGTGATGATTAACTACTTTATATCCTTCTTTTATTAGGTGTTCTTTTAAGAGTTCTAATTGGGTTGATTTACCTATCCCATCACTAGAACCTTCGATTACGATTATTTTTCCTTTATGCATAATTCCTCCTACTGATATTCGTATATGCTGATATATTTATCACCATAACGTTTATTTTTTATTAATTCATAATTATTATTTTCATTATTAATATTAGTTGAATATTCACATATTACTAGAGAATTTTTATTTAATAGTTGATATTCATCTAAAGTATTTAAAATATTATCAATAACTAAGTCTTTATATGGCGGGTCTAAAAATACTAAGTCAAACTTTATATTTCTATCTTGATAATATTTTAGAGCTTGGTTATAGTCCATAGTTGTTAGATAGCACTTATCTTCTATTTTAAATTTATTAATATTTTCTTTTAATTTATTGATAACTATTTTATTAGAATCATTAAAGTAGCAATACCTACTACCATTACTGATGGCTTCAATGCCTAATGAACCACTACCACAAAATAAATCTAGGCTAACACTATCAAGTATTTTACTACTAATTGTGGCAAAGACACTTTCTTTAACACGATCCATTGTTGGTCTAGTACCTTCTATATTATAGGTATCAATATTTCTTCCTTTTAAACTACCACTGATAATACGCATATATACCTCCTATATACACACTCTAGTACTTGTATATTTTTTATACTGATTACTTATTTTCAAGATATAACTACTTAGTTTATTATAATTATCTAAATACTTTTTATATTCTTCTATCTCAAATAATTTACTTTTAATACTTATTAATTTAGTAGTATCTTCTTCGTGATTAAACTTATCTACTAAGGTAATTACTTCTTGATTAGACAATAACTTTTTTTTACTATCTAGGAATTCTTTAATCATGGTTGAATTATCTAGAGTATCAATAAAGTTATATGTTTTAATAATTATGTCATTCATATATAACATCTCCTATTATAAAGAAAAAACAAATAAATTACATATATTTATTCATTTGTTTCATCATTTGATTTACTTGTTTTTGGGTAGGTGTCCTTCCCATTGAACTCATCATTGTTTTAATCATCTGTTCATTAATAGGTGGATTCTTCTTTAAATATTTTTTCATATAATTTCTTGCTAAAAAGAATCCAATAACTGCTCCTACAACAAGGCCAAATACTAAATATAATATATCTCTTAGCATACCTTATCCCTCCTTAGTTAATTATACTAGATAACTACTCTATTGTCTATATTACTTGTTATTTTATTTAACCAAAAATAGTCTTTATTATCAAAATCACAGACAAAAATGTTGTTAGCATAATCATTTATTATATTAAACAAGTAAGAGTAATTACCAATAGTTCTTAATTTTAAATTACAATTACTTACTATTAATTTACTTACTACTACTCTATTTTCTACCATATAATGAATATTACCTTGATTATAGTAATTATAGTTATCTATATTTTTTAGATAAGTATTTATAGAGTTCTTGTTAAAGGGAATAGCTATTTGTTCAAAATAACGATAAGTAATATTCATGTTAAAGTCTTTAGTATAATACATTTCTTCTAGGACTTGATACATTTTATATGGTTTATTTTTATAGACATTAGCAAAATATTTATTAATTCTAAATAGATAAAATACTCTCATACCATCACCAATATTAATTATATGGTAATCATATAGTATTTTTTTGTCGAATTATAATCTATTTTTTATTTTTATAACGATATTCGGAATATCTAATTCAAACTCTTCTAATAGGTCTTTAGGACTACCACTTTTACCGAAGTGATTTATTCTAATGATATCTTCTTCATCACTAGCAATACGATACCAATTAGGATCGTTAGAGAATTCAATAACTACTTTTTTATAATTTTTTGGTAATACTTGATTACGATAAGCTAAATCTTGTTTAAAGAATAAATCGATATTAGGCATAGAAACAATTCTAGCTTCGATAAAACTTTTTAGAAGTTCTTGTTTTAATTGCATAGCAAGGGTTACTTCAGAACCACTAGCGACAATTATTAAGTCTAATCTATTTTTTACTTCACTGATAACATAACCTCCGAAAGATACTTCTTCTATAGAGGTGAACTTAAATGTTTCCGTAGGATTTTTAGCAACTATTAGAGCACTTGGGTTATTACTTTTTAAGATTAAGTTCCAAGCACCTATTAATTCTTTATAATCACATGGTCTAAATACTTGTAGGTTAGGAATAGTTCTTAACATACCTAGTTGTTCAACTGGTTGATGCGTAGCACCATCACTACCAATAGTAAAACTATCATGGGTAAATATATAAGTAACTGGTAAATTCATTAAAGCACTATTTCTAATGGATGGTTTCATAAAGTCAGAAAATGTTAAGAACGTGCTACCAAATGGATGAAAGCCGGTTAAGGCAAAACCATTTAAGATGGCTCCCATAGCGTTTTCTCGAACACCAAAGTTAATATTTCTTCCGGCATAGTTATCTTTAGTGTAATTACCTTTACCTTTTAGATAGGTTTTAGTAGAGGCTATTGTATCAGCACCGCCGCCAACAAAAGTTGGAATAAATGTAGATATAACATTCATAATTTGGAAGTTTATATCACGCATACCACTATCTAGTAAGATTTTATCTTGGTCAATTACTTTATCTAGTTGAAGCATTATTGGTTCATTTTCAAGATAGTCATTTAAGTTTTCTACTTCTTCATCAGTGGCATTTCTAACATAGTTTTCATAATCTTGATACCAAGCACTATAAACATTATCATTTCTTACTTTAATATGTTGCTTTAAGGCTTCAATGTTTTCTTCATCAGGAGTAAATTCATTTGTAAAATCCAGTTTTTCTCTTATGGATGTTAAGTCATCTTTATCTAGCTTTCCATGAATAGTATTTTCTCCTTCATATAGAGAATATTTACCTATTGTAGTATTAACGATAATTAATGATGGTTTATTACTCTTTTTAGCAGCATAGATAGCTTTATTTATTTCTTTGATTGATTCACCATTTTTTACTATTAGAACTAAGAATCCTAAGGCAGTATACATATCAGCAATCTTTTCGTTATAATCTTTATCTAATTTACCATCAAGCGTTACTTTATTAGCATCATATAAAAGAATAAGATTAGATAGGCTATATTGGCCGGCTAGAGAGGCTGCTTCATAAGATATTCCTTCCATTAAGTCGCCATCACTACATAAGCAGTATATGTTATAATCAAATAATATTTCTTTTTTCTTGTTAAATATTGCTTCTAGGTGTTTTTCAGCCATAGCAAGTCCGACTGAGGTTGCTACACCTTCTCCTAAGGCACCGGTTGTAGCTTCAATACGTTTATTAATGTTTAATTCCGGATGTCCTGGAGTGATTGAATTAAGCACACGGTATTGCTTTAAATCATCAATAGTATAGTCATTAGTTGTGCAATAAAGTGTTGCATATAGTAAAGCCGAACCATGACCAGCACTCAAGATAAATCTATCACGATTACACCAAGCAGGATTATCAAAATCGTAAACTAGGTGTTCTTTAAATAAAGCATACATAATGTTAGCAGCTCCTAAACATATTCCGGGATGACCACTACCAGCATTATTTATCATATCTAATGATAATAATCTTATATCATTAACCATCTTTTTATCATCTAAACGACTCATTATATCAACTCACTCTCTTCTATAGTAATTTTATCAAATATAAAGAAAAAAATCTAGTAATATATTATCATTTGACAATACATTACCTAGATTTTAATATTTTTTTAGTACTCTTTTATGTCCTTCTTTTGTAGTTGGTAAGAAAGAATCGATGTGTTCAACGTATCCTTCAACAAAGTCGTATATTGAATTGTCGGCTTTTCTATCTAGAATATTAAAATAATCTGATGATAAAACACCGTTACCAACATGTTTTACCATGCAATGTCCCATTTCTCGTAGTTTTCGATATGTCGCTCTTTTTTCTTCTAATAATACTGGATCAGTTATTACTTGTTTATTTTCATCATAGAATGTTAAATCTTCAGCGTTTATTTCTTGATAACCAAATAACTTAGCATTATTTAAACAGAAGTCACCTGTAAAGAATGTTTGACGTATTTTCTTTATATTTTCTTCAGTTAATTCTTCGGAATAACCAAAATATTTTAATAATTCATCTAGACAAATAGCATCTTTAACTACTATACCTCTATCGATATATCTAGTTGGATTAGTAATATTTACGACTGGATATTGAGGGGACTCAAATAAGACATCAGTAGCCATATCATCATCTAAACTAAATAAAATATTTCGACATGATTCATATGTATATACTACTACTGTACCGTTATCATTTAACTGATAATCATAAGGCACTACTAACTCGCCAACATATAATCTATCCCTTTTTACTGTGCTTTTGTGTTCCATTATTTTTAACTCCTTATCTATACCATGGTATATCTTTTATCACTAGCTAAAATTATTCCCCATATTTAATCTATTTTATTTATTATTTCTAAGAAAAGTATATAGTATTTATTTATTTAAGTTATTTGATATTTCTTCTTCTCCTTCTAAATACATAGTAATATTGTCACCTTCTATTTTAATTAGGGTATCTTTTACTACTTTTAAGTCATCTAATGTAGTAGCACTTCTATTAGATGTATCACTTACGTATTTAGAATTAAAACTTGATGATGTATCAACACGATATACTTTTGATTCACTTAGTTTACTTGATACTATAGTATTTATATTATTATTACTTTCATTAAAATCATAAAAGTATACATAGTATGATTCTTCACTTTGATTAAAAATACTTTTGGCTAAGATAGCATTACTAACTGTTTGATTAGTTGTGTTAGTAGTATTATTTTTACCAAATAAGTTTATTTCTTTAGTTATAAATATAGCAGATACTAAATATAAAAATACTGCTGATAAAATAACGATTACTGATACTTTAACAAAATTTGTTAAATTATAATCTTCAGTAATATTTTCATTCTTTAGACTCTTTCCTTCTTTTTTTGCTTGTTTTCTTCTTAATTCTCTTCCCATAACCATCCTCCTAATTAATTATAAAGCAAAAAGTAATAGTTGTAAAGGTTATTTGGATGTTTCATGGCCTTGTGATAAGTTAAATTAAAAAACAAATAGTTATCAAACCATTTGCTTATTTATACATATGTAATTCTTTTAATATTTATTATGAGCATACTTATTTCTAACTAACATTTGATTTTCATCAAAAAGCACACATATCTACATGCGTGCATATCATTATACTCATTTTTTAAGTTGTTTAAATTAAATGTATAGCAATGCCAAGAATTATAAATCTATGTTTTTATTATTCAACTCAATTTTTATTTCTTCAATTATATGTCCTATATTACCTTCTCCAGCGTACTTGTTCATATCAAAAAAGTTATCGTTTATATCAACCCACTCAAGTTTATTAACTTCTTCAATGATGCATACATCTTTATTCAATATACCGTAATACACTTCAATTGACTTATTCAAAGTAATATATTCGATATTCATAAAATGTATCAATAAAACATCATCACAATTAATGTTGGTTTCTTCCCTAAGTTCTCTATATGCCTCATTTAAGCCATCATTTTCTTTATCAATTTTTCCTCCAACTAAATTAAACATTCCTTTGTAAGGATTTTTTGCCCTTTTACACATTAGAGTTTTATTTAAGTCCTTGCTAAAGACCACTATTACATTATATTTTTTCATTCTGACACCTCTACATTATTATAACACATTAACAATCAAATTTATTGTTAATTGTAACATTAAAAAAGATGTAGGAAAACCAACATTTAAATTTACCGATTTCCTGCATTTTATTTTACCATTTACAGTAATCTCTATATTTGTTGCCTTTCATCTTTTTTATCAACTTAAAAAACAAATAGTTATCCAAACCATTTGCTTATTTATACATATGTAATTCTTTTAATATTTTTAATCTAATTAGTAGTTTCCTTTTAGGAATATTATTTTTTATATTTACTAGTTTAGTATATTCTTTATTATTTTTTTCAATAAATATTTTACTATTTTCTTTTAATAATATTGGTCCAAAATAATATTCTTTATTAGTATATTTCTTTTTACCTTTAGTAAATAGTATTACAGTATAGTATATATTTTTATCTAAGATTAATTTTTCTTTGCTGATATAATATCCTAATTTAACTATTTTTCTTCGAACATATTCGATATCATTATTACTTTGAATAATGATATTATTTACGGTATTTAGCTTTTCTTGGTTATTTGTTAGGATATCTATAATAGTATGACCACCCATGCCCGAGATAATTATGGTATCTATTTCATCATTAATATTATCAAGGCCATTAGATAGACATACTTTTATTTTATCTTCTAGATGATATTTATTAATGTTTTTAATAGCATTATCTAGGGCATTTTGGTTAATATCACTAGCAATAATACTTATATTTTGTTTATTCATAGCTAAGTAAATACTTACTAGTCCGTGATCACATCCAATATCTGCTACTTTACTATTATCATCTATTAAGTTTGCAATAGCTAATAATCTTTTAGATAATTTAATCATTTAAGAAATCCTTTAATTTTTTAGAACGTGATGGATGTCTTAATTTTCTTAAGGCTTTAGCTTCAATTTGTCTTATTCTTTCACGAGTTACGCCAAACATTTGACCTACTTCTTCAAGAGTTTTACAAGAACCATCATCTAGACCGAATCTTAGTCTTAATACTTGCTCTTCTCTTTCAGTTAATGTAAGTAAAACATCAGATATTTCATCTTTTAATACTTCATGAATAGTATATTCTTCAGGAGACATACTTCTTTCATCTTTAACGAAATCTCCTAAATGGGAGTCATCTTCTTCACCGATTGGTGTTTCTAGGCTAACAGGTTCTTGAGCTATTTTAACTATTTCTCTAACTTTATCTAGAGATAAGTGCATCTTCTTAGCTAATTCTTCTTCGGTTGGTTCACGATTTAGTTCTAGAGTAAGTTGTCTTTGATAACGAGATAATCTATTAATTGTTTCAACCATATGAACTGGTACTCTGATAGTTCTAGCTTGGTCAGCAATAGCTCTAGTAATAGCTTGTCTTATCCACCATGTAGCATATGTTGAGAACTTATACCCTTTCGTAGCATCAAATTTTTCAACGGCTTTCATTAAACCAATATTACCTTCTTGAATTAAGTCTAGGAATAACATCCCACGGCCAACATATCTTTTAGCAATACTAACTACTAGACGTAAGTTTGATTCTGCTAGGATATTTTTTGCTTCTTCATCACCATTAACAATACGTTCTGATAAAGCCATTTCTTCATCTAAGGATAATAAAGATATTTTACCTATTTCCTTTAAGTACATTCTAACAGGGTCATTGATAGTTATTTCTTTAGCAATAGTACTATCTTTAAGTAAGTCTTCAATATTGCCACCATCGTCTTCTTCATCAGTACCACCTGCTAGATCTTCATCAGTTACTACTTGAATATTGTTTTCCATTAAAGAATTATATAACTCATCTAGACTATCATTATCTAGTTCTAATCCTTTTAGAGCAGTCGCTAATTGTTCATAAGTAACAAACCCTGACTCTAATCCCATCTTAATTAATTCTTCTTTTCTTTTTTCAAAAGGCTTTATTTCTTCAATCATTGTTTCACTCCCTTTAACTTCATAATTTCATCAAGAATTTTTGCTTTTTCCATTATATTTGTTTCTTCTTTTAATTTTACTTCTAACTTTTCTATTTTGTTTTTAACGATATATTCATTAATTACTTTAATATAATCATTTATTTCTTCATCAACTTTTATTTCTGGTAAATCACTATTTATTATTTCCACAAATGTATTATTTATTTCTTCTTTATCGTGAATATAACTTAGAAAATCCGCTATTGTAAATATTCCATAGTTATCATAATAATAATACATTTCTGTTACTAATAATCTAATAGTGTTATCAGGAAAATATGGTACTTTGGTGCGAACATAATTAAGTATTTCTTCATTTCTAGCCATATAATATACTATATTTCTTTGTGCTTGTCCATACCTATTATAAGTTTTTTTAACTTTTGGGGGTATTTTCAAATTAATAGTCTTTCTTTCTTGATAATATAGTTCATATTTTTCTTTTAGATTATCATAAGATATATTATATTCTGTGGATAATCTTTTTAGAGTAAGTTCAACTAATACTTTATCTTTAGTATTAATTAATTCTTTTATCGACATATCAATATATTTAGATATATCAGATACATCGGACATATTCTTACCTTGTTTATATTTACCCATTAAATATTCAATAACACTTAGAGGATTCTTTACTTTTTCAAGAAAGGCTTCTTTTCCTCTTTTGATAATATATTCATCAGGATCTTTTTCTTCTAGTCTAATAACTTTTGGTTCGATATCATGTTTCTTTAATAATTCAATAGCGGATGCAGTAGCCATATCACCAGCCTCATCGCCATCGAAGCATAATATTATATTATCACTTAGTTTTCTTAGTAGTAAGATATGATTATCTGTTAAGGCTGTTCCCATTGTGGCAACACAGTTATTTACCCCAGCCATAGAGGCTCTTATAACATCCATAAATCCTTCCATAACAATTATATAATCACTCTTTTTTAAGTTTCCCTTAGCATTATGATAATTATATAAGAGATTACCTTTTTTAAATAGCTCTGTTTCTTTAGTGTTTATATATTTACTTTTATCTTTAGTATTATATATTCTACCACTAAAGCCTACAACATTACCACTTAAGTCATATAAAGGAAACATTACTCTATTGGTAAATAAATCATGTCCTGTTTCATTAGATAATCCTATATCAATTAGTTTATTAAGACTATATTGTTTTTGAATAAGATAATCTGTTAACGATAAACGAGGAATAGATAAGCCAATACCAAATTTTTTAATAGTTTCTTTATCTAGTTTTCTTTTGTCAATAAGAAATTCCATAGCACTAACACCTAGAGAAGTATTTAAGTTGTTTTGATAAAACTTATTGGCTATATTATATATTTCTAGATAAGTGCTTTCACTATTGTTGATATGGCTTTTTTTAGTACCACTGATGTTGTAGCCTAACTTTTCTCCAAGTAATTTAACAGCATCATAGAAGTCAATATGTTCATAGTCCGCAACAAAGTTAAAGACATTGCCAGAAGCTCCACAAGAGAAGCATCGATATATTTGTTTTTCTGCTGATACTGACATACTAGGAGAATGGTCATCATGGAATGGACAGACACCAAAATAATTTTTTCCTCTTTTATCTAGATGAACATAATTAGAGATAATATCAACAATGTTTGTTTTATTTCTTATTTCATTGATAAGTTCATTGGTAATATGCATACTACATGGCCCTCCAATTATAATATTCCGTATTTTTTTGTAATTTACTTCTTTTTTTTGATATTTTTTTCAATTTTACACAAATTTTACGGTTATTTGATAAACATAGCATCGCCGAAAGAAAAGAAATGGTACTTTTCTTTAACAGCTTCTTGGTAAGCATTAAGGATAATTTCTTTCGTACTTAGGGCTGATACTAGCATAATTAAAGTTGATTTTGGTAAGTGAAAATTAGTTATTAAAGCATCGATGGCCTTAAATTCATAGCCAGGATAGATAAAGATATCGGTCCATCCACTACATTCACAAAATTCTTGGTATTTACTAGCTATGGTTTCTAAGACTCTTGTTGATGTTGTGCCAACGCTAATGATTCTTTGACCATTTTTCTTGGCTTCGTTTAAAGTATCGGCGGTTTCTTTATTCATAACGTAATACTCGCTATGCATTTTATGTTTTGTGACATCTTCAACATTGACTGGGCGGAATGTTCCTAAACCGACGTGCAATGTTACATAGCATATTTTTACACCTTTGTCGGCTATTTCTTTTAGTAATTCTTTAGTAAAGTGTAATCCGGCAGTAGGTGCAGCAGCAGAGCCAATGTTTTTAGCATATACTGTTTGATAACGATCTTTATCTTCTAGTTTCTCTTTAATATATGGTGGTAGTGGCATAGTGCCTAGTTTATCTAGTATTTCATATAATACTCCAGTATAAACTAATCTTAATACTCTTATGCCTTCTTCTTTTTCTTCTAGACATATTGCTGTTAGTAAACCATCACCAAAAGATATTTCTGTTCCTACTTTTACTCTTTTAGCGGGTTTTACTAGACATTCCCAATCGTTATTTTCAATATTTTTTAAAAGTAGTATTTCAATGTGGGCTTCAGTATCTTTTTTGACGCCAAATAATCTAGCAGGTATTACTTTAGTATCATTAAGTACTAAGATATCACCTTTTTCTAAATAGTTAATTATGTTATGAAATACTTCATGTTTTATCGCACCGGTTTTCTTATCTAGAACCATTAATCTTGAAGTATCTCTTTTCTCGATAGGTACTTGAGCAATTAATTCTTCTGGTAAATAATAATCAAAGTCATCTGTTCTCATTTTAACACTCCCCAAACTAAATAGTATTATATCATATTTATTTACTTTTGGTTAATTTTTTTGTCATTATTTGTTGGATATGAAAAAAATAGGGTTTGTCATAAAACAAAGTCCTACTGAAAAGTCGTTGATAAATTATAAATATATTATTCAAATCCTTTTTTATTTTCATAATTAGTAATAATAACTTCTTCTACTTTTCCCCTTTTCTTTCCGTTAGCATTTATATTTCTTTTGGCCTCAATTATATGAATATTAAAGTCTTTATATAATTCATTTACTAAGATTGTGTTATGATTAGTAAGCATTACATAACAGCCACGATCAGATAATTCTTTAAATACTCTGGCAAGTCTTCTTTGCTCATTTTTATCAAAACCTTCTTCTGTATAACTATTAAATGTTGATGTATCAGAATCATATGGTGGATCAAAGTAGATAAAATCACCTTTTTTGGCATCTTTAACAGCTTCTTCAAAGTCAACAGATAGTAATTTAATATTGTTATAATTTAGAAAACCGCATATAATGCCTAGATTCTGTCCTTCATATGTATTTACTTTAGTTTTCTTCCCAAATGGGACATTAAACTCATTTTTACTATTAACTCTGTATAAGCCATTGAAACAAGCTTTATTTAGATAAATCGTACGGGCCGCTCTTTTATAATCAATTAGTTTATTAAACTTCTTTTTGTCTCTGTCTAGATTTCTAATTTTATAATAGTATTCTTCGGAGTGTTCTGCTTCGTGATGATTTAGTTCTCGGCACATGGCTTCAAACTTTTTCTCATCTTTAATACACTCATACACGTTCATTAGTTCTTTATTGCTATCGTTAATAACAGCTTTTTTAGGAGATAGTTCAAATAGTAGTGCTCCGCCACCAACAAATGGTTCATAATAAGTATTATATTCTTCTGGGGCATATTGTTTTAATTTATCTATAATTTGTCTTTTTCCTCCTGCCCATTTTACAAATGGTTTTCCTTTAATCATCTTATCCTCACCTCTTACTAAAGTATTTGCTTTAACTATATTTAATATTATATCACGGATAAGATGTTTTTCTTAAGAAAGACATTGGACTTTACAATAATTTTTAAAATTCTAATTCTACTATTAAATATCCCTGAGAATATTTAGCAGTTATTTTGCCACCATTAATCTTTACTAATTGTTTAGCAATAGATAATCCTATTCCTGATGTATTACTACCACTTTCAACAGTATAATATCTATTAAATATCTTATTTACTGTAGTATTATCTAGTGCGTGAGATTTATTCTTTATAATTATTTTGCCATTATCTAATAGAGTTATTTTTATATCTTCATCAGTATATTTAATTGTATTAGAAATAATATTTTCTAAAATACGAATAGCCATGTTTTTATCTATTTTTCGATATATTCTTTTAGTTGTTATATTTACTTCTGGTGTAAGATTCTTTTTCTTTATTAGAGCATAGTATGATAAAATGGTATCTTCTAAAATATCGTTTATACATACTTTTTCTTTTTTTAATTTATCTTTTAAATCTAAGCTTTTTGAATAATCATATAGTTGTTCAGTCAGAATTGCAAGATCTTCAGACTTGTTTTCTATTATTTTTAAATATTCAACTATTTTCTTTTTACTTTTTTCTTTTTTTATTAAGTCAATATAACCTTTTATGGCGGTTAGTGGAGTTCTTAAATCGTGTGATATATTAGTTATTGATTCTTGCAATTCTTTATTACCATTTTTATAACTAATTTCTAACTTTCTTATTTTTCTTAGGCTAGAATTTAGATTGGCTGCTAACTTATTTAACCTTTTATTATTAGTGGAAATAGTAATTAATTTATTAGTATCATTGTTTAGAATTATATCTAGGTTATCTTCTATTTCTTTTATTGAGATATTGATACCGATGATATAGTAAATTAAAAAGATTATAATGAGTACTAATGATATTATAAGAAAAATAATATATATACTCATTATAATCAAATCCTTTCTAATTTAGTTCTTTTTTATCAAATAGTATTATACCATAAAAGTTAAATATTATTATAAGTGCGATTGAATATATTAAGAAATCACCATAATTATTTGTTAAATCGTTTATTTGAATTGCTTGGCCATAAGGGATTAGTTTTAATATACATTCATAAAGTGTTTTATAGATTCCTGTAGAACTAGATAGTTTACTTAAAAGACCAGTTGTTATTATTATTGACCAAATGACTACTACTAAAGAAATTGTACCTGATGATTTTCCAGAACATATCATCGATATAAATGTAAATATTGCTGAAAAACTAATGGTTAAGAAGATAGAAATTATTAATAAATCAATAAACTTATCAGTTGGTATGGTAATACTATATTTAAGTATTAGACTAGTAATTACTGTGGTTATGATATAGATAGCACTATATATAAAACTTACTATTATATTTACTAGTAGATTTGATAGATAAATATTTAGTCTTGAGTGGCCTACTATAATTTTATTTTTGATTGTTCCGTCTGTGAAATCATTACCGGTGAATATACTAATAAATATGGGCATGATTATCCAATTCCATGGTAAGAAACTAAAGAATACTTTTCCTAATTCATTTTCACAATTTACGCATGTTTTAGGATCAAAACCATTATTATTTATATACATATAGATACCTAGAAGGCCTATTATTATAAATAGTGTCCAAAAACAGCGACTCTTTTTAAGGCGATAGAAGTTAGCATTTAATAGTTTATTCATTATTGTGCCCTCCTATTAAGTTCATATAGTAATTTTCTAAGGTTTCTTCATGTTCAGTAATGCTTTCAACGATACAGTTTGTTTTAGATAATTTTAAAATAATATCTGATAAGTTTATCTTGTCATAAATATAGATAGTATTATTATTAATTACTTCATATGATATATTATTTAATTCTAAGTATTTTACTAAATCTTTTACTTCATTTACTTTTACCTCTATCCTTTTACGCATACTTTTTGCTAAATCGTTAGCACTTATTTCTTTTACAATTTTACCATCGTGAACAAAGCCATAGTAAGTAGCAATCTTTGATAATTCATCAAGATAATGACTTGAAATTAAGATAGTTATTCCATTATTGTTTAGTTTTAATAGTAGTTCTCTAATATCAATAATTCCTTCAGGATCTAGTCCATTTATTGGTTCATCTAAAATTAGAAAGTCAGGATTAGAGCATAAAGAAATGGCTATTCCAAGTCTTTGACGCATTCCTAGTGAAAAATATCTAGCTAGTTTTTCCCCAATATTGTTTAGTCCGACTAGTTCTAATATTTTATCTATTTCTTCATCGATTGGTCGGCCAATTATTTTGTATTGTTCTATTAAATTATCTTTAGCAGATAAGTTTGAGTATATGGCCGGAGACTCAATAATGGCACTAATTCTATTTCTTTCTTTTAAAACCATTTTATTATTATAAGCAGTATTGTAGATAGAGTATGTTCCACTTGTCGGTCTTTGTAAGCCGGTTATGATTCTTATTAATGTTGTTTTTCCTGCACCATTCTTACCAATGAGCCCGTAAATAGCATTTTTAGGAATATGCATATTAATATCTGCCAATACTCGAAATTTGCCATACTTTTTTGTTAGATTATTAGTTTCTAATATATATTCCATTCTATATTTCTCCTCTCTGTATATATCTTAACAATAAATAGTTAAGATAATAGTTAAGAAAAAGTTAAGATTTGGTCAAGATTTATTCTATAGATAATTTATAGCCAATTCCCCAAACAGATTCTATATATTTGATATTAGTATACTTAGAGATTTTTTTATTTAAATTACTTATATGCACTTTTAAGGAGTTCTCATCACAATCTGGTGTATCAATATAGATTAGATTTAATAATTTACTTTTAGATATTACTTCTTTTTGATAAATCATTAATTGCTTTAAGATGGCATATTCTGTTTTAGTTAGATTTACTTTGTTTTTGTTTATATATAATGTTCGTTTGTCATCTAATAAGTGTAATTCTTTATATATTAATTCATTGTTAATATTTTTACTTGGTCGTAGTCTTATTTTTATTCGTGCTAGTAATTCGTCATTATTGAATGGTTTAGTTATATAATCTTCAGCGCCATTTAATAGATTACTTACTTTATCTTCAATAGCTGTTTTAGCACTTATAACGATAATTGGAATGTGGTTATACTTTTTTATAATTTCTTCACCATTAATTCCGGGTAACATTAAATCTAAAAGAATTAGATTAACACTTTCACGTTCTAATAAGATAAGGGCTTCTGTACCAGAATAAGCATCAATAACTGAATATCCTTCATTTAATAAAAGTTCTTTAATTAAATTATGAATAGTAATGTCATCTTCTACTAATAATATTTTTTTCATGTAATCACTCGCTTTATATCTACATTGTATCATTTTTTATTTAATAATTATATATGATTTTAAAAAAATAGCATTCTTTCGAACACTATTTTAAGATTTCAACTATTTTAGCTTTATAATTTGCCAAAATATCTTTTAGATTATCTGTTTTAGTAGCGCCGCCTTGGGCAAATTTGGCATTTCCACCACCATTACCTCCTAATGATGAAGATATTTCTTTAACAATATTACCGCAGTTAATATTATCGTTATCAATTGTTGATTTAGCAAAGATGTTCATACTACTATCTTTAACGTTAGCTAATAAGATAAAACTGTTAGGATATGTATTACTTAGACTATCTATTACTTGTTTTAATATAGATACATCATAGTTTTTACATAGACCAATTAAAATATTATATCCGTTAACTTCTTCTAGTAGATTTTTAAATTCTGTTAAGTCACTTAATGACTTTTTAGCTAAATTATTTTGATATTCTTTATCTAGTTCTTTAGCAGTTTGTTTTAATCTTTCCATTTCTTGTTTGTAATTTACAATATCTTGGTATCCTTGGTAGTCAATATCAGCAAATTCAAAGTTAAAGTTTAAGTCAATTCCTTCTTCTTTAGCTTTAGCGACTAGTTTATTACATTTATCTAATAGTTTATTAACTTCTTCTTGGTAAGGTACTAATAATTCAATTATTTTATCTTTTATTTTATCTTTAGTAGTACCTTCTAATCTAAAGGTATCAGCGCCTTTGTTTTCAACACTTAGTATAGCAATTCTGCCAATATCTTTAGTATTATTTACGTGAGTTCCTCCACATAGTTCGATAGAATCTCCTAATTGAACTACCCTTACTACTTTTTCATACTTATCTTCAAATAGAGCCATAGCACCTAGTTTTTTAGCATCTTCAATATCCATATATGATATTTTAGCATCTACGGCAGCTGCTACTTTTTTATTGGCTTCTTCTTCTACTTTAACTATTAATTCATCAGATAGTCTGCCGTGATAATTAAAGTCAAATCTGAAGGTGTTTTCATCTACTTTTGATCCGGCTTGATGAACAGAACTTCCTAATAATTCTTGTAATGTTTTTTGAATTAAGTGCGTAGAACTATGATTTCGGCAAGTAGCTTCTCGAACATCTTGTAATACATGAGTAAGGATTTCAGCACCTACTACTACTTCACCTTCTAAGACTTTAACATGAAGTAAATGTTGTTTATTGGGACATTTGATAACATCTAAGACTTCTAGTTTGCAATCATCATTTTTTAAATATCCTTTATCACTTACTTGACCGCCACTTTCAGCATAGAATGGGTTTTCTTCTAGGAAGATATAGCACTCAGTATTACTTCTTTCAACTAGTTTATTATTTTTAATAATATCTAAGACTTTTGTTTTAACACCTAGTTTTTCATAGCCAACAAATTTAGATTCTTTTTTATAGTTAAGTAATAATTCATTTTGCATATTCATAGAATTATCAACTTTTCTATTTAATCTTGCTTGTTCTTTTTGGGCATCCATATATTTCTTGAAGCCTTCAGTATCAACGATAAAATTATTTTCTGTAGCGTATTCTTCAGTTAATTCAACTGGGAAGCCATATGTATCATATAATTTGAAAGCATCAGCACCTGATATAATTCTTTTTTTGTTAGTCTTAAAGATAGTTTCTAGTCTTTTCTCACCTTGTAGTAAGGTCTTTTGGAATAATTCTTCTTCTTTAACTACTAATTCTTTAATTCTGCTTCTGTTTTGTGCTAGTTCTGGATAAATACTCATATATTTGTCTACAACAACATCTACTAATCTATCCATAAAGGTATGGTTAATATTTAGTTTTCTTCCCATGCGAGCAGCTCTTCTTAATAATCTTCTTAGGACATAGCCACGACCATAGTTTTCAAAACTAGCACCATCGGAGATAGCAAATGTTATTGTTCTAATATGGTCAGCAATTACTTTAAATTCCATTTGACCTTGATACTTAATTTGGCATATTTCAGATATTTCATCCATGATTGGCATGAATAGGTCAGTTTCATAGTTAGTTTCGGTTTCTTGTAAGATACAAGCCATTCTTTCAACACCCATACCAGTATCTATATTTTTACTTGGTAATTCTTCGTATTTACTTCTTTCTACTCCTTCTTTAGCATTATATTGACTAAAGACATTGTTCCATATTTCAATATATCGATCATTTTCTATTTCATTTTCTAATAATTTAATACCTAATTTTTCTTTATCATACTTTGGTCCACGGTCATAGAATATTTCACTATCTGGTCCGCTTGGGCCTTCACCTATTTCCCAAAAGTTATTTTCTAGTTTAACGATATGACTTTCATCAATACCTAGTTTTACCCATAAATCATATGTTTCTTTATCTTCTGGATAGACAGTTACATATAGTTTACTTTTAGGAATATCAAAATATTTTTTACTAGTTAGTAATTCGTATGCCCATGTTATAGCTTCTGTTCTAAAGTAATCTCCTACTGAGAAATTACCTAACATTTGGAAGAATGTATGGTGCCTTGCAGTTTTACCAACGCTTTCAATATCACCTGTTCTAATACATTTTTGACAACTAGTAAGTCTTCTATTAATAGGTACTGCAGTGCCATCAAAGTATTTTTTTAGTGGTGTAACACCGGCATTTATCCATAATACTGATGGATCATCATGGGGTATTAAACTACTACTTTCTATTTCCGTATGTCCTCTTTCTTTAAAGAATTCAATATAGGTTCTAATTATTTGTTCTCCTGTTAATTTTTTCATTTTCTCACCCTTTCATAATAATAAAAAAGAATAGTACTACTAAGGAGTCTTAATAGACGGTACCATCCTTTATTTAACTTAATTTAGATAACGGTATTAACCGGCAAGTATTAGTTGCATTTATAAAAGTAGCTTCAATTAAGGTAATTACTTATTTCCACCAACCATAAGTTCTCTATTAATTACTTATTAATTTACTCATCTTCTATGTAATTTTAATAACAATTAGATTATAACATAATATTTTTATAGATACAATACTATTTTTTATTTTCTCGAGATAAAAATTTTTGAAATCTATTTCCCCAAAACTCTTCTATATACATGACCCTTAGCTCTACAAATATTTTCTCTACTAAGAGAATCTAAATAACAACTAATATTATCATTATCTTTATATTTCACTAATTTACTAAAACTATCTAGCAAATTATAATCTATTCCAATATATCTTAAATAATTTAAATAATCATAAAAAGCCGATTCACTTAAATTATTTATATTATCACCATATAAGTAATTTAAAACCATAATATTATAACAATATAAATCACTATTACTTGTTGGAATAATATAAGCTAAAACATTATCATCTTTATTTATAGTGTACTTATTTATAGTCGAATCAAGTAATGCCTTAGGATTTAAATATCTAGATGCCATTGCTACATTACCACTTATTTTACAACTATCTAAATCAACGGCAAATAATTTTTTTGAATTTCTATCTACAACAAAGTTACACTCTTGTAAATCTCCAAAATAAATATCTTTTAAGCAAGAATATTTTCTAATATTATTTAGTTTTTCTATTTCTTCACCAACACATTTTAAATAAAATAATTGTTCCCTATAATCAACATTATCATCACTAAGTAAAACGCTTAAATTATCGCCCATTACCTTAGGCATACAAAACCCAACTATTTCACCCCTAACACTAACTAATGCATCTGGAATAACAAAACTTTCTGGTAAAATATCCCTATAATAATTAAGCATCTCTATTGTGTATAATTTACTAGCAAAAACATTACCGGATGATAAATAAAGTTTTTTTAATACTCCATCATAATCGCTACTATATCTAAAATGATAAATAACTGCTTCTGTATTAACAATTTTATTAGATAATGTTAATGGTTGTAAATTAGAAAATTTTCTTTTAGAAATATCAATAGTTTTCGGTTCTATAATATTTAGTGGGTGTAAATAATACACTCACTAATTTTTTCATAAAA
>ERZ827168.1384-NODE-1384-length-33558-cov-6.841238_pt1 | contig 33558 bp, 24 predicted proteins | sample MGYA00519868_ERZ827168 | MGnify/ENA primary metagenome ERZ827168 (study PRJEB31778, sample SAMEA3449271) | human gut metagenome | biome: human gut; feature: human-associated habitat; material: faeces | place: United Kingdom | collected 2010/2012 ...
CCTGCACCTGCCGCAGGGCGTCGTTGGTAGCTTCTTTGTCGTCCGTAATGGATTCATCCACTGTCACCTTCAGAAATGCCATGGGCTGCACCGGAAGGGTCAGTTGCCGGTATGCGGCAACGCCCCTGGCTGCATTCTCAACGCCCCGGATGGTGGCTTCCCAATAGACACATGGGGTATAGTCACTACAGTCAATGGATTCTTCCACTGCCACCATGTTCACACCGTGTTGCAGCCGGAATGCGTCCTGCCTGCCCCGGCGTTCGTTGATGTAAATGTCGTACCCGTCCCGCAGCAGTTCCCCGCCCCAGCGATTCACAAAACAGTTGTCCGCTCCCAGCAGCGCCGCCGTGGGGGACATTTTTTCGTAATAGGCGGTGCGCTTGTCCGGGATATCCGAATGCACCCGGAAGGGCGGCTTGGGGGCTGTTCCAGCCGTGCCCCGGTGGGTGTAGGTGTGGTCCATGATCCACTCCAGGGCTTCCTGGCCGTTCAATTCAGTGGGATGGGCGGACAGGATGAAGTGCCCGTTCAGATCGTAGAATATGTGCCGGGCATACACCGTCCGCTCCGTCATGCTGGTCTTCTTGGAATAGATCCGGAATGGCTGCCCCTGTACTTTGATGATATTGAACTCAATGGCATACTGCCAGCCGCTTTGCTCGTGGATGGGGATGGTCATTTCCAGCTCATACTGTCCGTTCAGTTCCTCGGTGATCTTCCCGGACGTAGCCATCAAGATAGCAAGGCCGTTGCTTGTAAACTCGGCATCCGTGGACGCATAGACCCGGGGCATCTCCTGGATATACGGAAGTTCCACCGCCACCACTTTCTCAAAATGCCTGAACGGGTACCCGTCGTTGGTCACCCCATCCATCTTCCAGCCGTATTCAGGCAGGGGCGGATGCAGCCCCGGGATGCAGAGGGGCACTCCCAGCTTGTGTGGATACCCGTCATTCACACCTGCCTGGATCCGCCACATACCGTCCGGGTATGGGGTCACCAGCCCCGGATTTCCATACCGGGTGTTTGCATTGTGGGGATACCCATCATTCACGTTCAGCTCTAACGTCCACGCCATAGATCACACCTCCGTGACCGGGAACCCGATGCTGTTCAGGTATGCCGCACTCTTGCCCTGGGCAGCAGTTACATACTGGATGTTGCTCCCGCTGTTGCAGGTGATGCCGCTGCCGATCAGATCCGACACGATGCAGGATGTGGCGGTGGCTTTCACCGGATACAGCCCGATGGTATACTCGGATGTGTTGGTGATCTCTACCGCAATGAAGCTGTTTTTCATGGGCTTGTTCCCGTCCGTGATGTACAGCAGTCCGCCATTGCCGGTGCCGCTCAGAGTGATGCTGCCCCGCATCAGGCAATCCTCCAGACCGCTGTAGCTGAACAGATTTACTCGTCTGCCGCTCTCCACAGTGAACGGCATATCCAGCATGAAATTACAGTCGGTGAAATCACACCGGGTGGCGATGCCGTAGGGAATTCCGCTGCCCTGTGCCTGCATGGCAAAGGTGCAGGATTTGCAGGTCATGCTATGGGTACTGCTGCCTGCCACCAGCAGGTATGCCTCTGCTGCGAAATATTTCACGCCGGTGAAGCTGCATCCGGTCAGCGTGGTGTTCGACATGCTCAGCAGGGATTTTGCCCCGTTGCTGCACACCAGATTGTCAAAATGCAGGTCGCTGACCTGGGTGACGGCAGTGGTGGTGGATACCAGGAAATGATCCGATGGGGAGGAGAAATACAGATTCCGGATCCGCCAGCCGTTCCCTGCCAGGCTGGCGCAGTTGATATCCAGCCGCTGTGTTACCGGGTTGGTTGCGGAGCCGTTCAGATCCAGGATCTTCGTGGATGCATCCGGATCCATCTCCACATACGCCCCGGCTGTGCCTGCCGCTGTGCGCAGGTCTGCCAGGGTGCTTACGATATAGGGGTCTGCTTGTGTGCCGGTGCCAATCATGCTTCCACCTCCTCTACAATGAGATACAGGGTGTCAGCACCCGGGGTCAGGGCGTTGTATTCCGCCTGGGTCACCGGTTGGATCCGCCCCTCCAGGGTTGTGAGCCTGTTTTCAAAGCCCGTCAGCTTCAGAGCCGCCGCCCGTGCGTCCAGCTCTGCCAGTGCCTGTTCCAGCTTTGCCGCCAGCTGATTCAGCGTCTGCGCCGTCAACGTCACCGTGGCAGGATCCGTTACGGCGCTGACCGCCGGCAGGATCTCAATGTCCGTCAGCTGATACTCCAGCACCAGCGTGCCATCCTCCTGCCAGGTGTCCGAATCGGTTTCGCTGCCGGATGCTTCTGCCGCATCCGCTGTGGTGAACGCCCGCAGGGACAGTTTCAGCACCCCCGGGGTTACGGTAAATGCTCCGGTCACCTCCCACTGTACCGTGACCGTATCCTCCGATACCGCCTTTTCCAGAACCTGTTGGGCTTGCTTTCCCTCTGCATTCTCCCCGGTCAGGGCAAAGGTGCAGCCGGACAAGTCCCATCCCGCATAGTATCGGGGCAGGGCGAATGCCACCTTGTCTGCGTGCCGCTCCCCCTGGGAAAACAGGTGGGCGATGGCACCGCAGTCAATGCGCTTGCCGTTTGCTTTGAGCGTCATTCTATGACTTCCTTTCGCTGTAAAGTATGCGTTTGCCGCATCTGCAAACAGCGCTTTTTTTCGGAAAGTTGCACGCTTTCGTGCAACTATGCAGAAAAATACCCGGAGGTTTTCCGCCTCCGGGTCATTTCCTTATTCGGTGATTCTGCGGCATTCCATATAGAACCGCTTGTCCGCCGCATGCCCCATGGAGAAGGTTTTTCTGGGCAGTGCCCCGTCTCCGATGACTGTGGGGAACAGCTCCTCCTTGCCCATGTCCGGCAGCAAAAAGCCAATGGCATCCGGCGCTGCAGCCAGCCGCTGTACCACGTCCGCCCCGTGGATATAGTCGATCTTTGCCCCGGGGTGGGCTGCCAGATAGCCGTCCAGGAATTGCTGCAAGCTGCCCACCGTCAGCTTGGAAGTGGGCGCATGCACCGCAGACACACCCTGCTTCCCCCCCTGGATCCAGGTAAAGCACTGGCAGTCTGCCTGCGTCCCCTCTGTCAGCTGCAACGCCTGCTGCATCTGTCCCATCAGATCCGCCGGATCCACGCCGGTAACGATCCGGTGAATGGCTTCAAACTGCAATGCGTCACTGTGCAGATTCACAAGCTCTACCAGGGCATACCGTGCCGGATGGCTGGACAGATCCTCTCCCGGATGCTCCGCCTTCAACTGCTCGTAGCATGCCTTTGCAGTGGCAAGGGAGTGGTTCCCGTCCCCCATGGCGTACTGGAGCACCGGAGTGCCGGGAGCAAGGCCGTATTTTTCTGCAAAAGCCGCCGGATCCGCCAGAGCGTCCAGAGCATCCAGTACCTGCTGCTGCATGTCCGCCGGGATCAGATAACCTGTGAGATGTCCGCCTCCCTGCATCAGGTCAAAATCGTACAGCTTCTGCATACTGTCCTTCCGTGCCGCCAGAGGCTCGATGACGGTTCTGCGGATATCGTCGATGAGGATCATAATATGGGGCAGCTCCAGGGGCGCACCCTGCCGTACCTTTTTCCGGGGTGGGATCCGCTCCAGCACGGTGGCTTCCGTTGCCCGCACCGGGGAGGTGCTGCCCTTGGCGTAGTCGTACTGCTCCAGATCCAGCTTGCCGATCAGCCCCTGCCGGCATTTGCCGTCGCTCTGGATCCGCTCCACATAGATCAGCGCATCCGGGTAGCAGTCCAGACAGCCTGCCTTCAGATCCGCCTGCATGGCAGCCTGGATCTTTTCGATCCGATGCTCCACATCCGGCTGCTCCAGGTACAGCTCCGGCAGGATTAGCTGCAGGGTGGAGGGACTGTCTCCCACCTGCTGCGCCACAGCGTTCCAGTAATCCGGCTCGCTGGTGTACTGGTCGCATGCCACCACTGCCCACTTGGTTTTGTCAATGTCCTTGCCCGGCAGGAGAATGTCCGCCGGTGAAAATGCTGCTTGCATGATATGCCCTCCCGTTGTTTGATGTTGTGGCAACACCGCGCAAAGCACGCTTGGCGGCTTTGCACCGCATCTGTTGACGAATTTTCCGTCATATCACACAGAAACTCCTTGCAATACGCCAGTATTCCTGCGTCGTTTCTATGCAATCTGACGAAAAATCTGTTAGCACATCTGCTGCACAATCTTTGTGCGGTATTGCCTTGCCTTGATACGTTACTGTTATGTATTATAGCATATGCCCGGTGGTTGTGCAAGCAAAAACAGGAGTCTGTCTGCAACAGGCTCCTGTTTTCCGTTTACTTGCTCATGATCTGGGAAATCACGTCCAGAATCTTATCGTGGCAGCCGCCGCAGCCGGTGGAGCAGTGGGTGATCTTCTGCACATCTTCAAATGCGCTCTCCACGTTTTCAAACCGGGTCTCCCGGTGCAGGGCGTTTTCCACGTCTGCATAGGTCACCTGCATGCAGTGGCAGATCGTGTAGTTTTCCATCAGCCGAAGTACCGCTTCAGCAGGCCTGCAAATGCGCAGCCGTGTCTTGCCTCGTCCTTTGCCATTTCGTGAACCGTATCGTGGATGGCGTCCAGATTCAGCTCCTTTGCCTTTGCAGCCAGCTTCTTCTTGCCCTCGCAGGCACCGCTCTCTGCGGCTACCCGCATCTCCAGGTTCTTCTTGGTGGAGTCGGTGATGACCTCGCCCAGCAGCTCTGCGAACTTTGCCGCATGCTCCGCCTCCTCGTAAGCCGCCTTCTCCCAGTACTGACCGATCTCCGGATAGCCCTCCCGGAATGCAACTCTTGCCATTGCCAGGTACATGCCCACCTCGGTACATTCCCCGGTGAAGTTCTGGCGCAGACCCTCCACGATTTCCGGATCCACACCCTTTGCAACGCCTACCACATGCTGGTCAGCCCATGCCACAGCGTCCTCCTTCTGCTCTACAAACTTGGAAGCAGGTGCCTTGCACTGCGGACAGAATGCCGGGGGCTCGTTTCCTTCGTGTACATAACCGCAAACAGAACATACAAACTTTTTCATACTCGTATCCTCCATATATGATTTTTTAGATTTGAAAAGCCTGTCTTGACTTTTCGTTGTATTTAGTTTATCATAAAGGAAAACGAAATTCTGTTGCAATTGCAACATTTACGAAATTCGGGGGTGTTTTTTTGGATTTTTGCAATATTGCCTTGTTTGAAAATGTTTCCCACCATGACTGCGAGCGGATGATGCAGTGCTTTCACGCCACCAACGCAGATTTTCCTGCCGGCGCCGTGATCTGTGACTATGAAAAGACCTCCGGCAGAATCGGCATCGTCCTCAAGGGCATGGCGTCCCTGATCCGCACCGATGAAAACGGCAGCCGTACCATTCTGGAACGGGTGGAGGAGGGCGGACTGTTCGGTGAATGTCTTGCTTTTTCCGGCAATCAGGACGCCATCTATGTAACCGCCGACACGGACTGCGAGATCAGCTTCATCACCTACGATGAGATCTCCAAGCGATGCAGCAACGCCTGCGCCTGCCACACCCAGATCACGGAAAATCTGTTCCGGCTCATTTCCGAAAAGGCGCTGGGTCTCAGTGAACGGGTGGAGGTGCTGAGCCGCCGCTCCATCCGGGATCGTCTGCTGTGCTATTTTAATCTGTGTGCGGATCACGCCAAGCAGACTGTGTTCTCCATTCCCTTTACGGGCACCGCTTTGGCGGATTACCTGTGTGTGGACCGGAGCGCCATGCTCCGGGAGATCCGGAAGCTGAAAAACGAGGGCATGATCGAAATGGACAAGCGGCAGGTCACAGCAAGGTTTTTGCAGTAATGCCGGAATGGCATAGAGGTATGCCAAAAAAATAACAAGGATTTTGATTCCCGGACTTGACACCGGAGTGCCATTCGGCTATAATAGTATTTGTGGAAAATTTGATTTTCCGAGGGCGGCGCTGGTTTGCTGCCGAAATTCCGTAATTGTTTAAGGAGGAATCATCATGTCACTAACAAAGAACCCGAATGTCAACAAGTGGGTTGACGAAATGGTTGCACTGACAAAGCCTGATAAGGTAGTCTGGATCGATGGCTCCCAGGCGCAGCTGGATGCGCTGACCGATGAGGTTTGTGCACTGCCCGAGGGCAACAGAGATAAGATGTATCGTCTCAACGAGGAAAAGCTCCCTGGATGCCTTTATCATAGAACCCTGCCCAACGACGTAGCCCGTGTTGAGGACAGAACCTTTATCTGCTCCCGCAACAAGGAAGACGCAGGCCCCACCAACAACTGGTGCGATCCCAAGGAAATGTACGCAAAGCTGACCCCTCTGTTCGACGGGGTTATGAAGGGCAGAACCATGTATGTGATCCCTTATTCCATGGGTCCCATCGGTTCTCCTCTGGCAAAGGTTGGCGTAGAGCTGACTGACTCCATCTACGTTGTTCTGAACATGCACATCATGACCAGAATGGGTGTAGCTGCATTCGAGAATCTGGGTGATACCTCCAATGACTTTGTACGCGGCCTCCATTCCAAGGCTGACGTAGATCCGGAGAAGCGTTACATCGTACACTTCCCGGAGGATAACACCATCTGGAGCATCAACTCCGCTTACGGCGGCAACGTTCTGCTGGGCAAGAAGTGCTTCGCACTGCGTATCGCTTCCTTCCAGGGCAAGAACGAGGGCTGGATGGCAGAGCATATGCTGATTCTGGGTCTGAAGAAGCCCGGCAAGGAGACCAAGTACATCTGTGCAGCGTTCCCCTCTGCATGCGGTAAGACCAACCTGGCAATGCTGATTCCGCCGGAGCTGTACAAGGAGCAGGGCTACGAGGTATTTACCGTTGGTGACGATATTGCATGGCTCAAGCCCGGCCCGGACGGCAGACTTTATGCCATCAACCCGGAGAACGGCTTCTTTGGCGTAGCGCCGGGCACCAATGCAAAGTCCAACTACAACGCACTGGCATCCACCAGAAAGAACACCATCTTCACCAACGTTGCCATCAACAACGATGACATGACCGTTTGGTGGGAGGGTCTGGACAAGAACCCGCCGGAGAATGCAACCGAGTGGAAGGGCGAAAAGGTAAACGGCAAGGAATTTACCGCTGCCGGCAACAAGCTCGCACACCCCAACTCCAGATTTACCGCACCGGCAGAAAACTGCCCCTGCATTTCTCCTGAATTCAACAACCCCCAGGGTGTGCCGATCTCTGCCATCATCTTTGGCGGCCGTCGTGCAGCAACCACCCCGCTGGTATATCAGTCCTTTGACTGGACACACGGCACCTACGTTGGTTCCGCTGTTTCCTCCGAGACCACTGCCGCTGCAACCGGCGCAGTAGGCGTACTCCGCCACGATCCTATGGCTATGAAGCCCTTCTGCGGCTACCACATGGGCGACTACTGGGCTCATTGGCTGGAAATGGGCGAGAAGCTGGGCGACAAGGCTCCGAAGATCTTCAACGTAAACTGGTTCAAGCAGGATGAAAACGGTCACTTCATCTGGCCGGGCTTCGGCGACAACATGAGAGTGCTGGACTGGATCGTAAAGCGCTGCGACGGCGAGATCGACGCAGAGGAGACTGCCATCGGCTACCTGCCCAAGAAGGGTGATATCAACGTTTCCGGCATCGAGGACGAGGTAACACCGGAGATCATGGACAAGCTGCTGGCTGTTGACAAGGATCTGTGGACCAAGGAAGTTTCCGAAATGCGTGAATTTTACAAGCAGTTCGGTGACAGACTGCCGAAGGCTCTGGCTGCTGAGCTGGATATGCTGGAGAGCAGACTGAAGTAAGCTTCATTTTCTTTCCAAGCTGCATGCGTTTTGCATGCGGATAAAAAGAAATAACCCGGGAGGTGCGCCCTCCCGGGTTATTTTATTCCCCCTCAAACTGCGGGATGAAGCTTTCGGAGGCGGCTTCCCCTTCCTGGGTAAAGCCGTTTTCCACTCCAAGCGCTACTGCATAGTCCACCACTGCGTCATACTCCTGCCGGGTGACCCGGCGGCACAGCAACGGATCCTGCTGTACCCAGGGCAGGGGGGTGTACTGGTTCATCAGACTGATCCAGATCCGATCCCCGTAGGTGTGATACAGATATTCCACCACCGCCCTGGCATCCGCCGTCTGCCCCGGCAGCAGCAGATGCCGCACGATGACGCCCCGCTCCATCATGCCCTCCGGGGAGAACCGGGCTGCGCCGGTCTGCCGCACCATTTCCGCCAGAGCAGGCTTTGCCGCTTCTGCATAATCTGCTGCGTGGGAGTATGCCCCGGACAGGGCGGTGCTTAGGTACTTGAAGTCCGTCAGATACACGTCCACCCACCCCTCCAGAAGTTTCAGGGTTTCCGTGTTCTCATAGCCCCCGGTGTTGTATACAATGGGAATGTGGAGCCCCTGTGCCTTTGCCAGCTGCAAGGCGTCCAGAATCTGGGGCACCATATGGGTCGGGGTCACCAGGTTGACGTTGTGGGCATGCTGTTCCTGTAGATCCAGAAAAGCATCCGCCAGCTGCTGCACGGTATATGGCTTGCCCAGCCTGCCGGCAGCGATCTCCCGGTTCTGACAGTAGACGCATTGCAGGGGACAGCCGGAGAAAAACACCGTGCCGGAGCCATGTTCTCCGCTGATGCATGGCTCCTCCCAGGGGTGTAGCGCTGCCCGGGCGATCCGGATCTCATTGGTCATGCCGCAGGCACCCCGTTCTCCCCGGAGCCGGTTTGCATGGCATCGCCGGGGGCACAGGGTGCAGTCCTTCAAAAGCCGTTCTGTATAGGTCATAGGATCCCTCCTTGTCCTTAGTATAGCGCCGGTAAAAGGGCTTGTCAAGGGCGGCAGATCGTGGTATAATAAAAAGAAAAGTTTGATACAGCGCATCCATTTACAGATAGAATTTGAGTTGCGGGGACACCCGGGAGGATAGAGTATGGCGAAATTGTATGAGTCCGGCGAAAATTATCTGGAAACCATTCTGGTGCTCCACAACCAGGGGAAGAATGTGCGTTCCGTGGACATTGCCACGGAAATGGAGTTTTCCAAGCCAAGCGTCAGCCGGGCAGTGGGCATTCTGAAAAACGGAGGCTTTATTGAGGTGGATCCCTCCGACGGGTTTATCACCCTGACCCCCGCAGGCAGAGAAGTGGCAGAACGGATTTACGAGCGGCACCGGGTGCTGACGGACTGGCTGGTGGGCATCGGGGTGGATGAGAAAACCGCCATGGAGGATGCCTGCAAGCTGGAGCATGACATCAGCGTGGAGTCCTTTGAAAAGCTCAAGCAGCATTTGCGGGAAAAGCATCAACAAAATGTATAAGGCGACATGGCACAGGCGGTGCTGCTGTCGAAATGCCGGCATGGTTCTCACTGTGCCGGCATTTTTCTGCCTGTTTCCAGAAAATGCGGCGGCAAAAATTTTGTAATCGTCTTGTAATTATTCGAGCATTGTGCTATACTTAATTATAGGCATGTGTATGGACAAAAGAGCGGTTTTTTGCGAACTGCACAGAAAGAAATGAAACCGTCCCCGGGGCGGAAATAACAAATCGGAGGGAGCATGATTGATGCAGACACAGGAAAAAGATGAAGCCCTCATCATCGGGCGAAATCCTGTTTTAGAAGCATTAAAGGCGGAAGAACCGCTTGATACAATATATATGAACGGAACCGGCGGCAGTCTTGGCAGGATCTGCACCATGGCGAAAAGCCGGGGCATTGTGGTCAAGAACGTCACCGAACAGAAGCTGAGCCAGATGGCAAACGGTGCTGCGCATCAGGGAGTCATTGCCACCGGTGCCTGCGCCTCCTATGTGACCCTGGAGGATCTGCTGGATATTTCCCGGAAAAAGGGGACAGCCCCTTTTCTGATCGTCTGTGACGAGATCGAGGATCCCCACAACCTGGGTGCCATCATCCGTACCGCAGAGACCGCCGGGGCGGACGGGGTCATCATCCCCAAGCGCCGCAGCGCTTCTCTGAATGCCACGGTGCATAAAACCTCTGCCGGGGCGGCAAGCTGGCTGCCGGTGGCACGGGTGGCGAACCTGGCGGCAGCCCTGGATACCCTGAAGGAAGCAGGGGTCTGGATCTACGGTACGGATGCATCCGGCGATGCCTACGACAAGGTGGATCTCACCGGCCCCGTTGCCCTGGTGATCGGCTCCGAGGGCTTCGGCATGGGCAGACTGGTTCGGGAAAAGTGCGACTTTCTGCTGCGGTTGCCCATGTGCGGCAGGATCACCTCTCTGAACGCCTCCGTGGCAGCCGGGATCTTCATGTACGAGACCCTGCGGCAGCGGACGGCAAAGGCGTAAGGGGGCGGTGTGATGGCAAAACGTGATCTGAATCTGGAGGATATCCTCAAGGAATACGACCCCAACGCCCCCAAGGAACCGGAACAGGCCGCCCCGGATGCTGCTCCCAAGCCGGAGCAGACCGGCACTCCCCTGACCCAGCCGGTGACCAGACCCATTACTCCCCAGACCCGGAAACGGCGGCAGGATAAGCTGCATCGCCGTGCCCCGGCGGATACCTTCAAGCCATCGGATGTGAAAAAGCCGGAGGTGTCCTTCATCAACTCCGCTGCAGCCATTGAGGCTGCCCAGCGTGCCAAGATGAATCCGGAGCAGGAAAAGCCACAGGCAAATTACGACACAGTGGTCATGAAGCGTCCGGCACCGGATGTGGACTACCAGCCCATGATCCGGAAGATGAGCAACTCCACCCGGGCAAAGGAAATGCAGAGCAAAAAGCGCCGTCGGCATGTGCAGTTTACATACGAGCGGGAATCCCCAAATGCCATGCCCCGGAAGCATGCGGAAGCGGAACAGACACCGTCCAAGCGGAAGGTGCGGGTGGTGGTGGAGGATCTGCAGGATCCCAACAAGGTGCCGGATTCCATTCCGGAAACCTTTCTGGAAACCCCGTATCAGGCTGTGCAGCCCACGGAATGCGTCAGCAAGGCGGAAAAGACCAGCATCGACCTGAGCAATCACCGGACGGAGGATCCCAACGAGCTGGATGTGAAATTCAACGGGGAGCGGATCCTGCTGGAGGATCAGCCCAAGCGGGCAAGGAGTCTGGATCATGAGGAGGATGCCAAGGCAGTCCGCCGGGAGATCTTTGAGATGCGCAGCAGCCTGTCCCTCCGGGTATTGGTGCTGGGCCTGCTGGCAGTCATCAGCGGATATCTGGCGCTGGCGGATTCCTACAGCCTGCCTATCTTCGCCAATATGCGGCTTGCCGCTGCCCCCAGAAGCTATGTGGGCATGCAGTTGCTGTTCGGACTGCTGGGTACTGCCACTGCTGCAAGCGTCATCGGCGGCGGCATCCGGAAGCTGTTCCAGCTTCGGGCAGACTGTGACACCCTGGCGTCCATGACCACCGTCTCCTCCCTTGGGGCGGCTGCGGCGTGCCTGTTCCATCCCGGTATGGTACAGAGCCATGTGGTGCATATCTACATGCCCATCGCCCTGCTGACCCTGCTGGGCAATACAGTGGGACAGCTGCTGATCGTCCGCCGGGCGGCACGGAACTTTCATCTGATCGCCGATAAGGTGGCGGATCACGCCGTGGTATGCGTGGAAAACGAAAAGCGTGCGGAATCTCTCACCCGGGGCACCATCGGGGATTTCCCCATTCTCGCCACCATGCGGAAAACGGAGCAGACAGTGGATTTTCTCCGGTACACCTTTTCCACGGATCTGGCGGATAAATTCTGCCGGATGGCATGCCCCATCATCCTGGTGATCTCCATCATCGTGTCCATCTTCCTGTCCATTCTCCGGGCGTCCAGTCTGGAAAGCACCCTGTGCTTCGGCTTGAGCGTATTTTCCATGTGCTTTGCCGCCTGCGCCTGTGCGGCGATTACCCTGGTGGCAAACCTGCCCCTGGAAAAGGGCACGAAGAAATTCATCAAGAACAAGGCGGTCATGCTCGGCTACCAGAGCGTGGATGATTTCTACGACGTGAACTCCATTATGGTGGATGCCTCCGCATTGTTTCCGGAGGGAAGTGTGCAGTTGTCCTCCATCAAGATCTTTTCCGACACCAAGATCGATGACGCCATTCTGGATGCCGCCAGTCTGACCCGGCATGCAGGCAGCGTCATGCAGGGTCTGTTCAGCAACGCCATCGTCGGCAAGGAGGGTATGCTCCGGAAGGTGGAGAACTTTGCTTATGAAGAATCCCTGGGGCTTTGCGGCTGGATCAACAACAAGCGGGTGCTGTTCGGCAGCCGGGAGCTGATGACCGGTCACAACATCGAGGGGCTCCCCACCAAAACCAAGGAAAACGAGCTGACGGAAGGGGGCAGGGAGGCGATTTACCTGTCCGTGTCCGGCAATCTGGCAGCCATGTTCGTGGTGGATATCAAGGGCAGCAAGGCGGTGCGCTACTGGCTCAAGGAGCTGGAAAAACAGGAAATGTGCGTGCTGGTTCGCAGTCACGATGCCATCATCACCCTGTACCGGATCGCAAAGCTGTATGATATTTCCCAGGAGATGGTAAAGATCCTGCCCAGCCGCATGCATGAGGACTTTAACGCAGAAACCGCTCCCGTGAAGCATACCAACGCTTCCATGGCATGTGCGGGCAGATTCCCCGGCTTTGTACAACTGCTTCTGGGGGCAAAGTCCATCCGCTCTGCCGCATGCTTAGGTGTGATCCTACAGACCGCCACTGCATGCCTGGGACTTGTCATTGCCCTGGTGTATCTGTCCATGCAGGCTTATGCGGAGCTGTCTGCCACCTTGTTTATACTCTACCATCTGATCTGGACGGGGGTCACGCTGTTGAGCGTGGGCACCCGGCGGATCTAGGATACCATACCATCTCTGTGCAGTATCCAAAGAAAAACCCCGGCAGGGAGCGTCCTGCCGGGGTTTTGTGTATGTACGGGAATCTTACAGCTCTGCTGCTTGAAGGATCTGAATGGTGTTCTCCTGCTGAAGCTGCTTTTTGATGTTGGGGATCATAAGCACGGAAACGATCAGAATACTTAGTACGCCCCAGAGCAGGCACTCGTTCAGGTTGCTTTGAATCTCGCCGCCCTCATCGTAATTGTCCAGGATCTCGGACATGTCCGCCATGCAGGCAGGAATGCTCTGGTGCTCCTTTGCAAATTCCAGTTCGGTTTTACAGGTGCTCAGTGCGTTGTTGTATGCGGCGATGAATTCATCCTTGCTGTTGTAGTCCTCAGAATACAGCTTGATGTCCTCATCGCTGACGTTGTATACATCGGCGGCTACTTCCTCCAGCTCGCTCTTGGTCTGCTGAACAGCCTGGACATATTTTCCGTCATCCGCAAAGACCTTTACAAATTCCTTTGCCACGCAGAAGTAGTTGGTGCCCACGCTGAAGACCAGACACATGACCGCACAGATCACGGCACCCACCATTGAGATCTTCCCGGCGAATTTCTTGTACAGAGTCACTGCCACGGTCATTCCCACAAAGCCGGTAATGTAGGCAACGTACCCCATTTCCCACAGGATCCAGGTCATCAGCGCCAGTACCAGTGCCCCGATGGCAGCACCCAGAATGCCGTGTATCCGATCCTCCGGCACCATGGAAGCGGTTTCCCGTTTGCTCCCCAGTTCCTGCTCCAGCCGGTTCAGACAGTTGGGGCATGCCACCAGAAGATGCCCATCGGCACAGTAGTAATCCAGGGACTGTTCACTGCCGCACAGATTGCAGCAGGAGTGCATGTTGAAATTCCGCAGTACGGAAAGGATGGAATCCAGAAATGCCGCATACATTTCCCCGTTTTTCTTGACGGACTGGGCAAGCGGTTTCCAGGTGCAGACCACCTGCCGGGTGGAATCGTTGTACTGACAGGCCTGCATGTACTTGTGCTGCCCATGTATGGAATCCAGTGCGGATTGCAGCAGCAACAAATTCCCCGTGGTGGTTGCTGCATCGGGAAAGCCGGCGGAGATCTCCATCCGGTTTTCCACTGGCTTGATGAATACGGAAAATCCCCCATAGGTGCCGAAATACACCCCGGTGTTCTTGTCCAGGAACAACCCGGTCAATTCGTGCATCAGCTGGTGCGGTTTTTGCATATGTATACCCCCAAACTTTTTTCCCGACAAGCGGGTACCAACATTATTATACACCTGTTTTGTTAAAAATGCAAGTATCTTGTTGGAGCACCGCACAAAACCGTCCCGAATCCTTTGTGCCGGAGCCTGTTCCCCTTGCAACCGCCCTTCAAGTGTGCTATAATACAGACAATGACATTCCGGGAATGGAGGATGCTTATGTCAGCAAAGGAAGAATTCATCGAGATTTACAAGGAGAACATCCACCGGGAGGGTGCGGACAGACTGCTGGAGTATCTGCACCGCAGCGATTTTTTCCGTGCTCCCTCCAGCAGCCGGTATCACGGCGCCCATGAGGGGGGACTGGTGGAGCACAGCGTGAATGTGTACCACTGCCTGAAGGATTACCTGGCACGGCCACGGGTACAGGAGCTGTATGGCATGCGCTATTCGGAGGAGACCATCGCCATTGTGGCGCTGCTCCACGACCTGTGCAAGATCGACTTTTACAAGGTCAGCACCCGGAACGTGAAGAACGACCAGGGGGTATGGGAAAAGGTGCCCTATTACACCATTGACGACGCCATGCCCTACGGTCACGGGGAAAAGTCCGTGTACATTATTTCCGGCTTTTTGTACGGAGAGGGGCGGCTCACCCGGGAGGAGGCGTTCGCCATCCGGTATCATATGGGCTTTTCCGGTACGGAGGATAAAAACACCATCGGCAGGGCGCTGGAGAAATACCCTCTTGCCATGGCGCTGAACGTGGCAGATATGGAAGCAAGCTATTTCATTGAGGGAAGCGATTCCTGATGGATGTAATTGGAGGCATACACGATGCAAAATTGGTTTGAACATGCGATCATCTATCATATTTACCCCATGGGCTTTTGCGGCGCACCCAAGGTCAACACCGGCGGGGAGCCGGTGCAGCGGCTGGACAAGGTGCTGGAGATCCTGCCCCATCTGAAGGAAATGAACGTGGACACGGTGTATTTTGGCCCGGTGTTTGAATCCGTTTCCCACGGCTATGACACCACCGACTACCGTTGCATCGACCGGCGGCTGGGCACCAATGAAGGCTTTGCCCGGATCTGTAAGACCCTGCACGAAAACGGCATCCGGGTGATCCTGGACGGGGTATTCAACCATGTGGGGCGCAGCTTTCCCCAGTTTACAGACATTCAGAAAAACGGACAGAATTCCCCCTACTGCGGCTGGTTTGACAATCTGAATTTCGGCGGCCCCAGTCCCTGTGGGGATCCCTTCTGGTACGAGGGCTGGAATGGTCACTACAATCTGGTGAAGCTGAATCTCCACAACCCGGCAGTGTGCGACTATCTGCTGGAATCCGTGGGCATGTGGATCGATCGGTTTGACATTGACGGTCTGCGGCTGGATGCGGCGGACTGCATCGACTTTGATTTCTTCCGCCGGCTGCGGCAGTACTGCAAGAGCCGGAAGCCGGATTTCTGGCTCATGGGGGAGATCATCCACGGGGACTACAAGCGTTGGGCGAACCCGGAGATGCTGGACTCCGTTACCAACTACGAGTGCTACAAGGGGATCTACTCCTCCCACAACGACAAGAACTACTTTGAGATCGATTACTCCATCAACCGGCAGTCCGGTGCCAACGGCATCTACAAGGGCATCGCCCTGTACAACTTTTTGGACAACCACGATGTGAACCGGATCGCCAGCATGCTGAACAACCCGGCGCATCTGTTCAACGTGTACACCCTGCTGTACGCCATGCCCGGGATCCCCTCCATCTACTACGGCAGTGAATACGGCATTGCCGGCAGGAAGGAGAACAATTCCGATGATCCGCTGCGTCCCTGCTATGATTACCAGGAGCTGCCCGGTGCCAACCGGGAGCTGTACCGGCACATTGTGAAGCTGGGGCGGATCTACCGGGCGTATCCCGCACTGCGCACGGGAGAATACCACACGGTCATCATCCGGAATCAGCAGGTGCTGTTTTCCAAGACCTTGCAGGATCAGACCATTTTCGTGGCACTGAACCTGAGCGATGAGGGCTACCGGTTCGAGTTCGATACGCCCATGCCGGAAATGGTGGATGTGCTCAGCGGCAGCAGCATTCCGGTCAGCGGCGGCAGAGCCTGTGCGGATGTGCCGCCTCATACGGGCATGATCCTGGTGCGGGACGATATTCTCAACCGGGAGCCGGAGCAGCCGGAGCTGGCGATGGTTCTGCCCAGGACCCTGCAGGTGGGCGGCGTATACCGGCACTTCAAGGGTGGACAGTACCGGGTGCTGACAGTGGCAAAGCACAGCGAAACGCTGGAGGAGCTGGTGATCTACCAGTCCTGCGGGGAGGACGGTGCCGTATGGGCAAGACCCAAGGCCATGTTCCTGGACAGCCTGCCGGACGGCAGAGAGCGGTTCGCCCTGGAATCGAATATGTAACAGCAGGCGGTGTGGCGCAGAGCCATACCGCCTTTTGCGCAGATTACCGCTGGTTGTTCTGCTGATTCTTGTTTTGCTGCTGGTTCTGCTGATTCTGGTTGTTCTTGTTCTGCTGCTGGTTCTGGTTATTCTGATTGTTCATGACAATCTCCTTTTCTCCGCACGGACAGGCAGGGCAAAGCCCGGTGCCGCCTGTGCGGAGAGCGATACCGGTAACCGCAGCCTGTGGGAGCGAAGTAGGATTCTCGCTCCCGTCAAGTGTAGTATGGACGCTGCTTCCGCTTTTATACATTCATCCGGGCGTGTTGCAATTTGCTGTGCGTTGTGCTATAATAAATTGTATATATAGTATCGGCATTGCCGGGAATGGAGAACTATTGTGAAAATAGGACTGGATGTAGGCTCCACCACCCTCAAAAGCGTCCTGCTGGATGCGGACGGGAATATTCTATACGCTGCGTATGAACGCCATTACTCTCAGATTTCAGAAAAAATTGCCGGGATGCTTTCGGACATTGCGGAAAAATTCCCCGATCTGGACCGGGTACAGCTATGCATTTCCGGCTCTGCGGGTATGGGCATCGCCAACGATTTGCAGATTCCCTTTGTGCAGGAGGTCTATGCCACCCGGATCGCCGTCAATCGGCTGATCCCCGGTGCAGATGTAATCATTGAGCTTGGGGGAGAGGATGCAAAGATCCTGTTTCTGACCGATGAGGACGCTTCCTACGGTGGGCTGGAGGTGCGCATGAACGGCTCCTGCGCCGGGGGCACCGGTGCATTCATCGACCAGATGGCGACCCTGCTGGGGATCACCCCGGATGAGATGAATGAGGCGGCAAAGGACTACCAGAAGATCTACACCATCGCCTCCCGGTGCGGCGTGTTCGCTAAATCCGACATTCAGCCCCTGCTGAACCAGGGTGCCAAGCGGAATGACATTTCCGCCAGCATTTTTGCCGCCGTGGTGAACCAGACCGTTGCCGGTCTTGCCCAGGGCAGAGAGATCCGGGGCAAGGTGGTGTACCTGGGCGGGCCCCTGACCTTTTTGTCGGAACTGCGCCGTGCATTTGACCATATTCTGGGAGTGGAGGGCGTCTGCCCCGACCATTCTCTGTACTTTGTTGCCATGGGGGCAGCCTTTGCCGGGAACGAGGGACAGGTGTCCCTGCATGAGATCATCCGCCAGGCGGCAGCTTATCGCTCCTCCGGTACCTACGCCTTCTGCAAGCCCCTGTTTACCAGTCAGCAGGAGTATGATGCCTTTCGTAAGCGACATAGGAAAAACTCCGCCCATATCCGCTTTGGGGATACCCCGGAAGGGGAGGTATTCCTGGGCATTGACGCAGGCTCCACCACCGTAAAGGCGGTGCTGATGGATCAGCAGCGGCGGATCATCCGCTCCGAGTACCTGCCCAACAGCGGCAACCCGGTGCCTTTGATCCGGAGCTTTCTCACCGGGCTGTATGCGGATTTCCCAACGCTCCATGTGACCGCCTCCGCTGTCACCGGATACGGGGAGGAAATGATCCGCAGCGCCTTTGGGGTGGATTTCGGCATTGTGGAAACCATTGCCCACTACACAGCGGCAAAGGAATTCCGGCCGGATGTGGATTTTATCATCGACATCGGGGGACAGGATATCAAGTGTTTTAAGATCCGGAATGGTGCCATTGACAACATCTTCCTCAATGAGGCGTGCTCCTCCGGCTGCGGTTCCTTTTTACAGACCTTTGCAGGTGCCTTGGGCTATGAGATGCAGGACTTTGCTAAGCTGGGGCTGTTTGCGGAAAAGCCGGTGGATCTTGGCTCCCGGTGTACCGTGTTCATGAATTCCAGCGTCAAGCAGGCGCAAAAGGACAACGCCGGCATCGAGAACATCAGCGCCGGCTTATCCATCAGCGTGGTGAAAAATGCCCTGTACAAGGTGATCCGTGCCAACAGCGCAGACGCTTTGGGACAGCATATCGTGGTACAGGGAGGCACCTTCCTGAACGACGCCGTGCTCCGGGCATTTGAACAGGAGATCGGCAGAGAGGTGATCCGTCCCTCCATTTCCGGCTTGATGGGTGCATACGGGGCGGCGCTTTACGCCCAGGCGCACAAGGCTTCCGCCCAGGGCAGTCTGCTGGACGCCCGGCAGTTGACCCAGTTTCAGCATCAGGTGCAGGTCATCACCTGCAAGGGCTGTCCCAATGCCTGCCGACTGACGGTGAATACCTTTGACGGCAAGCGGAAATTCATCGGGGGCAATCGGTGCGAAAAGCCCCTTGCCACCGGGAACGCCGGCAAGCACTACAATCTGTACGACTACAAGCGGGAGCTGTTGGCACAGTGTAAGGGCGTGCCCGGCAAGCGTGGCAGGATCGGCCTGCCCATGGGGCTGAATTTCTATGAGCTGCTGCCCTTCTGGCATGCCTTCTTCACGGATCTTGGCTTTGAGACCGTGACCTCTCCCCCCTCCAACCGGAAGCTGTACCTGAGCGGTCAGCATACCATCCCCTCGGACACGGTATGCTTCCCGGCAAAGCTCATGCACGGACATGTGGAAGCCCTGCTCCGGGAGCATGTGGACGCCATCTTCTACCCCTGCATGACCTATAACCTGGACGAGGGACTGGGGGACAATCACTACAACTGTCCCGTGGTGGCATACTACCCGGAGGTTATCGAAGCCAACGTGAAGGCGGTGCAGCAGGTGCCCTTTCTGTATGATTATTTAGGGCTGCATCGCCCCAAGGACTTTACAAAAAAGATCCACGCCGTGCTGTGCCGGCAGTTCGGGGAGATCCCCCTGTCAGAGGTCAAGCACGCCGTGGCACAGGCATTCGCCGCCCATGCCGCATACCAGGAGCAGGTGCGGAAAAAGGGTGCGGAATATCTGGAGATCGCCCGGAAGGAGCATCTGCCGGTGATCGTCCTGGCAGGAAGACCCTACCACCTGGATCCGGAGATCAACCACGGCATCGACAAGCTGATCTGCTCCTGCGGTGCAGTGGTCATTACGGAGGATTCCATCAGCCATCTGGTGCAGCGGTTCAACACCCATGTGCTGGATCAGTGGACGTATCACTCCCGGCTGTATGCGGCAGCAAAATATGTGGCGGACAGCGGCGACCCCATGCTGAACCTGGTGCAGTTAGTGTCCTTCGGCTGCGGGGTGGACGCCATTACCACCGACGAAGTCCGGGAGATCCTGGAACGAGGCGGCAAGATCTACACCCAGATCAAAATTGACGAGATCACCAATCTGGGGGCGGTGAAGATCCGCCTGCGCAGCCTGTTTGCCGCATTGCAGGCGTAACGGAATACTGGTACACCGAAAGGACGGTTTATGGATACATGAGCACCAACGAACCACAGGTCTGCTTTACCAAGGAAATGCAGAAGGATTACACAATTCTCATTCCCAACATGGCGCCGCTGCATTTTGAGCTGCTTCGGGCGCTGTTCAACGCCTACGGCTATCATGTGGAGCTGCTCCACTCCGATGGCCAGGCGGTCATTGACGCCGGACTGAAATATGTCCACAACGACACCTGCTATCCGGCACTGCTTGCCATCGGGCAGTTGATGCATGCCCTGGAAAGCGGCGCATATGATCTGGAGCATACGGCAGTGATGATTACCCAGACCGGAGGCGGATGCCGGGCGTCCAACTACATTCACCTGCTGCGGAAGGCGCTGAAAAAAGCAGGGCTGACCCATGTGCCGGTGATTTCTCTGAATATGTCCGGATTGGAGAAGGAAAGCGCATTCAAGCTGACCCTGCCGTTGCTGAAGGAGGCGGTGGCACTGCTGTCCTATGCGGATATGCTTATGATCCTGGGGAACCAGGTGCGTCCCTATGAGGTGAATCCCGGGGAAACGGATCAGTTGATCGGTCAGTGGATCCAGCAGCTTTCCGCACGGATCGTGCCCCGGCGTCCCACCAAATTTGAACAGCTGCGGCAGACCCTGTCCCAGATCAGTACTGCCTTTGCCGCCATTCCGGTGCAGCGTACCCAGAAGGTACGGGTGGGGGTGGTTGGCGAGGTGTATGCAAAATTCTCCCCCCTCGCCAACAACCATCTGGAGGAATTTCTCCGGAGCCAGGACTGCGAGGTAATGCTGCCCGGGCTCATGGGCTTTCTGATCTTCAAGGTGGATAACCGGCTGGAGGATATCAAGCTCTACGGCGGTAGCCGTGCCAAGGCGACTCTGGTGCGGTTCCTCATCAAATATCTGACCAATATCGAGTCCGTTTTTCTGGACAGCATCCGGGTCACACGGCAGTTTTCCGTGCCTGCTTCCTATATGCAGATCAAGGAAATGGTGCGGGGGATCATCGGCTACGGCAGTAAGATGGGGGAGGGCTGGTTCCTGACCGGTGAAATGCTGGAGCTGATCGCCCACGGGTATGAGAACATTGTCTGCTGTCAGCCCTTCGGCTGTCTGCCCAATCACATTGTGGGCAAGGGCATGATCCGGAAGATCAAGGCCAAAAACCCCATTGCCAATATCGTACCCATCGACTACGATCCGGGTGCCACCCGGGTCAATCAAGAAAACCGCATCAAGCTGATGCTTGCAGTGGCACGGGAGCGGCTGGAGGCTGCATATCCTGCCCCCACAGCGGAGGTGTGACGAAATGAGGAAAGTCATCATGAAGGACCCCAACAAAAAGCAATCCCCGGCGAGCATCATCGGGGGGATCCTGTTTCTGATCGCCTTTATCGGCAGCATCATCGCCATGTATATCGCATCCCAGACCGACACCTACCTGTGTCTGGTGATCGTCTTTGGCTTTTTCGGCTTCATGTTCCTGCTGGCAGGCTTTCAGCATATCAAGCGTCTGAATGTGGGCAACCTGGTGTTCCTCACCGTGGGCCTGGAGTCCCTCATCGGCATGTTTGTGGCATACCGGCTCCGGTACGGTGATGTGGGTCAGAAAGACCGGATGCTGGAGGCTGCGCCGACCCTGGGATGCCTGGGCTGTGCATTGTTCGGACTGGTTCTGCTGTTCGGCGGCGTCATGACTCACCGGCTGAAGGAGAAGCGATGCAGCCAGGAGATTACCGCTGAGGTCATCGAAAAGGTGGTCACCTTCACCAGTACCAACAATATGACCCACAAGACCCAGACCAGATATGCGCCCCGGGTGAAATACGAATGGTTTGGCAACGAGTACGAGACCCAGGCGGAGGTTCGCCAGAGTGAACAGGATTTCGAGATTGGGGATACCATGACCATCTACATCAACCCGGAGGATCCGGAGGACGCATACTTCCCGGGCAGGAGTGCTGTGGGAGGCTCCCTGATCTTCGGTATTATTTTCCTTGCAGCGGCAGTTCTGGTGTATGCGCTGCTGCATATGCAATAAGGCAGTAAACAGAAACCCCCGCACGATTTGTATCGTGCGGGGGTTGTTTTGTTTCCGGAATCAGAGACCGCCCTTGATGTAGAACAGCTCGTAAATGGACAATGCACAGCCTGCCAGGAAGCTGTATCTGCCGTCTGCCCGGCTGAACTCCAGCATGTCGTTTACATCCTCCACGCCCAGCAGCTCTGCCAGCTTGTTCTTCAGATAATCGAAGCAATATTCGTTCATCTTGCAGTTGTGCAGCACTACCTTGTCGGCGTAATGGGCACAGATCAGGTTGTTGATGAGCACAGCCAGGGTGTCCAGGGCGTAATGTGCAATCTCCTGTACGCCCTTGTCCCCGTGGGTATATGCGTCGTTGAACAGCTCCTCGGTAATGCGTTCTCTGTCGCCGCTGGTGGCGTTGTACAGGTAGGGCATGGTCTCCTGGGAGTATGCCCCCTTGATGGACTCGATTAATACATGCTCTGCCAGTTCCGCCTTGACGCTGCCGTCCGGATAGTCGGGGCATGCCTTCCCGCCGGGACGCACAATCATCCGCTCCACCCGATTTGTGTGGATCTGGTAATCAGCCATCAGATTGTTTTGGTTGAGTACTGCCAGGTTGATCTGTTCCCCCATGGTCAGCAGGATATGATTGAACCGTCTGCCCTCATGGGTTCGGTGATCCTGGGTTGCCATTGCCAGCAGCCCTACAGCATTCCCGCAAAGCACCGGCAGCTCCAGCGCCTTCTGCAACGGATCTATCACCCTGCGGCAGTACAGTGCGCCGTCCCGGATCCTGATCCGCATCTTGCTCCACATATTGGGCATTACAGCTACGCCCAGGCCAAGGATCTTGTTCTTGCTCAGACAGCTGTTGGAGATCATATCATTGCAGGAGGAAACGATAAAGTCCATAACATCCTGGTTTGTGGTTTCCTCGCCGATGGGCATCATAGCCTTGTCCAGCACCTCTGCATCCAGGGTGGACAGACCCACGCTGACATAGCCCTCGGAGATGGTTGCGCCCAGGGCGAACTTGTTGGTGGCGTTGATGCCGATGAGGATCTTTCTTCTGCCTTTCTGGAGCTTATCCAGCTCTATAGGAGCCTCGCCCAGCTCCTGCAGTACGCCCTCGGAGATCATTTCATTTGTAATGATGGTAACAGCTGCACGGGTCAGCTGCAGCTGGGAGGCAATGTCCACCCGGGAAATTGCGCCGTTTTCGTGTACGACCCGCAGAATCTGAAGCCGATTCTGTCGCTTGAGGTCAAGTTTACTGATACCTCTTTGTTCCATGTTCTGCACCGCCTTGTCATATAATTTTCGATATGTGTTTATTCCGTCGCCAATGAAATGTAATGACTTTCAGCATTCAGCAGAGATTGTTTTTTATAAATCTGGTGCTTATGAATCTGATTTAGTTCATAATTATTATATCAGATATCAACACTCTACTGGTGTATATACTATGAACTATATATGTCTAAAATGTTACTTTTCGATCGCTTCTAACAAAACGCCCACCACGGGTAAAGTTAACAAAGAAAAAACGGTACTTATCGCAAAGATCTGTGAAGCATATTCCGCATTTTTATCGTTCTGTACCGCAAACAGGGTGCAGGTGATAGCGGTGGGTGCGGCCATGGACAGAACCACTGTGGTAAACACCGCCGGATCCAGGGGCAGGGCAAAGAACATGCCTATGGTGAGCAGAGGCATCAGCAGCAGCTTGTACCCGGCAATCAGATATACCCGCTTTTGCAGCAGTGCCTGCTTCAGACTGCCCTGGGCGATGGTGGCACCGGCAACCAGCATGGCAAGGGGCGTGTTCATGCCGGCAATCTGCTCTAAGGTTTCTGACAGAAAGCCCGGCAGGGTGATCCTGCCGAAAAACAGGATCATGCCCAGGGGGATTGCCAGAATGGCAGGGGAACGCAGCACATGCAGCAGGGAACGGGGATCCCGGCTGCCGGTAACGGACATGATGCCATGGGTCCAGATCAGCAGGTTGAATACGGTAAGGAAGGCGGTCAGATAAAAGACCCCCTCATACCCCAGCAGTGCCTTTACCAGAGGGATCCCCATAAAGCCGCAGTTGGAATATACGGCGGACAGCCGTTCCACGGCGGTTTCCCTGCCGGGCTTGTTCCGGATCAGCAGGGTGGCGAGCCCGATGCCTGCCCCCATGGCAACGGCGGACAGGAGAAATGTCCATCCCAGATTCTGCACCAGCCGCAGCTCCAGCTCCCGGTGATAGGCAAGCAGGATCACGATGGGGTTGACCACCTGCAATACGATGCCGGACAGCTCCTTGACGCCCCGGTCTGTGAGCAGATGCAGCCTGTAGCACAGCATGCCGGCGAGGATCAGCAATAGCATGATGGCGACCTGGTTGGTGAGGATGGATACCATGGAAAAGCTCCTTTCAAAACAGAACTGCCGCAGACTGCGGCAGTTGGTGTCAGAATATGTTGATGATCATGGTGCAGGCGTAGAATACCACCAGCACGCACCAGAACACTGCCTGCATGAGTCTGCACATCCATTCCGGCGCAAAGGGCGGTTTTTTCCGGCGGATCCGCCGGATCACCAGATACCCGGCGGCAGCCAGCGCACCGGCTATGGTGATGCCCAGGGCGAAGCGGAAGCCTCGTGGCACGAAATGCAGTTGGATCTGATTCTCGCCTGGCTCTACGGGAATTGCCATAAAGCAGTCGTCAATGGTCTGGATCTCACAGGGCTTGCCGTTGACGGTGGCGGTGAAGCCCGGATCCCAGGGAATCGCCAGGTACAGGTAGGAGGGGGCGTCCGCTGTGCAGGATGCGGTAATGTCATTGCCGGAGTCCGTTACATAGGCACCGTTGACCTGCTCCAGCGCCCGTTCCATACCATCCAGGTCGATGCCGAATACCCCCATGGAGGATACGGAGATATTGTGCCGCAGTACCACCCGGACGGTGACGTTCTGATTCTCCATCACCCCAAGCTCCAGCAAGCCGTTGCTTTTCTTTTCCGGATAATCCAGGGTCACGAAATGGCCGTTGATGCTGACCGCCACGGATTCGTAGGTGTCGGATACAATGGGCGCACCCTCGCAGGTGTCGAACAGGTCAAAGTACAGCGCCTGTCTGCCGGAAACGAAAAAGCTGTAGGAAATGGAGTGATCGGCGCTTTCGCCCACGATATTTACATTGTGCTTGCCGTTCGCATACTCATAGGCGGCGTGGCTCTCCTTCGTAGGCTCGTAGCTGGTGATCATGCTGTCCGTGCCAAACCACGCCCTTGCCAGCGCCTTCTGGTCAGCGATCCGGTCATTGCCTGTGATACCGTTCAGCAGGGCGGGATCGCCGGACTGCACCGTACCTACGGGCATGCAAAGCTGGTTTTTTGCCAGGCTCAAGCCGCAGTCTGTGGTGGTGGTAAGGGTCTGCCAGGGGGCAAACTCATCCTCCAGACCGAAAATATACCGGTTGGCGAGAATGGCGTCCGACAGCACTGTACCGCCGGTGGTGCCAATCTCCATCCAGTAGGAGCTGTACCCCATCTTCTTCATCATCTGCATGGTACGGGAGGCAGTCAGAGAGGTGTAGTGCCCGATGGTATTGTATCCAATGGCACCGATCATATTTACATGGCTGTACTTCCGCTCCATCCGCACCCGGTAATAATCCGGGTCATCGGCGAGCTCCGACAGGCTCAGAGTCTGGGCGTAGAGGGTATCCTCCACAGCGGGACGGGCAATGTACACCGACAGATTCAGTCCGCTTTCCAGGGCGAACAGCAGGGACAGGGACACGGTAAGGATCCGCTGGGACAGGAGTCCCTCCCGGTAGAACCGGATGCCGCAGTAGTAGCCGAACAGGGCAATGGATGCAGGGATCAGCAGCAGGAAGAAGGATGCCACACTGTGCCAAAGGGTGTCCGTGTAGCTGCATATGGTGTTGTACCACTGGGTGCACAGGATCACGATGGATACGGTCAGAGCAATCAGAATCCCCACCATGGCATAAGCAGCCCGGATGTGTCCCCGCCCCTGGGCAGGGGGCGGCGCCGGCTGGGCGGTGAGGATCTCCGCTACCAGGCTCAGACCCAGCAGCACGGTGATATACCCGTACCGGAGGGGATAGCACTGGTAGCTGCCCGTGTGCCAGAGCAGATTCACCGGCTCCAGCAGTACCGGGATCAGCATGAGCATATACATCCACTTGGTGTGGGGCGTGACGGATGCCCGGCGCTTGCCGAACAGGAAAAACAGAGGCACCAGGCAGATGGTGGTACACATGAGCAGGGCGATCTTGTCCCCGATGCTTTTGAATACCAGAGTCTCCCGGAGCTTTTCCATGGTGGTGCCCACTCTGCCGGAGTCCATGACCTGTAGCAGGGAGGGGAGCCAGATCACAGCCGTGATCAGCAGGGCGCATGCGCTGGCGTACACGAACCGGAAGGCGATCTGCTGCCGCCGTGTCTGATCGGACATGAAGTAATATTGCAGCCCTACATATAATATAAGGAATATGCCGATGCTGAAACCCAGATAGTACAGCACCGCTACACAGGCGCTGCATGCGCAGATATACCCCAGCATTTTTCCGTCCCGGATGAGAGCGTCCAGAGAGAGCATCAGCAGGGGAAACAGGTACAGCAGATCCAGCCACACCAGGTTTTGATAATACAGCAATCCGTAGCCGCATAGCCCGTAGGTCAGGCTCAGCAGCAGCATCCAGGAGGTGCGCAGAGCGGGATACCGACGCCGCAGATACCAGCCGGCGCTCCAGGCGGCAACCGCCAGCTTCAGCATCACCAGCAGATTCATCAGAGTGAGCATCTGGGATTCCTGCACCAGGCATACCAGCAGGGAGAAGGGGCTTGCCACAAAGAAGAAGTAGACCCCCCACATATTCATGCCTCCGGCGTTTCCTCCGGAGTAGAACATACTGCCGTCTCCGGTGAGCACATGCCGCAGATCCAGCATCAGGGGGATGACCTGCTGCTCCATGTCGCACCAGGCAATGCTTTTGGTGCCGAAGGGGGCAATGCCGCAGACGGTGTAGAAGATGCTGAAAATCAGCAGCATCACCACCGGGGGGAGCAGCCCGCGTATCCATTTATTGTTCATAGGTATAATCCTCGAATTCTGAAAGATTCGGCACACTGCACAAGCCTGCGCAAGGGAGCCTTCCGCCTGCTGCACAGGCATCTTATTCTATTGTACAGGCTTTCGCTATGAAAGTCAAGAAACGGAAATATCAAAAATGTGCGAAAAAGGGGTTGACAAAATTGGCGGACTGTGCTAAAATAATAAAGCTGATTCATGTAATCGGTGTATCCGCCATACATGGAGAGGTGTCCGAGTGGTTTAAGGAGCTGGTCTTGAAAACCAGTGATCCCGCAAGGGATCGTGGGTTCGAATCCCACCCTCTCCGCCAACACCCTTGAGAGGATACAACGCTGCCATTGGAGAAATACCCAAGTGGTGAAGGGGCTCCCCTGCTAAGGGAGTAGGTCGGGAAACCGGCGCGAGGGTTCAAATCCCTCTTTCTCCGCCATAAGTCCACCGTATTTTTGATAGAATTACGGTGGACTTTTTCTATGCCCGAAAACCGCTTGAAATAAGGCTTTTCGGCTATTCCGCACATAAGCGAACCCCGCTGCAGAGCAATTCTGCGGCGGGGTTTCGTGCGTTTTATAGGGTTCGTGGACTTCTATGCCGTTGTAATCGTTAAACGGCTGAGGTAATCGTTAAATCACAGAGGCATTCGTTAAATTGCAGGGATAATCGTTGAATTAGAAGGGAATTAAAAAATCAAAACACTCACAACCTCTATTCGCATAGTTTCATTTGGGGGGCAAAAACAGCATCACAGGTTGTGTTCGCATGGATTTTTAACCTGTGATTGTCATGCTGCACCTCCGTTATTTTGAGTCTCCGTGCAGTTCGCGATAGAGCCGCTCGGCAAGCGCCTGCTGGATGATGCGATATTTCTCGGCATCAAGGAACAACTGCTCATAAGCCTCCGTGTTTTCCATATAAGCCTGCTGTGCGGTTGTGTCAAAGATACCGGGGAAAATACTTCGCTCATAAACTTGCCGATCATTGCTTTTAGCAGCTTTTTTGACTTTTGCATCCTGGCGCATTTTTGTATAAAGAGTATCCACCATAACGCGGTCAGCATCTGTGAAGTCACCAAAGAATTCTTCGTTGATTCTGGCAATGATCTCATCGAGCGGACTAAGTCTGTCTTTCTGTCCTCCGGCGCGTTTCGGTTGAGTTGGCTTCCAGGAGCCGGGAGTAGCCTCCAGCTCAATCGCTCCTTCATAAGTCTTTTCAAGGCGGTAGTATTCCAGTTTCACGCGGTTGTCGAGGTCAAACGGCTGCGTCTTGTCGGACGGGAGCAGCTTGGCAAGGTAAGAGCAGAGAATGTATTCCTTATGAAGTTCCTTATCGAACATCCTTGTAATCTGCGAAATGTAGTTATACCATTTCACGAATGCACGGACTTCTCTGCGGAACTGATACCGCTGTTCCTGATTAAGCTGATTGTACTTGTCCGCGACAGGTTTGAGGATATTGGAGATTTTGCCCTGTGTCGCATTCGCCTTACGGACATCGGGATCGAAGTAAATCTGTGATACCGCTTCAATATCAGCATCCGTATAAACTTTAAAGTCGCGCAGGATTTTCTGCGTGGTGTAAATAAGGTCAAAGTTGATTTCTTCGTCAAGGCTCGTTTCCTGATAGAACTGCTGAAACGCCTCGCGGATGCGGTCAACATCATTCACGAAGTCAAGGACATAGGTATCCACCTTGCCGGGATAAGTTCTGTTCAGACGGCTCAATGTCTGAACGGCTTTTACATCGCGCAGTTCCTTAAAGCCGAACACCGGTTCCTTGGGATTGCGATTGTATGCCCATTGTTTTTTTGCATCATCCACAGACTGTCCTGTCAGCTGATTCTTCAGTTCAATAGCAACGACCGGGATACCATTGAGTGCAAGCAGCATATCGATGCTGTTTGTATTTTGCTCCGAATAGTGCCACTGCCTGATGCATTGGCACACATTTTTCTTGTAGTTTTCAACTGCCAAGTCATTCAGTTCGGACTCCGGCTTGAAATAGCATACACGGAAATTGATGCCGCGATGCTTGAAACCGTAGCGGAGAACGGAAATCAGTCCATCCTGGGTCACAGCGTTCTCAAAAGACTTATAGAACTGACGCACCGGGTTGATGGTACACATCCGCTCGAAGCGCCTCCACGCCATGGGCTGGGTGTTTTTTACAAAGTCCGTCAGCGTTGCGATGTCCAGATTCATTCCGCGGCTTTCCTCGCTACGCAGTCCCGCATCCGTTGCTTTCGCCCATCCGCCTTCCTCTGAAATGAGGTAGGACTCGATGAATCCTTCAAATATTTTTTCCCTTTCATCCACGGGTCACACCACCTTTCGCTTTCCCGTTACGGTTTCATATATTAAAGCTCTTTTGAAGCTCTCGAGTTCATCAATTAAATCGTTCTTTTCAGAAACTAATTGACCAATGTATCCGCATTTTTGATTTAAATATACGGCAATCTGTGTTTGCTCTTCTTTCGGAGGAAGAGGAATTTTAAATGCCATTATTTCGCTTGCATTAATCGCAGGATAACTCATGCCGACCGAGCTTGCCTCGACTTTGCAGATAAAGTTATCAGATAACACTGCATAATATAAAAAATCTGGATTGACATCATATGCTCGAAGTACGGCAAATCCCGTTGAAACAATCTGCGGGGCTTCAAATTTGCTGATGATTGCAACGGCTTTTAAATAAGTTCTCACGGTAGAGATAATCACATCATTTTCCTGTACGATGCGTCTTGCGCGTGAAGGAGCCTCGGAGAAAATCATCGGCTGAAGTTGCGTTATTCCATCTCCATATTTAACGGAACCTATATCAATGTAGTTGAATGCAAAGGTGTCATCGGTATTTTCAGGCAACACCTCGTCATTACATGAAGCCAAATACTTTATTGCCCTTGTTTCCCAATGAGCAGGAATAGCATCAACAGCATCAAGCTCGCACGGTTGCAAATCAACCGAAGAATTTATGCCTTTTGTTACAGCCTCATAAATTGTTGCACTTCGCCATTTTTTGTATTCATCTATACTTGCCTTGGCTTCATCAATCATTAAATCAATCTGCTGGCAGACTTTATCCAAGTATGAGGTAATTGCATCCTGTTCTTTTTGTGATGGAATGACCACACGCAGTTCCTTCACCTCATCATAGTTCAATCCCTGACGAACGCCGGAGCCCATACCGTAAAAGCCCTTCTTAAGGTCAAAGGCATGGATCAGATAATACAGATATCTGGAATGCGCCGGATTGATAAGGCGCAGCGTGGTGTATGCCGAGGTGATGATACCGCGCTCCGTTGCGTGACCGACACGCAGGCTCGTGTGGTCGTTCTGCAGGTCGGTCAGACGCAGAACAATATCCCCGGCTTCAATGATGTTATACCCATCGAAGGACGCAGGCAAAAGACCGTCATTGGTATTGATGTCTTTACGCTTGATTTTTCCGTAGCTTAAGGAAAGCAGGTTCTGCTCGGAGAGGTCAGAGTTTTTGTTGTTCACTCTCGTGGCAAGCTGATAGAGCGTCCGCACGTTCCACGATGCCGGAACAGAACCGATCCACTTAATGCCACTGTCCTTCATGTCGGTGTATGGAACGGTGTTATTCATTCTGCTCACCTCCGAAAAGTGCGTGAAGTTTTTCCATTAAGCTATGCTCGTGCGCTTCGATACGCTTGGCGATATCGTCGGCTGGCTCCATTTCCAAATACTCATAGAAGGTCTTTGTGAACGGAATCTCATAGCCGACCTTCGTCTTGGATTTATCAATCCATGCACCGGGACGGTACGGAAGCACCTCTCGCTCGAAGTAGGCATCCATATCCTCGTCCAGCGGAACGGTTTCGGTATCCCTCTTGGAAGTGTCGGCGGTCGGCTTGCCCTTCTTAAGAATAGGCTCTCCATCCTCGCCGAGTACGGGACTTTCCACCGTGATTTTGTTGTAGCCGAGCGCGATGGATTCCATGCGCTTGCTCTTTACAACGATGGTCTTTCCATCGCCGATTTTCTTTTCATAGGTCTTGCTGTCATAATCACCGTAAGCCTCAATAATGAGATTGCGGCAAGTCTCTGTGATGTCCACACGCTTGTTGCCTATAGGCTTTCTGCGCTGCTCAAAGCAACCGCTGGCATCGATCAGCAGAACGTGTTCACGATGTGACACGGGCTTGTCCTTCGTGATGAGCCACACATAGGTGGCAATGCCCGTGTTGTAAAAGCTGTCGTTCGGCAACTGGACGATGGCATCCAGCCAGTCATTTTCTATAATGTATCTTCTTATTTCACTCTGGCCGCTTCCGGCATCTCCCGTAAAGAGGGACGAGCCATTCTGGATGATTGCCATGCGGCCGGTATCCTTCAGCTTGGCGATACCGTTCAGCATGAAGAGCATCTGACCGTCAGACTTTGCAGGAAGACCAACGCCAAAACGACCGGCATCACCTTTCTTATGCTCTTTCTCCACATCCGCAGCCTCGCGCTTCCAGTCGATACCGAAGGGCGGATTTGAGATGCAGTAGTCGAAAGTGTATCCCGTGAATTTATCATCGTTCAGAGTATTTCCAAACTGCATATTGTCGGGATCGCCGCCGCGGATGAGCATATCCGCCTTTGCGATACCGAAGGTGAATGGGTTGATTTCCTGACCGTAGCAGATGATCTCTGCCTCGGCGTCCAGAGCCTTAATCCGTTCTTCCATGCAGGTGAGCATTTGGCTTGTACCCATGGCCATGTCGTACACGGTTTTTGCGGGTGCTTCCGGGTCGGAGAAGTCGGCTTCCATCGTCAGCATATCACACATCAGATAAATGATGTCGCGACTGGTGAAGTGGGCTCCGGCTTCCTCGTCATAGCTCTCGGAGAACCTCTGAACAAGGTTTTCAAACACATAACCCATGTCAATAGCCGAGATTTTATCAGGACTCATGTCCGCATTCTCTTCGCAGAAGTCGCTGATGACCTGGTATAACACTCCGGCATCATTCATGCGGTCGATCTGATTGAAAAATCCCATGTTTGCGAGGATATCGATGACATTGTCGGAGAAACCGTTGATGAAGGACTCGAAGTTCGCCTTGATATTCTCCGGGTCGGTCTTCAGACGCTCGAATGTGAATGGGCTTGTATTATAGAAGTGATAGCCTCCGGCAGCTGCACGGAGGAATCCCTCCTTGACTGCCAGGTGCTTGATTTTTTCGTATGTTTCCAAAACCTTGTCATGCGTTGGAAGCAAGCAGTCATGGAAGCGTTTGATTACGGCCATCGGGAGAATGACCAGTCCGTATTCGTGGGGCTTATAAGCGCCGAAGAGAGAGTTTGCGACATTCCAAATCAGATTCGCTTTCTCCTGAATATTTATGCCGACTGCCTTGATTTTATCGTTAGAGTCCATATTCCCTTGCCTCCTTGATGTTCTTTGAGATTTCGTTCATGTTTTGCGTTAATATCCAGTATGTGACCGTTGCCCAGGGCAAGGATGCGGCATACCTGAACAGCGTCGGGTTCCCGGTCACGGAGGTGTGAGCCATGGCGTGGACGTTAGAGCTGAACGTGAATGATGGCTATCCCCACAATGCAAACACCCGGTATGGGAATCCGGGACTGGTGACCCCATATCCGGACGGTATGTGGAGAATCCAGTCGGGCGTGAACGATGGGTATCCATGCAAATCGGGGGTGCCCCTCTGCATCCCGGGGCTGCATCCGCCCCTGCCGGAATACGGCTGGAAGATGGACGGGGTGACCAATGACGGGTATCCGTTCAGGCACCTGAAAAAAGTGGTGACCGTGGAGCTGCCGGATATCCAGAAGCTGCCCCGGGTCTATGCGTCCACGGACACAGAATTCACCAGCAACGGCCTTGCTATCTTGATGGCTACGTCCGGGAAGATCACCGAAGAGCTGAACGGACAATATGAACTGGAAATGACCATCCCCATCCACGAGCACAGCGGCTGGCAGTATGCCATTGAGTTCAATGTCATCAAAGTGCAGGGGCAGCCCTTCCGGATCTATTCCAAGAAGACCAGCATGACGGAGCGGACGGTGTATGCTCGGCACATTTTTTACGATCTGAACGGACACTTCATCCTATCCGCCCATCCCACCGAATTGAACGGTCAGGAAGCCCTGGAGTGGATCATGGACCACACCTACACCAACCGGGGCGTGGCTGGCACCGCCCCCAAGCCGCCCTTCCGGGTGCATTCGGATATCACCGAAACGCGCACCGCCTATTACGAAAAAATGTCCCCCACGGCGGCACTGCTAGGGGCGGACAACTGTTTTGTGAATCGCTGGGGCGGAGAATTGCGCCGGGATGGATATGACATCTATATCAACGAGCACCGAGGCAAGCAGGACGCATTCCGGCTGCGACACGGGGTGAACATGTTGGCGGTGGAAGAATCCATTGACTGTAGTGACTATACCCCATGTGTCTATTGGGAGGCCACCATCCGGGGCGTTGAGAATGCAGCCAGGGGCGTTGCCGCATACCGGCAGCTGACCCTTCCGGTGCAGCCCATGACGTTCCTGAAGGTGACCGTGGACGAATCCATTACGGACGACAAAGAAGCTACCAACGACGCCCTGCGGCAGGTGCAGG
>ERZ827168.1387-NODE-1387-length-33510-cov-23.731610_pt1 | contig 33510 bp, 25 predicted proteins | sample MGYA00519868_ERZ827168 | MGnify/ENA primary metagenome ERZ827168 (study PRJEB31778, sample SAMEA3449271) | human gut metagenome | biome: human gut; feature: human-associated habitat; material: faeces | place: United Kingdom | collected 2010/2012 ...
GCATAAATTACCTCAGGGCTATGATTATTGCCGTTTGGCTACACGTGAAGAATTGCGCAATTTTATGTTCGCTCTGGCGTGGTTCGAAGCAAAAACTAAAAGATGAGTTATACCAATCCTTTGTTATAGGCATTATACCCACTCCTTAAACGGTACAAATTTTGGGTTACGGAGCAATAAATAATCGCAATATATCTCCGTAAGTATATTTTTTATATCTTTGCAGAGAAACAAAATTAAGAATATGGCAGCAAGCATTATTGGTCGTAAACAAGAACAAGAGATTCTACATAACTGTTATAAGTCCGACAAAGCGGAACTTATCGCCATATACGGTAGGAGGCGTGTAGGCAAAACTTATCTGGTAAAAACATATTTCAAAGAGAAATTCGAGTTTTACATAACAGGAATATATCAAGGCACGAAAAAAGAGCAACTGGCATTTTTCAATAAGCAACTGTGCGAATACTCTCAAATTCCTTATCCGCAGGTTGAAAATTGGTTCGACGCCTTCGATCAATTGAAACATTACATATCAAACCTTAAAAAAGATAAGATAGTTATCTTCATCGACGAATTGCCTTGGCTCGACACGCCTCGATCGAGATTTATCAAAGCATTCGAACTATTCTGGAACAGTTGGGCGGCTGACCAACCTCAGATCAAATTAGTGGTCTGCGGTTCGGCAACGACGTGGATGATCTCGCATTTGTTGGGGGACAAAGGAGGGTTACACAATCGAGTTACTCGACGGATTAAATTGGCTCCATTTACATTAGCGGAAACAGAAGCCTATCTGAAATCGCAACAGATCGTTTGGAATCGTTATCAAATTGCAGAGGCTTATATGATTCTTGGCGGCACGCCATATTATTTGCAAATGCTGCAAAAGGGGTATAGTCTTTCTCAAAATATAGACTATCTGTTCTTCTCGGAGAACGCGGAATTGCGAGATGAATACGGATTTCTGTTTCGCTCATTATTCAACGATTCATCCATCTATCGAGCCACGGTTGAACTGCTGAGTAAAAAGGCGAAAGGAATGACGAGAGCGGAGATGATGAAAGTTCTCAAACTTCCGGAAGGCGGAACTTTCTCGGAAATATTGGAGAATTTGTGCAATTGCGATTTTATACGCAAATATTCCGCATTCGGCAAAAAGGAAAGGGATGTACTGTATCAACTCACCGATCTGTTTACATTGTTCTACCTGCGATTCGTCAAGAGCAGCAACGGTCGAGACGAGCATCTGTGGTCCAACATGATCGACTCTCCGGAACGGCGCACGTGGTGCGGATATTCATTCGAACAATTATGTCTGCATCATATCACGCAAATAAAGATGAAACTCGGTATAAGCGGCATCCAAAGCGACGTATGCTCATGGTTTGCCCCAGCAGAAGACGGGCATAAAGGAGCGCAAATCGATTTACTGATCGACCGCAAAGATCAAATCATTAATCTTTGCGAAATGAAGTATTCGACAAGCGAATACGAGATCACAAAACGTTACAACAACGAAATGCAGGAACGCCGCGAACTGTTCCGTTCGCAAACCAAAACAAAGAAGGCGTTACACCTTACTATGGTAACCACATATGGAGTCAAAGAGAATCCGTATTCGGGGATGATACAAAGTCAAGTAACTATGGATGACTTATTTAGAAACTAATCATTCGGATTTGTCGCGGGATTAAAGCATATAAGAGAACAAATATTATTTTATATAAGAATACGGTAGTTAATAATAATTTATTTTTTATTGCGTGATTAAAAAATATTTTCTATCTTTGATATAGCGATTATTGTGATAATCGTGGCTATTTATTTAATCTGAGAAACCTGAACTCAAAAAATTAGTAAGATGAACAGCCAAGTACGTGTTATGCGCGGTACTTGGCAAAGTTTTACTATTACGTTTCAGGTGCGTTCAGATTAACGAGTCAGGTTACCGCGCATTTATTTTAATTCAAAACAAATGCCGGAGATGAATAATATTCAGCCTAACTACCGATTCTTATATAAATCAGAGCTGTTACATAACTTTCTTAGCAATACGTTTATTTTGCTACATTATTACCACATCATACCGATTAAATTCAAGCAATTTGTCGGATATTAACACTTATACTTTCTCGATGCAGTAACATATAAAAATAAATCTCCTCCAATTCACCGACATTACAGCCTGACACCTATTTAGAGGAGTCGGGCTGTAGTGTTTTTAAGAATTGATCATTCACCTAACTCTAACATACAAACATATGAACCATACGAATAACTTTGCCGACATAGTACTCAGTAATGGAGAAAATGCCACATACGGAGAAATTACAATTGCATTCGAAGAGTTTATGGACGGGAACAGGCATTTACCAAATGACTACGACAAAATAATGCAATTGCAAGAATTATTTTATTTGCGTGAAATAATGTCTAATTACACGAATTCTCATCGTTTTATTATTTTCAATTCGAAAAGAATGCGTCTGCTGAACAATTGCGTGGCACAAGCACACGCATTGTTAAATGCTGAAGTAAAAATGATAGAACTCAAATCTCAATATCCGGAAGCCGATATATGGCAGGTTGCAGTAAAAATGCCCGAATCGGAATTATATTGGAATCCTGCCTGCGGAAAGAGAGCATTAATGGAAATAATCTCGGCATTGGTCTATTTGACTGCATTCGTAGACAAAAATCGCAATCCCACTCCGTTTATCAAAGTCATCGACCATTTCGAAAGATTATTGCACGTAGATTTGCCACAACCATACAAAATGAGGATACAACTACTCGAACGTAAAATCAAATGCACGGCATTCGTGGATAAAATGAGAAATGTATTGATAGAAAATAGCGAGAAAAATGTCTTTTGACATTCAATATATTACGTATAAAATTGAGGAAGGTTCAGCGGAATCTTCCTTTTTTATGGATGAATGACGGCACATCTTTGCACTCGAAACATATAATTTCTACATTATGAAAGCAGAAGATTGGGAAGAACGTATGGAAATGTTCAAGAAGATAATGCAACGCTTCGATCATATAGACAATATGCTCGAACGTGTCATTCGACATAAAGAGTGTTTCGACGGAGATACTCTGCTCGATACATACGATATGTGCAAACTTCTCAACATAACGAAACGAACCCTTGCACGATACAGAAAAAAGAAGTTGATAAAATATTACCTAATAGACCGAAAAACATTCTATAAAGCATCTGAAGTCGAACAAGCAATGAAACAATTGGGTAAAATATGAGCAATATTATCATTGAGAAAATACGATATGATAATTCAAAGCATCAACAATCTAATATTAATATATTACATTAAGAAAACATTTAAGCGATAATATTACGAATATATTGGATTTCTCAAAATAAAGGCTTATCTTTGTCAAGATCTGAAATATCGTGTAAATACAGAATTTGACAATTTAGTGATTTTTTCACGTGGGATTATTTGTGGGATAAATAGACTCAAGACTTGTAATATACTAACTCAATGGAGGATACAAATTAGGTTCTTCATCCTGAGGGGGTACGGAAGCGGAAGATGAAAGTCTTCCGCTTTTTGTTGCCTTTCATAGAGCATGAGCCTCGATAGCCACTCCACGGCGGATAATCCGCATAATCTCCATACATACTATCATCGGTCGAAAAAATGATTGCATACCATATTCTCGACCAGGACGTGGAGATACCCGACGGAATAAAATGCAAGGACAGGGACTGGCTGTTACGAGAACTGTATCGAAAAGAGTTTTCTGCACAGCAATTAGTGATTATGTTCGGGCTGTCGAACGTAAACAGTGTTTATGTCAAATCATGCCGAATAAACAAAAAGATTAAAACAGCCAAATCCAATATCGTCAAGAAAGAACCCGCACCAAAAGCCAAAAACCCAAAATCGGCGTAAGGTTAATACTCGAAGATAAAATTTTGCCCTCCTAAAATTAGGAGGGCAAAATACATTGCACATTCGTCAATGTCGCCTTTAATGAATATTTAAGCAAGCTTTAAATATAATCAAGTACATTTCGTCTTAATCATTTTTTATTTAAGGAATTTATGATATTATCCAAAAAGGCATATCAAAGAAATTCCAGATATACGAAGGCTGTACGATCTTCCCGTCGTGAATAACTATTCTTACAACACGATGAGATTCTTCAGTTATTGGTGGATTTTCATTTGCAATATAGAACTTTCTAAAACCTCGAACATTTCCGTCATAAAGCAATTGAATATAGGACTTTTTCTCATCGTAAAATTCTTTCGTATTTATTTCATATTTGTGCGTTAGACCATTCTTGACAAATGATTTCTCCGATTTGGATGAACGTATATATATTTCCTCACATCCCAACATATAACTTTCGTGGTCGAAAAGAACTATTAAAACAGTATCATTCTGAGTATCATACAGAAAATCTGTCGAAGCCGCAAAGTCGGATGCTGTTTTCAACCCATCACGAAGTTCTCTTTTTTCTCGCCTTAATAGTTTGGAGTCCTTTTGTTCGACTATTTCCCGCAAATAGGAATATTTATTCACGCGTTTGTTTATGGCATTTCTTAACAAAGGATAAATATCCTGCGCGAACGCACCGGAAAAACAGCCGGTAAGAATCATAATTAGCAATAGTACCTTTTTCATAATCAATATACAAATCGTTCTTGCGGAGAAACTCGATTATAAGTTGTTACGCCATTTATATTATAAAATATGCTTCTACCACTTAGGTCTATAATTCTCGGTCCTGATCCATAGCCATAGCCATCTGTCGCATAATGTGTTCTTAATGGGAGATGATTTTCTTTTCTAATTAAATTTTCCATATGAGTAGCATAAATTTCCATGTATTTTGCACCAGGAAACCACTTGCCACTATTCATTGTACCTAGAATATCATCCCATGCATGTGCAAGTTCATGTCCTAAACTAATAAAAGGGATATTTGATTTAGACCCGTTTTCCGTAGGTATTGTACTTGTACTACGCGGATTCCAACTAATATCGCCGCCAGATTCGGACTTCTTGGAATAATACGCATTTTTGCCACCTCTACCAAGACCAATCTTAATAATTTCGTCTGCACCTGCAACATTACTAACGAGAGCATACCCAGTTTCGCCACCATTCATCAATTGCGACAATGCCGTCGACAAATTACTTATATATTCATTATCTCCATTATATAAATTATGATTTTTATCATAAAACCCCCAATTCTCATCATATTGTCTCCATTCATACTTTATAAGTTCATTGTCAACGATATCATTCACAACAATTTTCCGCCCGTCCGGATCGATATACCTTATCGGATTATTAACGCAATACGCATACGGAGTAATCGGATAATACGTTTCCGACAGCGGATCGGCAGAACTCCATATCGCATATTTCGGAAAATACTGGCGGGCGCCGAAATCATAGATTTCATAGTCCGAAATATTCTGCAACTCCTTGCCCGAGAATCGGTATTCCGTGGAATTGGTCGGCAATGACGCACCGGTTATCTGTACTCCGAAAGGCGTGTAATCGAATGTCGCCTCGACAGTCTGTCCGTCCTTGTTCACGATTGCACGCGTACTGCCGAGGTGGTCGGTCAGATAATACTGTGGTTCGTAACCGTTGGTCGTCTTGACAATGCGTCCGCCGCTGAACGGAATACTCTCGAATGTCGGTACGTTATTGTCGAGCGTAAAGCGAGCGGTACCGAAATACATATAGCCGTTGCCGCCGGCATCGCACGACGAAACTTTACTGCCGTCGGATAGGTATGTATACTTGGAGACCACAGTGCCGGATTTTTTGATTTCTTTCGGCAAGTTAAGAAAATTATACGTAATTACCAAATTGTCATCTACGTAAGGAATGCAAATGTTTCCGGAGACAGATTCGCAAGGTCGATACATGCGGACATTCTTTTCGTGGGTTTTCATTCCATTCACCGACATGCAGATTTCGGCAAACATTGCGGCAGGCGGTACAAAATACGGAGACGGGTTGCTAAAACGTTACAATTATCGCGGTAAAAGCAGCGGCGATATAAATAATATGACTATATTTGTAAGTTATTTTTGCTATACTGAAAAATATACCGATAAAACACAATGACACCGAAAACTTTAACCATCGAAAAGAAAGTACCCGTCGTAGGCGAATACGACGTGGTCGTCTGCGGCGGAGGTCCTGCCGGATTCATCGCTGCCGTCGCTGCGGCTCGCGAGGGTGCGAAAACCGCCATCATAGAGCAGTACGGATTCCTCGGAGGAATGGCGACATCGGGTTACGTTACCCCGCTCAGCGTCTTCACATACAGCGGAGAACTCGTCATAGGCGGTATTCCGTGGGAGTTCGTGAACCGGCTCGAAGAGATGGGCGGCGGCTATATCGAAAAACCGCTCGGCAACATCGCTTTCGACCCCGAGGTTTACAAACTCTGCATGCAGCGCATGGCTCTCGAAGCGGGTATAACGCTCTACATGCACTCGTACCTGTCGGGCTGCGTAGCGAAAGAGGACAAAATCGAGCAGGTAATAATCGAAAACAAGAACGGTACGGAGGCTGTCTCGTCGAAGATGTTCATCGACGCTACGGGCGACGGCGACCTCGCCTACATGGCGGGAGTACCGATGCAGCCGCGCGAGGAGGGCGTACCGTTGCAGCCGCTCTCGACATACTTCATTCTCGCGGGCGTGGACACCGAGTCGCCGCTCATCAACGAAGCGATGCACCACAACAAGCAGGGCGTGAACTGCCACTGCCTGCCTATCCGCGAGAAACTGCTCGCAATGAAGGACGAACTCGATATGCCGGCATTCGGCGGTCCTTGGTTCTGCACTACCCTGCATGACGGATGCGTGGCGGTGAACATGACCCGCACAGCAGCAGATGCCTGCGACAACCGCGACTACACGCGTGCAGAATGCATATTGCGCGAAGACGTTTTCCGCATGGCGGAGATTCTGCGCGATAATTTCGAGGAGTTCCGCAACTGCTACGTTTCGGCAGTCGCTCCGCAGGCGGGAGTACGCGAGACACGCCGCATACTCGGCGTCCACACGATAACGGCAAATGAGTATCTGAACGCTTACCGTTACGACGACAGCATATCGCGCGGTGCGCACCCTATCGATATTCACTCGAACAAGACCGGCGACCAGCGTGCCGACTTTCTCGAAAAACCGGCATTCGTGCCTTATCGCGCGCTGATTGCCGAGAAATTCCCGAATCTGCTCGTTGCGGGACGCTGTCTGTCCGCCGACCGTCAGGCATTCGCATCGCTGCGCGTTCAGGCAAGTTGTATGGGAACCGGACAGGCGGCAGGTGTCGCTGCGGCGCAATGCGTCAAGGCGAATGTCGCGGTACAGGACGCCGACATACCGGCTCTCGTAGCGAAACTCAAAGAGTTGGGGGCGACGCTGTAAAAAACGGAAAATACAGGATTGCATCCGATACGTCATCCTGAGCCATAGCGAAGGATCTTTTTCTAACGATTCAGATTCTTCGCTTCGCTCAGAATGACAAATAAAAGACGAGCAATACGCATGGATACCTTAAAACTTTTTAACAACCTAAAACTTCATAAGTTATGCATTCACTCGACTATGCAGTCATATTCATCTACTTTCTGGGGTTAATCCTCGTGAGTTGGATTATCTCCCGACGAATCAAGAGTTCGGAGGACATGTTCATCGCCGGTCGCAACTCGTCGTGGTGGCTCTCCGGAATGTCCACCTACATGACGCTGTTTTCGGCGAGTACCTTCGTAATCTGGGGCGGCGTCGCCTATCGTTCGGGACTCGTCGCGGCACTCGTCGGCAACATTCTCGGTTTCGCCTGCTTCTTCGCGGGACGCTACATCGCGGGACGCTGGCGCGAAATGAAAATCAAGTCGCCGGGAGAGTTTCTCGGAATACGTTTCGGCAAATCTACGATAAACTTCTACACAATCATCGGCATCATCGGTCGCGGAGGACACACGGCGGTAGCGTTGTACGCAATCGCGGTCGTAATGTCCACGCTGATTCAACTGCCAGAAGGACACGTTCTCGCCGACCCTGCGACAGGACAACTCTCGGTGTCGTGGGCGGTTATCATACTCGGCATCATCACGCTGATTTACACCGTAACTGGCGGATTCCTCGCTGTGCTGATGACCGACGTGATACAGTTCGGAGTGCTGATGACGGTCGTAGTGTTCATGATTCCTATGTCGATTCACGAAATCGGCGGCATCGGCAACTTCATCGCCAGCGCACCGGAGGGATATTTCATACCGGCAAGCAACGAATATCCTTGGGGCTGGCTGATAATGTGGTTCTTCCTCAACGCATTCACCGTCGGCGGCGACTGGCCGTTCATCCAGCGTTACATCAGCGTTCCGACGGCAAAAGGCGCACGCAAGAGCAACTATCTCGTCGGCGTACTCTATCTCTTCACCCCTATCATCTGGTATTTCCCTGCAATGGTCTACCGCACTATCGACCCGTCGGCGAATCCGGAACAGGCATACATACTGATGAGCAAACTCGTACTGATGAAGGGTATGCTGGGAGTGATGCTGGCGGCGATGGTGTCGGCGACGCTCAGTTGCGTATCGGGTACGCTTAACGTCTACGCCAACGTATTCACCTACGACATTTACAGCACAAGGCATCCCGAGGCTTCCGACAAGAAACTTATCCGCATCGGACGTCTGTTCACGCTACTGTTCGGTCTGGCGATACTGCTGCTCGCGCTGCTTATTCCGTATGCGGGAGGTGCCGAGAAGGTCGTCGTTACTATCCTGACGCTCGTTATCGCGCCGCTCTGCATTCCGACCGTCTGGGGCGTATTCTCCAAGCGCATCACAGGCAAGCAGGTGATTGCAGTAATGGTAGTTACATACATAGTCGGACTGACGTTGCGGTTCGGCATCGACACCGGCATCAGACCGTCGGTACTCGAATCGGCGATAGGACTGTTCCTGCCGGTGGCATTGTTGGGTGCGTTGGAGTGCATCGCCAAACTGCGCGGCATCGAGGATTCCGGTTACGACAAGATACAGAATATTCTCGACCCCGATGCGGACGTAGAGCCGTCGGAAGCGACGAAAAAGGCGACCAAAGAGTATTCGCTCATGGCGGTTACGTGTTTCGTCGCCACGATAGTCGGCATCGCTCTGCTGCTTGCAGGGCTGCTCTTCACCGAAACGTTCGACCCTGCCGTCAGAAGCATCATGGCTTGGTCTTGCGCGATAATGTTCGGTCTGGCAATCGTGTATGCGGTTTACAGATACATGGATTCCCGAAACGGAAAGTAGCGGGAAACAGTTACAACAAAAAAGGCAGCCATTTTGGCTGCCTTTTTTGTTTAGAGACCTTATCTGCTCAACCGCCATTTACCCTTTGCAGGCGATTTGGACGAGCAGTTTGAACTCGGCATCGCGCCCCGAAATCTCGGTCGCAAGGCGGATATAATTGCCGAACTCGCGTACCTTGACGAAATGCAGACCGCATTCGCGAATCGGAGCGAACTCCGTACCCTCGTCCGCCCAATGTATACCGTCGAGCGAAATCTGTACCTTGGCTTTAAGTTCGGCGTTTTCGCCCTTCATATCCTCGACGAGGATATAGAATATCGCTTCGTCAGCCCATCCGCATTCATACGGATGCGTCTGGAAACCCTCCTTGAAAGTCTTCTTGACCTCCAAATGCGCAGCATTGAACTGTTTCATATTTTCAACTTCTTAAAATTCATTTTTACAACAAGCCTGTTTTCGAGGAAATTTTTTCCGACTTTTCAAGGCGCATAGCGGGACTATGTAACGAGAAAATCGGGAAAAATTTACCGAAAACGAACTTGTTACTCCTGAGAAACCACGACCGAATCGACATAAAGGAACACACGGCGGTTGGTGTCCGTTTCTACCCAGAATACCGGATTTATCAATCCGTCGATGCGGTGGTATTTGTCCACGGCGACTATCGGTGCATGACCGAGGTCGAAAACCCTATCCTTGCACTGCATCTCGACATACTCGCGCTTCTCGGTATCGACTTTCAGGCGGAAATACATCCAGTTCAGTTTGTCGTCGGTTTCGTTGTAAATAAGATTCTGCGTTCCGTTCGGCACGTCCTTGTAGCCGTCGTGTCCTCCGTCGGGATAGCGGTTTCCGAACCACCACGGGTCGATACCGCGCTTGCACCAGTCGCCCTCCGTACCGAACGCCCACTCCTTGTCGGTAACCTCGGCTGCGCTGACATACTGCCATCTGCGCATAGGTTTGCCGTCAACCGCGTTGAGATAGCGGCATCCGATAAAGAAGCGGTTGTTGTCGTCCTGCACGTCCGAACCGAAGCCGAACGCGCGAATCGAATTTTCGTGCAGACCCGGCTGCGCACCGTCGCCGTCCACCACGTCCTGTTCGGCGTTATAGGCGAACCAGCACTCGATTTGCAAATACTTGCTTCCGGGATGGCTGAACGACATGCGCTTGATTGCGTGTCCCATAGACCCCGGGGCAGGCGGCATCGTATACGGATTGGCAATCGGGCGGGTCGATACTTTCAGGCTGTACGTGCCGCTCATCGAACCGTGAGTGCCGGGGAACCGGTAGGTCGCCGAACTCAACATCACCGGCGGCCACTGGTCTTTATTGACGATGCTCGGCGGCGTGTCGAAATCGGGATATTCGGTAAAATTAGGCATAAGTATCATCCAACCGTTGAATCCGCGGTCGAATATATCGTAACACAGAATCCGCGACAGCGGCTGGAATCGGTTACGCAGCATTATGTCCTCCATGCTCATAATACGAAATGTATTTAATTGTTAATCGAAAAGTTCTATACCCTTGTCGGTCATTCTCTTTTGGAGCGACTTCACGTCGAGCGCGCGAGGTGCGACGTCGTTTGCGGCACACATGGCGGCGGCGATGCCGACAGCCTCGCCCATAGCCATGCATATCGACATCACGCGATACGACGCATGCGCGCGGTGAGTACCCGAGATGCAGCGTCCCGCGACGTAGAGATTCTCCACCTTGCGCGGCACGAAGCAGCGGTACGGCAAATCGTAGGGCTCGACGTACTGAATCTTCTCCTCAGCCTGTCCCGCACCTGCCGGATTGTGAATATCGACGATGAATTCGGCTTTATGCACGATAACGTCGTCGAAACGCTTGCCCTCAGCCAACTCCTCGGCGGTAATGACGTAGTCGCCCATCACGCGGCGGGTTTCGCGGACACCCGTAGTCGTTCCGCTCGCGATGCAGCGGCAATTCTCGTAGCCGGGGAGATTCTCGTGGAAGAAATCCATAAGCAACTTTATCTGACGGCGCAGTTCGAGGTCGGCATCGAAAACGGACGCCACCTCCGTTACGTCCACTCCGTTTACCTGAGTGGTATTGACCTGACGCTCGCCCGATTTGGTCGTCGGATGCAGGCGGACGGCGGCGAGTTTCTGCGGGAGTTTGCCCTCGTCGGCGCAACGCTTGCAGAAATCGAGGAAGCGTTCGTCGCCCAATTTCACGTCGTCCACGTCGCCGATACATATCACACCCGTCTCCTCATCGACGCCGGCGATAGTGAATTCGAGCGTAACGGGCTGCATCAGTCCGTCTTCGCGCCCCTTCTCTATATCGGCACCCGCAAGGTACGACACCACGGCATCGCCCGTCGCATCGACGACGACTTTCGCCAGAATCGCGAAATGTCCCTCGTTGGTCGCGAGGATAAGCCCTTTGACGGCATCGCCCTCCTTCACGACGTCGTAAACCGAACTTTGAAGGTAGACATCGATATTTTCGTGGTTCACGAACTCGGCGAGAACCAGTTTCGCCCGCTCCATATCGTGAGCCTTGCCCGTAACGCCTATCATGTCGTTGTCGGGCACGCCGAGCAGCCGCACGAGTTCGTCGCGCATCGTTCCCTTGCCGACCATTCCGAGGATAGGTCCCACATAGCCTGCGGTAAGGTTGCCGCCGACCACACCGTAACGCTCGACGAGCGCGACCTTGGCACCCTCCCTCGCCGCAGCGACCGCAGCGCAGATTCCGGCAGGTCCCGCACCGGCTACGATGACGTCGTAACTCTTGCGCACGTCGATACTCTTTTCGTAATGCAAAGTTGCCATAATATTTTTATAATAAGTATTTTCAATACCCGTGGATTGCACGAGCCAGTTAAAACGTTTTATCAGCCGCAAATTTAACCATTTTTTCCACACGGCGAAACTTTGCCGCACTATATTTAGACCATACGCCATATAAAAAATCGGCTGACACCCGATTCGGGGTCAGCCGACTATTGCGACACGTATCCGCTACTCTTTCGGCAGCAAATCCGCCGTCGGTACAATCGTCTTTTTCACGAGCGCACCGAGATTGCCGTCCTTGTCACGGGCGATGGCGAAGAACGTCATCTCCCGTCCAAAAGTTCCTCTGCCTGCGGCATAGTTCGTATTCCAATAATAACTACTCTCGTAGGTTGTCAGTTGAGATATTATCTGTGCATCGCTCAAATCGTCCACGACACCGCCTACGGTATAGAATACGCCGGCATACCATTTCTCGGCATACTCGTTAGGCTTCAAATCGACATAAACCGCGACATCGCACATTGAATTCGCCTTGCCGTAAGGTTCCGACATCTCAACCAATGCAGGACTTTCCGTCTTCGGAACGTCAGTCTTGAAATAGGTATGGAACAGACCGGTCGAAATACCTCCTACATATCCGAATGCGAAACATACGTACTCCTTGTCGGACAGCAGACGTCCCGTCTTGTCGATAATCTGCTCGCCGCTGTAAAGTTCGATATTGCCGACCTCGACGACATACTCCATAAACTCCCGTTCGTCGGTATACTTCTCGAAATCCGAGCGAAGCATGCAGCCCGCCATATAGGTTTCGTCGGCGGAAGGCGTTACCTTTATCTTCGCGCCCTCGACCGAGGTTTCGACGATTTCCAACTGAATCGTCATCTTGGAATCGGGAACAGCCAGCGTGGTTACCTCCTTGTGGAATACCGCGGTAGTGCGTTCGCCCTGATTGCTTACGCCGAATACCACTATGGAGTATTCGGTTGCAGGTTCGAGGCTGTAAATCTCCAAATCCTTCACCGTATCGAGAGTAACCGCACCGGTGCGCAACGCATCGTTCGCCGACCACTCGATGCCCGCTATCTCCGCACGCTTGATGAAGTCGTCGGCAATCTGCTCCGGAGTGCTGCCCTTCAACATATTGCCGTCGGTAATACCTATATAATAACGAGTGGAATTGTCGGTCGGAGTTACGGTGAACGCGAACCGCAACTGCTCGACATTCGAGAACTCGATGCCGAACGAACAGTTGTCGGCGACCTCGAACGGTTTCGTCTCGAATACGAATTTCACGGGAGCGGTCGTCGACTTGCCCGTCTCGTCCATTCCGAATGCGAACGCGGTATATTTCGCGGCAGGTTTCAGACCGGCGATACGCTGTCTGTCCGTACCGCGGGTAAGCAGGTCGGTGATAGTTCCGCTCGCATCGACTTCGGCACGATAGACTTCGAGTTGGCGGTTCAGATAGTTCTGATGTTCGGCTATCAGCATCTCGTCGTCATCGTATGTTTTGTCGAAGACCTCGGACTCGACCACATCCCATGTATAATAATCTCCGGGCGACTTAGGTTCGACCACGACAACCGCGCTATTGGAAGTAACCGTTTCGGTAGAAAACTTGAAGTCCGCCTCCACGACGACCGGCACATCCGGCTTGTTCGGGTCGTCGGGAATCTCCGGCGACTCGGGAGTATCGTTGCACGACACGGCTAAACAGGCAATTGCCGGTAGTAAAATCGCTCTGAACAAATTTGCATTTTTCATAAATGTAAAAATTAAGTGAATACCTGCACAAATATAAGGATTAATGCAGAGAAACTCCGAAACCGCAAAATTATTTTCCAATATTTTTTCGACACTCCGCAAAACGGAGAATACGCATAGTTTCGGGAACGGCGGCAAAATCGTCCGACGACATTTTTATGAAATAAAATGCAATTATCATCTCCAAAAATGAAAATTTAATAAAAAATTTGCATATCTTTGCAATGTGTTAAGTAGTTTCAGTGCATTCACGAGGATGTATCCGAGGCGGATTAGTGGGGCTGGGATTATTGAGCAGAATTGTTTTGACGAACTAATTTCATTATATACTGAAACTTATGAACATTTTCAAATCGACGGCATTGCTGTTCGTTTCGCTGCTTTGTTTCTCGGCATGCGAAAATGGAGGGGGGGGGAATTTTGACCCCGAACCGGACCAACCCAAACAAACTACAATCACCCTCAACAAAACTGAGGCATTCGTCAAGGTGGACGGGCAGGTCGTTCTGACTGCTACCGTCGAACCCGAAAGCAAAATTTCCGAACTTCAATGGACATCGAGCGACGACGCCGTCGCATCGGTGGATAACGGCGTCGTTACCGCCAACAAACTCGGTACGGCGACCGTAATCGCATTCATCGACAACGTCATCGCAAGTTGCAAAATCAACGTCGTCGAAACATCGGTAGAAAAAATCACTCTCGACAAAACAGAAATCTCTCTCGGCGTAGGCGATACCGAGCAACTCTCGGCGACCGTAGAGCCGGAAGATGCCGAAAACAAGAACATCGACTGGTATGCGGAGGACGAAACCGTCGCCAAGGTCAAAGAGGGACTGGTTACCGCACTCAAAGCGGGCAAGACCAACATCGTAGCACGCATAGGTCATGTGGTGAGCAAGTGCGCCGTAACGGTAACCGCCATTCCGGTAACCGACATCACCATCGAACCGACCACGGCGGAAATCTCGGAGCACGAGACCGTGATGCTCACCGTAACCATCACTCCCGCCAACGCGACCGACAAGACTCTCGACTGGGCTACCGACGACCCTAAAATCGCCACCGTCGCTCAGGTAGACGGCATGGACAACATGTGCGTCGTTTCGGGTGTCGGCGCAGGAAAGACCGTGATTACGGCATTCGCAGCCGACGGCGAACTCTCGGCTTCGTGCGAAGTAACCGTCAAAAAATCCGAGACTCCGCAGGCTGCGCCGAAAGTCGGCGACTATTACTACTCCGACGGAACATGGAGCGACGGAGGTCTGATAAGCATGGACATCGACGGCACCAATGCCGTATGGGCGGAGAACAAACCTGCTCCGATTGCGGGCAAAACGGTTATCGGCATCGTCTTCCAGACCGACCCTAACCGCATCGCATCGTCGGAGAAAGAACGCGGATTCACCCACGGATATGTCGTGGCGGCAAAAGGCGCACACGGCTCGGAATACGAAACCACTCGCTATTCGTTCCAAGGCGTAGACTGCATAAGCCCTTGCAAAGTCGGCAGCACGTGGTACAAGAATATCGACGGATGGTACGAAACCAACCATGTAATCTCGGAATACTCGACCATACTAAATCAATTCCCTGCATTCGACTGGACAAGAGATTTCAAGCCTACCGCACCGACCAAGAGCAGCGGATGGTTCCTGCCTTCGACGGGACAGATGTGGGACATGGTGGCTAATCTCTGCGGAAGCGAGGTCGCCCAATTCCTCAAAGAGAACCGCACCAACGGTTACGATGCCACATATTATGTTTCGACGCATGTTTCTTGCGATGCGCTCGACAATTTCAACGAGAAATTCTCGCTGATTCCGGACAACCAGAAGGAAATCCTCAAAGTAAAGGATACATACCGCGGAACCTGCCCGATTTGGACATCGTCGGTATACACACCCGGTGAAGCGGCATGTACGTTCCACATCGGAAACCGCGAATCGACGGACGGAACGCCAGGCGCGCTCGTCGAGTGCATGGCTGACTGGATGGACGATATGTGCTACGCACGCTTTATACTCGCATTCTAAACCGAAAAACAAGGTTAATGAGCAAAACCACTAATATATGTGTATTATGAAAAACAACGGAAAAGAGTACGCAACACCGACATTTCGGGAGTTGAACGTAAACATCGAAGCCGGATTTCAGGCTTCCGGCTATGGAGACCACGGAGACCCTATCACCCCGGGCGACGGAGATTACAATTGGTAAACATTAAAAATGGAGAGAATTATGAAAAAGTTATTATACGCAGCGACCGCGCTCGCCATTTTCGCAGGATGCTCGAAAGACTTGAACGAAGCACCGGCAACCGTATCCGGAACGAAAGGCAACACGTTAGAACTCAACCTCACAATAGCCGAAGATTCGCGTGCAATCTTCGACGGCGACAGCCATATCAAATGGGAGAAGGGCGACAAACTCGGTGTTATCGCCACAAAAACGGCAGAAGAGACGAAAGGACAGAACAACTTTAATGTCGGTTCGCTTACCATAGCAGACGAGACGGCGAATAAGCCGGTATTCAGCGGAACCATCGAACTGGACACGGATGCAGGCGAGAATCTGTATATCGCCGGTCTTTACCCGTATTCGGCAATCGGCAACCTCTCTAACTGGAATTTAATCGGCGTAGAGGTAAATCTCTCGACAAGTCAGGCTCCTTCGCAGGCTTCGTGGGACGGCGCAGCCGACGTCATGCTGATGAAGCAGGTACCGATTACCGCCAAGGCTTATGAAAGTGTCAGAGACTACGACGGTTGGGACTATTATTACTATTGGAAATGGACTGCCGATGCAGAGATTACGTTCGCGCATATTTTCGGTTTCGGCTGCATCGAATTCGGCACTCTTCCGCAGGATATAGCAAATGAGACCGTAAGCAAGGTTACAATCACCGCAACGGGCGAGGCACAGAATATCGCAGGCAAATTCAAAGTCAATCTCAATCAGGATGTATTCTCGCCGGAATTCACAATCACCGACAGCACAACCGCAAACTCGATTTCGCTCAACTGCGACGGCACTACCGCTTTGAAAGATTTCAAAGGCTGGTTCGTTGCCAATCCGGGTCTTTACGACGTAACCATAGACGTTGCGACATCGGGACACAAAATCTCTTTCGCGCGAAAAGGTCTGAAAATCGAACGTGCGAAAATCGCCAAACCTGTCATAAACTATAAAGACGGAGATATTTCGGAATCTACCGATGTCGACCTGACGGGTGGAAAATCATGGCAGCACGACACCAATATAGCGTATGCCGCAACCGGAGAGAATCAATTCTTCTCGAAAGCCAGTTCGACCGCAGATTGGGGAACCGGCGAAGGTGTAAAGACCATGACATACTCACTCGCATACTCTGACAAAAATAAGACCTACTACGGAAAATACTACGATTTCAACGGTCGCGCAGTACAGAACATTACCGACAACGGCGTTGATAAGACGAGCAATATCACCATCACCTCGGGTGCGATGTACAAAGGCATCGAAGGCATCAAGGTAAATGCCGGAAATCACTATAAGTGGGATTTAGGCACTAAATCGTGCGATATATCCGCAGCAATCATCGACAATAAAGGTGTCGAGCATCTTTTGGGCGCAGCACAGAAGATTACAAACGACGGTGTTGCGGAAGGTACGAATTATTACTTCGTAGTAGGAACCGACACTCCGTCAGATGGTGTAGTCAAGTTGATATTCGACAATTTCAGCGATAATTCGTCGTCGTCATCCAATCTTTACTTGGGTCAATTGAGCGTGAATCCGGAACCGGGCATCTCGTTCGAATCGGATGTACTCGAACTCGGATACAAGGCTTGCAGCGGCACGACGAATGTTTCGGTAGTTTGCGCCAAAGAGAATCCGACGGTTACGACCGATGCCGGTTGGCTCAAAGCGACTATCGACAACGGCGTAATATCTTACACGGCAGAGGCGAATACGGCATCCGAGAAGCGTGTAGGCAATATCATCGTCAAAGCAAAAGGCAATGGCGAGGCAAGCGAGTCGCTCCCTGTATACCAGTATTCCGCAATCGACCTGACCGGCGGAAAACTCTGGCAGCACAACACGCATACCGCATCGAATGGCGGCGACAGCGAAGGGAGATTCTTCACAAGCAAGAACACCGTTGCTACATGGGGAACGTTGGAAGGTATGCCTACTGCAGACTTCTCGTTATACTGCATATCCAACGGTACGCAGCCGACAACCGTTTCTCCGGCAGCCGAGAAAGTCAACGACATTTATGTACAGAATTTGCGGGCATCCAATTTCAAGACCGGAGCAATCGTCATCGAATCTAAAAACGCATTCAAGGGTATAAACAATATCAAGGTTCACGGCGGTATGTCTTCGGGAACCGATACCTGTGACATCGAGGCATACGTCATAAATGACGACGGAACAAAGACCCTCATCGGCGAAAAGCAGGTACTCGGCGGCAGCCCTGCAAATCCGAGTGGTGCTGACTTCTATTTCGATGCAGCGAATGCACCGTTAGAGGGCAAGGTACAAATCGTATTCTCCAATTGCACGGTAAGCACTTGCTACAATCTCTATGTTAGCGAACTCGATGTAAATCCGGCACCGAATATCGTGGCTACACCCGACCACATTTCGCTCGGCAGCAACGGCGGTAACGGCGAAATCGTACTCGCTGTGGCTTGTGCGACAGGCGCACCGAAGATTGAGCCCAAAGCAGATTGGATTACGGTATCGTATGCCGACGGAATAATCTCCTACACGGTAGCGGCAAATACCGAGGATGAAAAGCGTGTAGGCAATATAGACATCACTGCAACTGGCAATTCGACCGTCACCAAGTCCATCGTAATTTCGCAACTCGGAAACAAATATGCAGAATTTACACTGCATATCACTCCGGAGATTCTCGTCGCAGATTTAGAGAAGGCGAAAGAGATTTATTTGGCGACAAGCGAAGAACCGTTCTACGATTCCACCGCCTTGTCGTTCGAAACGACGCTGACAGCAACCGCGACCGACGGCAGCGGTCTGACAAAGGATATCGCCATGAGTTTCAACTATATCAAGTACGAAACCGTAAAGGTCGGTTATCTCTCGTTCAACGGCAACTACCCTACTAAGACTACCGGTTACATGAATAACACGACACCGATAGGCGTAATTACAAATATAAACTATCTCAACGGTTCATCTTCACCGTCATACACAACTGTCTACACCGGCACATCATTGGAGAGTCTGACCAAAGAAAATCCGAAAAAGACAGAAGATAATTATCCTAAATATACATGGGATTTATCGGTTGCAGAGGAGAATGCGTACGGATTTTTCCAGATGAAACAGGGTTACGTCGGTAAACTCTATGAATTTACCGTAACATTCATTGCCGAGAAATAATTCCTCGACAAAGCGAATCATTCACCAACGCAGCGGACACACGAATGTCCGCTGCGTTTTTTTAGAGAAAAGGAACTGCCGATAAAAATAAGGACATTGGAGGCTTTAAGGACGTTAAAGTCATTAAGGTTCTTGAAGTCTTTTAACGGCAAAGGACGTTATTGTCGGGAAAAATTAGTACATTTGTTGCACATTAAATAAATGAAAGTAATGAAAAAAACTGTTTTTGCCTCTATGGGAATTTTCGCAATGGCGTTGGGCGGCTGTTCGTCCGCGCCGAAACACGAATCGGACTGGATAGTAGACAGATTCGACGACATCAAGGTAATCCGCTATGAAGTGCCGGGATTCGAGAATCTGCCGCTCAACGAGAAAGTGCTGGTCTACTATCTCGCCGAAGCCGCCAAATGCGGACGCGACATACTGTTCGACCAGAATTTCAAGTACAATCTTGCGATTCGCCGTGCATTGGAGCAGATATACACGAATTACGACGGCGACCGCAGCGATGCCGATTTCGTTGCGATGGAGAAATACCTCAAAAAGGTATGGTTTGCCAACGGAATTCACCACCACTACTCGAACGACAAATTCTCGCCCGAGTTTTCGCGCGAGTGGTTTGCCGCGCAACTCGCAGCATGCAACGTCGAATGCCCTGTTCCGGCGGAAGAACTCGCCGAAGTGATTTTCAATCCGGAACTCTACGCATCGAAACTCGACCAGACGGCGGGCATCGACATGGTAAAGGCTTCGGCGGTGAATTTCTATAACGGCGTAACCGAAGCCGAGGTGCAGGATTTCTACAAGAAGATGGCATCGGTGAACGACCCGCGCCCGATTTCATACGGTCTCAACTCGAAACTCGTCAAGGAGAACGGCAAACTCGTCGAGAAAGTCTGGAAAGCGGACGGCATGTACGGCGAGGCGATATCGGAAATCGTCTACTGGCTCGAAAAGGCGGAAGGCGTTGCCGAGCAGCCGCTCAAAGGCATAATCGCCGACCTGATAAAGTATTACCGCAGCGGCGACCTGCGCGATTTCGACGCTTACAGCATCAACTGGGTGAAAGATACCGAATCGAACATCGATTTCGTGAACGGATTCATCGAGGATTACAGCGACCCGCTCGGACGCAAGGCTTCGTGGGAGGGCAACGTAAGTTTCCTCGACAAGGAGGCGTGCGAGCGCACGAAAATCATCGCTGCCAACGCGCAGTGGTTCGAGGACCACTCGCCTATCAACCCCGCCTACCGCAAACCGGTCGTAAAGGGCGTTTCGGCGAAGGTAATCACCGTGGCGATGCTCGGCGGCGACTGCTACCCTGCCACTCCAATCGGAATCAATCTGCCTAACGCCGACTGGATTCGCAAGGAGTACGGTTCGAAATCGGTAACGATAGACAACATCACCTACGCCTACAACCAGGCGGCTCTCGGAAACGGATTCCAGGAGGAGTTCGTACTCCGCGACGAAGACCGCAAGCGCATGGCAGAGTACGGCAAACTCGCCGACGACCTCCACACCGACCTGCACGAATGCCTCGGACACGGTTCGGGACAGTTGGCAGAGGGCGTTCGCGGCGGAGAACTCGCATCGTACACATCGACGCTCGAAGAGACCCGCGCCGACCTGTTCGGACTCTACTATCTGGGCAACCCGAAGATGGTCGAACTCGGTCTTATCCCGACGCTCGACCTCGCAAAGGCGCAGTACGCATCATACATCATGAACGGTCTGATGACGCAACTTTCGCGCATCGAACTCGGCAAGAACGTCGAGGAGGCGCACATGCGCAACCGCAAGTTGATTGCGGAATGGTGCTACGAGAAGGGCAAGGCGGACAACGTGATAGATTTCGTCAGGAAGAACGGCAAGACATACGTTGTCGTAAACGATTTCGACAAACTGCGCACGCTCTTCGGCGAGATGCTCTGCGAGGTTCAGCGCATCAAGAGCGAGGGCGATTACGAAGCGGGCAAGGCTTTGGTCGAGAATTATGCGGTCAAGGTAGACCCGAAACTGCATAAGGAGGTGCGCGAGCGTTACTACGCACTCGGCATCGAGCCTTACGGCGGATTCGTCAATCCGGAATACGAACTCGTCGAGAAAGACGGTGAAATCGTGGATGTGAAAATCACCTATCCGAACGACTATGTCGGGCAGATGCTGCACTACTCGAAAGACTATTCGTTCCTGCCGACGCTCAACTAAACGAAGGCACAAATCCATAATCGGGGATACGGGTTTCGACCGGCGTATCCCCGATTATCGTTTATCGGCGCATATACATAATTATGCAATCAGAGTGCTATTTTACGGGATATTTTTCAATTATTCCAAATAAATTTGCCTATCTTTGTACGTATATTTATGAGCGATATTGCCCGCGCAACACGTTGCGGCACGAAATGAACACATTACATAGTTACATCAATATGAAAAGACTATTTTTAATGGCGACGCTCGCCGTCGCATCGTCGGTCCTGTTCTCCGCATGCTCCGAAAAGAGCGAGGACAACAATGAGCCGGCAGCCGAAATCAAGGTAAAGAAATCGGCGATAACGGCATCGGCGGACGAAGCCGAGTACACCATCGAATACACCATCGCGGGGGGGGGAACGGAGAAGAGCAAAATCGCTTCGGCAACCACTGACGACGAGTGGATAATCATCGAGGAGGAGAACGAAGGTTCGATACTCGTCGGCGTGACGGAGAACGAATCATCCGAAAGCAGGACCGGCACGATTACACTGTCATACAAAGGCGCACCGGACGTTTATGTAGTCGTATTGCAGAACGCGTCGTCAAAGTCGCAGGTCGATGCCAACATGCGGTTCAATATCGATATAAAGCAAGTCGATGCATGGAGCGTATCGTTCACCATAACGCCTACCACCCAATCAACCTACTATTACGGCGTAGTGGACAAGCGCACCTACAACAAATACGGTGCGGAATTCGCCATAAACCAGTACGTAGAGTTCATCAAGGCAAGCATAGCGCAAGACCCTTCGTATACGGTCGATGATTTTCTGGCGAAAGGTACGGAGACGCAGGAGTTTTCGCAATTATGGTCGATGACAGACTATTATCTGGTGGCATTCGACCTCAACGCCTCGTACATGTCCAGCGGCAATGTAACCGTCAAGGAATTCACCACCGACGTAGTGGCACCGAGCGCAAGCAGTTTCACGATTACCGCCGATGGGGCGAACATAACCGTCAAACCGAGAAACACGAGCATGAAGTATCTGTTCGATGCCGTAAACATAGAGTATTTCTCGCAATTCCCGGTGATATACTATCTCGCATACGACTGCATGGACAGACTCAACCAGAAAGGGGTCATCAAACAGCGTCTCTCGACCGGCACTGCGTCGTATGACTTCTCCGCCGAACTCGACACGGACGAATTCGAAGATTTCGTGGCGTTCGCATTCGAATCCGACGGCAACTGGAATTTCGAGCAACCGGGGCTTAACGATAAGACCATCACCTTCGTGAAGTTCCATTACGACCCGTCGGCTTTGACCGCGCAAATCGCCGGAACAGCACAGTCGGTACTTCCGAAAACATTCATCGGTAAAACAATCGGAAAATAGACGGATGTATGAAAAGACTGTTTTTGATGATGACGGCAGCACTGCTCGCCGTATCGTGTTCGGAAAAGAATATAGGCGAAGAAACCGCAGCGAAGATAATCATCGGCACGAAATCGGTTAACGCCGCCGCCGAGGGAGGCAAATACGATTTCGGCTACACAATCGAAGGCAATTACGACGGCAATATATACGTCGGTTACGACTGCGACTGGATAACGGTAGACGTCGGAGATTCGAGCATATTCCTCGACATCGAACCCAATCCGTCCGATGATGCCAGAACCGCCACTTTGTCATTCGGTGTAAACGGGTCGGACGCAGTCTTCGTGTTGGTCGTACAGAAAGGTAAAACGCCCGAACCGGTAAACGAAGAGATGTTCTCAATCGACGTTGCCGACATCACGACCAACTCCGCGACCGTAAATATCTCGCCGGTCGGCGGACACAACAAGACATACCTTTACAGCGTTGTGGACAAGAAGTCGTATGAACTGTACGGCAGCAAGGCATATATCGAGGCATGTATAAAGCAAATCGACTATTTAATCGAACTGTCTATCAAATATGACCCGGTGCCGCGCACGTTCGGAGATTTTCTGTTGCGCAACGCATCCGTCAATCCTGCATCATCGCTCAATGACGATACCGAATATTACGCCGTTGCATTCGACCTCGACGTGAACAAGAAGTACAGCGGCAACATAACACTGAAAGAGTTCAAGACCAATAAAGCCGCGCAGTCGTCGAACAAGTTCAAACTCCAAATGCAAGGTTCGGTATTGAGCGTTACGACGACCAACAACGACACTTACATCTGCGACGTTCTGACGAAAGAGTCGTGGAGCGAGTTCGCAACGCCGAGAGAGGTAGCGCAGATGTTTGTTTCGACAATGAAATCTTACGGTTATCTCGGCATGTACATAGTAAGCGGTTCGCACAGCGATGATTTCGCATCCACGCTCGACCACTCCGGCAACTATGTAGCATACGCATTCGGTTACAGCGATGACAGTCTGACCGGAGGCATCACAACCGAAATCGAATACATCGAATTCTCCTACAAGGCGTATGCATCGAGCGCAACGATAACCAGGCAGGGTCGCATATCGGCGTCAGTCGGCAAGCCGATGATTAACGGGCGATAGACAGCGTACGACAGCAATAAAACCGGCAGTAGAAAAGTTTTCTACTGCCGGTTTTATTTAGGGACTTTAAGGACATTAAAGTCCTTAAAGAAGAAATGTGGCAGCACACAAGTGCTGCCACATTTCTCAAATAATCACATCTGGTTTAGTAACCGAAAATCTCCTCCTGCGATACGAAATTGAGTTTACCCAGCGAGCGCAGGTAAGCCATATCGAGGTCGTTCTTGTCGCCGAGAATACAGTAGTTGTACTTTCTGCCGCGGATATAGTTCTGCTGGAACTCCACCACGTCGGCGAGCGTCATGTCCTTTATCTGCTCGTAAACCGCCTTGTTTCGGTCGATGTTGGAGTCGATGCCCATTTGCAGATTATCGACATAAGTCCAAAGCACCGACATTTTCGTAGTGCGGTTGGTAGCGATGTTGGCGAGTATACCCTGCTTCGAGAGTTCGAATGCGGCTTCCGACTGAGGCATATTCTCGATAATCTCGTCGAATGCCTCGACAGCCTGATGTATCTTGTCGTTCTGCGTGGCGATGAATGCCGAGAAGCAATAAGGGTTCTCGCCCGTCAGACCCTCAACCAGATTGGCATACGCCGAATATGCCAGACCGCGAGCCTCGCGCATCTCCTGGAATACTATCGAGTTCATGCCGCCGGCGAAATAGGAGTTGTATATATTGATGAGCGGGTCGAGCGCGACATCGAACTTGTCCTGCTCGCGGCACGAATACTGGCGGTAATAAACCTGCTTTGCATCGTACTGGGCGAACGTTACGGTAGGTTCGGTAACATATTTCATCTGCGCAGGCTCGTACTCGACATCGACGAGGTTATCCGCCAGAAGATGCGAATTGTTGAGCGTCTGCACGAGTTTGCCCTTGGCGACCGGACCGTAATAGAGTACGCGGTGGCGCAATCCCGAAAGACCGCGGATGCACGAGAGCAACTCTTCGGACGAGATGGACTTCAACGCATCGTTGGTGAGCGTGCTGCGGCGTATCAGTTCGGGACCGTACATGCAGTAGGTCGTCAGTGCGCCGAAGTTGGCACGCTGCTCCAACTTGTTGTTCTCACGCATCTTCAACAGGTCGTTCTTGACTTCGGCGAGAACCGCCTCGTCGCCCTGCACGTTAGCCATGTAGTCCTCGACGACAGCCATCGCCTTCTCCATGTTCTCGGCGATACCGTTGATTGTTACGTAAGTGCGGGTGCGGGTAGTCGAGATATTGAAATCGCAAGCCAAAGCGTAGAGTTCGCGCTGAATCTCTTCGAGCGACTTGGTGTCGGTGCCCAGCAGGTTCATATACTCTACCGCCGCCGAGATTTTAGGGTCGGTCATCGTGCCGAAATCGTAGAGATAGATGAGGCTGAACAGGTCGTTAGTCTCGTTCTTCTTGTAAAGCACGTCGATATTGCCGTTCATCTTGGTTACCGCCATATCCTTGTCGAAATCGATGAATACCGGTTCGACGGGAGCGACCTGCGAATTTTGAATCGAAGCGAGGAATTCGCTCGTTTCGTCGCGGTTGGTGGCAATCGGGGTAATCTGCGGCTTCTCAATCTTCTTCTGGCTCTTGTCCTCGCCCTGACGCTTGAATACTATGGAGTAGCCGTTGTCGGTCAGGCGTTTCTGCGCCCATGCAACCACGTCCTCCTTGGTAATCTTCGACGCGCGGTCGATGGTCGAAACGACATCAGCCCAGTTCTCGCGATGGATGAACGAATGCGCCATCATGTATGCGCGCTGGAAATTATCCTCGATTTCGGACATGCGCTCGCGCTTGAAGTTGGCGATAATCGATTCGAGCAACTCCTCGTCGAACTCTCCGTTTCGCAATCTGGCAACCTCGCCGAGCATCAAGTCGCGCACCTCTTCGAGAGTCTGCCCCTGCTTCGGCGCACCTATCATGATAAAGAATCCGGCATCCGAAAGTTGGTCGCCTATGGCGGCACCGCCGAGAATCTTCTGTTTCTGCAAAAGGTCGGTATCGAACAGACCGCACTTGCCGTTGTAGACGATATTCGACACGATGTCGAGCATCAGCGCATCGTCACTGCATGCGTCGCCGGTTGTCCACGCCATGTAGGCAGCCTCCATTTCCAATCCGTATACATCGGCGGAACGAGGTTCTGCAACCGGCTCGACAGCCGCAGCAGTCGGCTCGGGAAGATTCCCGTTAGGTTTCAGACCGCCGAAATACTTGTCGATGATTTCGATTGTCCTGTCGGGGTTGAAGTCGCCTACCATACATATAGCCATGTTGTTAGGCACGTAATACGTCTTGTAGTACTCCTTTATGTTGGTTATCGACGGGTTTTTCAGATGCTCCTGCAAACCGATGACGGGATGATGCCCGTAAGGATGATTGGGCATAGCCAGTGCGACGAGTTTCTCGAACGCCTTGCCGCCATCGTCGGTCAAGCCCATGTTGTACTCCTCGTAGACTGTTTCGAGTTCGGTGTGGAATCCGCGGATAACCGCATTCTCGAAGCGGTCTGCCTGAATCTTCGCCCAATTCTCGATTTGGTTGGACGGGATGTTCTCAATATAGGTGGTTTCGTCGCTCGACGTCCACGCATTCGAACCGCTGGCACCGATTGCGGTCATGAGTTTGTCGTATTCGTTAGGAATGGCGAGTTTCGACGCCTCCTGCGACACGCTGTCGATTTGCGCATAGATTGCCTTGCGCTCCGCATCGTCGGTAGTCGCACGGTAAACTTCGAACAGACGCTCGATTTCGTCGAGCAGAGGTTTCTCGGTTGCGTAATCCTGCGTACCGAACTGCTCGGTACCCTTGAACATCAGATGTTCGAAATAGTGAGCCAGACCGGTCGTTTCGGCAGGGTCGTTCTTCGCGCCGACACGGACGGAAATAAGCGTCTGCACACGCGGTTTCTCCTTGTTCACCGACATGTAGACTTTAAGTCCGTTGTCGAGAGTATAGATACGTGTGGCGGTCGAGTCGCCCGACACGGTTTCGTACCTGTACTTCGAGCATGACGCCATTGCGAATACCGCAACGAGCATCAGCAAAAGATTGATTTTTTTCATATCATGTTAAAATTGGATGAGTAACTAATCTTTTTATAACGTGCGGCTTGTGCCGTTTATTGTTCCGATGCGGAAAAATCGCCTCCGAATCAGAAAAACGATACCGCCCAGTCGCGCACGACCGGATAGATGTCGCCCCACACGCGGACGAGCATCGCTATCGAGAGTGCGAGTTTCATTCCCGTGCCTACGACGAACGAAAGGAACGAACCGAATCCGACCTTCAACGCCCGCGAAGTATCATTGCCGTCATGCATCAGTTCGCCGATTACGGCTCCGACGAAAGGACCCGCAACAGCACCCAGAATATTGCCGAAAACGATTCCGACAATCAGACCTGCCGTTGCGCCGCGCATTCCGGCTTTCGTGCCGCCGAAAAGTTTGGTCATGTAGGCAGGCAGGAAATAGTCCGCCACCGACACCACGACGGTCAGCAGCAGAAATATCCAGACCGCAGAGGTCGGGACAGTCGAAAAAGAGCAGAAATAGGAACACAGCAGACCGGCGTATGCCAACACCACACCGGGGATTATCGGCACGATGCAACCGACGATACCGATTGCAACGAGCAGCAGAGCCGATATTGAGAGCAGCCAGTCCATGTTTCCCGAAACGGATTACTCGACGATGCGGTTGGTCGCCGTGTCGGGGAAAACCACATGGGGAGCGAACGTCTTCGCCTCCTCGAAATCCATCTGTGCGTAAGAGATTATGATTACGACGTCGCCGACGCTCGCCTTGTGCGCCGCCGCACCGTTCAGGCATATCACGCCGCTGTCGCGACGACCCGGGATGGCGTAGGTTTCGAGGCGTTCGCCGTTGGTAACGTTCACCACCTGCACCTTCTCGCCGCGGATTATGTTGGCAGCCTCCATCAGCGATTCGTCGATGGTGATGCTTCCGACATAATCGACATTGGCTTCGGTTACGTGTACGCGGTGTATCTTGGATTTCAGTATCTCGATAATCATATCGGTATCTTCTCTATTTCAGTTTTATGTTGTCTATCAGGCGTATCGCGCCCGCCTGAACGGCTATGCAGCCCTGAATGCGCGGGCTTTCGTCCCACGAATGAACCTGCTGCATCGTCAGTGCGTCCACCGCCTGAAAATATATGGTTTCGAGCAGCGGTTCGGCATTCACCTGCTCCACTACCCATGCCGAAAGTTCGTCGGGCGTCATCTCGCAGGTTTTCGATGCGGCGGCTGACAGCACCTCGTAGATATGCGGTGCGGCTGCACGGTGAGCCTTGTCGAGCAATGTGTTGCGCGACGAGCGGGCGAGACCGTCGGTATCGCGGATAATCGGGCAGTCGACGATTTCGACTTTCAGCCCCAACTGTGCGACCATCGCGCGGATGACGGCAATCTGCTGGAAATCCTTCTCGCCGAAATACGCCTTGTCCGGCTCGACGATAGCGAACAGACGGCTTACGACCTGCGCAACGCCGTTGAAATGTCCGGGACGCGTCGCACCCTCCATGACCTTGTCGACGAGTCCGAATTCGAACACGCGGGTATCGGGTTCGGGATAAATCTCCTCGACGGTCGGGAACAGCACATAGTCAACTCCGGCGGCTTCGAGCATCGCGGCATCGGCTTCCGGCGTCCGCGGATAATTTTTGAGGTCTGTTTTGTCGTTGAACTGTGTAGGATTGACGAACACGCTGACTACCACGGTGTCGCACTCCTTGCGCGCACGCTCCACGAGCGAAATATGACCTTCGTGAAGTGCGCCCATCGTGGGAACAAAACTCACTTTTCCGTTGCGAACGGCTTGAAGAGCCTCACGCAACTCCTTAACTGTTGCAAATGCTTTCATTTCCGATATATGCAATTACATATAGCGGCGCAAAGTTATAAAAAAAACAAAACGGATAGTTATTTTTCGGCGAAATTAAACCCGTATTCGGCAAATAGGCTCGTAAAAAACGTCGTGCAGGGCATCGACCGGCACTAACAGATGTCGAATCGGCGTTCGTGTTCGCCCGTAACCTCGATACGCACAATCATGGCATCCTCGGGCAGCAACTCCTCGATTTTCTCGGGCCACTCGACGAGGCACAAATCGCCCGAATAGAAGTACTCCTCGTAACCGAGGTCGAAAGCCTCGGCGACGGAGTTTATGCGATAGAAATCGAAATGGTACACCGGTTTGCGGTCGCCGGTGTAGTACTGGTTCACGAGCGCGAAAGTCGGGCTGGTTACCGTATCGCGCGAACCCAGACGCTCCATTATGGCACTGATAAGGGTCGTCTTGCCGGCACCCATCGCGCCGCAGAAAGCCACCACCGTGCGTCCGTCGAGCGACTCCACGACGGCATCCGCCACTTCGGGCAGTTCGGAAAGCGAATCTATCGAAACGGTTTTCATCACTGTTTGCAATTAAGTTCGTCGCAAAGATAAACATTTTCCGCGACATCGGGATAAAGTCTTTAAGGTCTTTAAAGTCGTTAAGGATTTTAAGGACTACCGTTTCGGTTGCAGGACGATATAAGGTACGATCATCTCCTCCATCGAGATGCCGCCGTGCTGGAACGTATCGCGATAGTAGCGGATATGACGGTTGGCATCGTTGTTATAGACCAGAAAATCGTGGTTGTAGGCAAAAATGTAACTCGACGACAGATTTATCGACGGCAACTGCACCTCCTCCGGCTTGGTGATTTCGTATACCTCCTTATAATTATACGCCAGATTGCGTCCCGTCTTGTAGCGCAGGTTAGCCGACGTTTCGCGGTCGCCCTGCACCTTTATCGGGTTGTCCACACGTACCGTACCGTGGTCGGAAGTGATGATTACCGTATGTCCCTGCTCCGAAAGCATTCGCAGCAGCGTGAACAGGTCGGAGTGTTCGAACCACGAGCGGGTGAGCGAGCGGAACGACGCATCGTCCTCCGTCAGTTCGCGAATGACATCGGTTTCGGTGCGGGCATGCGAAAGGATGTCGAGGAAATTATAGACGATAACCGAAAAATCGGCGTCGTAGACGTGGCGGATATTGTCTATCAGTTTGCGCCCTGCCTCGGGACGGACGAGTTTGTCGAACGAGCATTTGTAGCGTTTGCCGCTCTGGGCAATCTGGCGGCGCAGGAAATCCTCCTCGTACTGGTTCTTACCGCCCTCCTCGTTGTCGTTCAACCATTTGTTGGGCATCAGTTTGTCTATCGCGAGCGGCATCAGCCCCGCGAAAATCGCATTGCGGGCATACTGGGTCGCGGTAGGCAGAATCGCGCAATAGAAATCCTCGACAGCGACGTCGTAATATCCGCGCAGGAGCGAATTTATCGAACGCCACTGGTCGTAGCGGAAATTGTCGATAAGCAGCAGCGTCGTCTTCTCGTGCGCATCGACGACAGGAAAAATCCTGTTGCGCATCAGCGTATGCGACATCACCGGCGTATCGTCGTCGCGGCGGTTAATCCAGTCCTTGTAGTTGCGGCACACGAACTTGCAGAACTCCTGATTGGCTTCGTTTTTCTGGTATTGCAGAATCTCCTTGACGCTGTCGTCGTTGGACGACGACAGTTCTATGTCCCAGCCGACGAGTTTGCGGTAGAGATTGCTCCACTGTGCGAACGACGATGCATTCTGCACCATTTGGGCGATGCGTCCGAATTCGGCGCGATAGTCGGCTGTCGTCTGTTCGGTAACGAGTTGCTGCGAGTGGACATGCTTTTTGATAAGCAGCACCATCTGGCTCGGGTTCACCGGCTTGATGATATAGTCGGCGATTTTCGAGCCGATTGCCTTGTCCATGATATTCTCCTCCTCGCTCTTGGTAACCATGATAACGGGCGTGGTAGGTCGCACGTCCTTTATCAGGGGCAGTGTTTCGAGACCGGTCATACCAGGCATCATCTCGTCGAGAATAATCATGTCGTAGGCGGTTTCGGTCGCCATGTCGATAGCATCGTAGCCGTTGTTGCACGTATCCACGACATAGCCTTTCGACTGCAACACGAGAATATGCGGTTTCAGCAATTCGATTTCGTCGTCTACCCAAAGAATCCTTACCATATAAAATTCAAACAGTTTCTTTTATCTCTTCATATTTATCGAACACGCGGCGGATTGTCGGATATGTATTCCGCAAGTTCCGCTCCGTCGTCGGTGCGTCGCACCACTCGGCACGCTCTATGCCCTCGCTCGCCTGCGGCGTCAAATCGCAATCGCAGTCGGTCGAAAGCAGATACCAGTGCGTCGTTTTCAGTTCCCACACTCCGTAAACGTCGTAAGCGTGCATCGTATTGCACAGAAAGGTTGCAATTTTCGCACCCTGCACGCCAATCTCCTCCGCAATCTCGCGGACGGCGCACTCTTCGGCACTCTCGCCAGCCTCGATATGCCCTTTCGGCAAATCCCAACGGTCGTTGCGACGAATCATCACCACCCCGCCGCGAGGATTGGCGACGATACCGCCGGCAGCGAATACGCGCTTGAAAGCGGATGACCACAGAAAGAACTCAGCATCGATGCTGTCGCAGCCGTCGCCGACGCAATAGACGAGTGCGTCGTATTTCCCGAAAAATTTTACTATATTCGCAGGCGAAAGCGTTCCGTCGGCGGCAGTCCAGACATGGGTCGCGATGCCGTCGAACGCCGCAGGGTCGTACTCCGACTCCAAGACGAAATGAAACGACTTGTCGCCGAAATATACGGTTTTGTGAAGATACTCTTTCATGAACACTGAAATTTCGTTACAAAAATACGAATAAGCGAGGGCAATGCAAAATTTTATTTTAGCATTGCCGAGCAGGAGTATTTAAGGCGAAGCCAAAAATGATAACAATTGAAGTTAAACCGATAAAATTATGAAAAAATCCGTTCTGTTTATGGCTCTTATGACACTTGGGCTGGGCGGCTGCAAGGATGCGCCCGCACCTCTCGAAATAGACAATTCGCTGACAGCGGAGGAGATTGCCGCCGGACGGCTCACACCGGAGGTGATGTGGAAGATGGGGCGCATCGGCTCCGCCGCGCTCTCGCCCGACGGCAAGACGCTGCTCTACACCGTTACCCGCTACAATATGGCTGAAAACCGAGGTGTTACGGTCATCGTCGCTCACGACATGTCGGACGGCTCGTCGAAAGAACTCACCGACACGTCGTCGAACAACGTTTCGCCCGCTTGGAATGCCGACGGCAGCGAAATATGGTTCATGTCCAACCGCAGCGGCTCGATGCAGGTATGGGCGATGGATGCCGACGGAGAATCTGTTAGGCAAATATCCGACATCGAAGGCGGCATCGAGAGTTTCGGGCTCGCACCCGACGGCAAACACATATACTATACCCGCCGCGTACACGTGAAGGAGGTGAAATCCTCCGACGTCCACAAGGATATGCCGAAATCGAAAGCACGCATATACGACGACCTGATGTGCCGCCACTGGGATTACTGGGACGAGGGCGACTACTCGCACATCTTCATCGCCGAAACCGACGGCAAATCATTGAAGAACGAGACCGACATCATCGGTGCGGACGCCGCATGGGACACGCCGCTCGCGCCGTATTTCGACAGCGACGAAATCGCATGGAGCCCCGACGGACGGATGCTCGCCTATACGTGCAAACCGCTGACGGGAACGGAGTATGCCCAATCGACCGATTCGGACATATTCGTCTACATGCTCGAAAACGGAGCGACGCAGAATATCTGCAAACCGGTTGTGGACGGGCAGGTGCGTTACAACGGCAAAGTTGCCGGCGAGATGCCGTTCGTCGGTTACGACAAGTATCCGGTATGGTCGCCCGACGGATTCAGAATAGCGTTCCGCTCGCAACGCCGTGCGGGCAACGAGTCGGACAAGGAGCGTCTGTTCGTATACGACTGCCGCACGGCGATAATGCGCGACCTGACCGAGGATTTCGACTACAATGCCGCCAACGTCGTTTGGGGCGACGATGACACGATATGGTTCATCGCACCTATCGAAGCGACGCACCAGATTTGCCGCGTTTCGCCCGACGGAGGCGAAGTGGAGGTCGTAACCTCGGGCGACCACGACATAAACGCATTCACCATGGCGGGCGGACGATGCATCGCAGCCGTAACGACAATCTCGATGGCGACGGAACTCTTCGACGTCGATTTGACGAGCGGCACGCTCACGCAGATAACCTCCGTAAACAAGGAGATTTACGACAATATCCGCATGGGAGAGGTTCGGAAACGCTGGGTGCGCACCACCGACGGCAAGCAGATGCTTACGTGGGTGATTCTGCCGCCCGATTTCGACCCTGCGAAGAAATACCCTGCCCTGCTTTACTGTCAGGGAGGACCTCAAAGCGTGGTTTCGCAATTTTGGAGTTACCGTTGGAATTTCCAACTCATGGCGGCGCAGGGCTACATCGTCGTCGCGCCTAACCGCCGCGGTCTGCCGTCGTTCGGGCAGGAGTGGCTCGACCAGATTTCGGGCGACTATTCGGGGCAGAACA
>ERZ827168.1388-NODE-1388-length-33500-cov-4.649544_pt1 | contig 33500 bp, 28 predicted proteins | sample MGYA00519868_ERZ827168 | MGnify/ENA primary metagenome ERZ827168 (study PRJEB31778, sample SAMEA3449271) | human gut metagenome | biome: human gut; feature: human-associated habitat; material: faeces | place: United Kingdom | collected 2010/2012 ...
TCCAGTAAACCTTCGAAATTTGCATTTGCATCTGACGAAAAATCCATTCGCCGGCTGACCACCTCATTTGTGCGGCTTTGCCTTAGACGATTTCCGGCGCTCCCGCCGCGCATGCGGCGTGAAGCCCGATATTGTCTGAAACCTCGAAAGGGGGATTGTCTCCGGTTGACCGTTCGGTCAGGGGGCAGTCCTCCTTTTTCTCTGTCCCGCGTGCTGCGCCCAGTATCCACGCGCCGCGCCCAGCGTCCGCACGCCGTGAACCGTGCCCACGTATCGCGACCAGCGCGCGCGCACCGCGACCAGCGCCCGCGCCGCGACCTGCGCCCGCGCGCCGCGACCTGCGTCCGCGCGCCGCGACCTGCGTTTGCGCGCCGTGAACCGTGTCCACGCGCCGCGATCTGCGCCCGCGCGCCGCGATCTGCGTCCGCGTGCTGCGAACCGTGTTTGCACGCCGCGCCCAGCGCTCGCGTGCCGCGCCCAGCGTCCGCGCGCCGTGAACCGTGCCCGCGTATCGCGATCTGCGCCCGCGCGCCGTGAACTGCGCCCGCGAGCCGCGCCCAGCGTCCGCGCGCCGTGAACCGTGCCCGCGTATCGCGAACCGCGCCTGCGTGCTGCGAATTGCGTCCGCGAGCCGCGAACTGCGCCTGCGTGCTGCGAATTGCGTCCGCGAGCTATGTTCTGTGTTTGTGCGCTGTACCATGTACCCGCGCGTTGTGAATCGCGAGCTGTGCGACGCGTTGTAAATTGCGTTTGCGTGCTGTGCGGGTGGAGTATGCGGTGTGATTCGCGCTGGGCACGGGAATTATGAGAGGAAATTCATTTCGCCGTATGTGCGGCGGGAACAAAAGATAAGCAAAGGAGCACTGCCATGATTCCGCGACCGGGCCGCTACCGCGATTTTGCGGGCGGAGAGTATGAAGTGATCGGCACCGCCCGCCGCTTAGAGGGCGACGACGAGGTTCTGTTTCGCGCGCTGAACGAGGCGGGCGCGCCTTTGTATGTCTGCACGCCTGAAAAGTGGGTGGAAATGCTCACCCGCGGCGCGGACGAGTTCTCCGCGCCGGAGGAGGTTCCGCTGCCGCCCGAGCCGCCGGAGGCGGAGGATCTTTCGGAAATGCCCGCGTTCATGGATCTGCCCGACTTCGCGGAGGAAGCGCCCGTTCCGGCGGAGGCGTATCCGTTCCCGGATGAACCGGCGGCGAAGCGGGCGGACGATCAGAGCAGTGGCGCGTTCTTTGACGCGCCGAAGTCATTCCCGAAGAACGAAAAAAACGGAGACGCGACGAAGTCGTTTCAAAAGAATGGAAAAAACGGAGACGCGGCGAGGGCGTTCCCGAAAAACGGAGAAACCGGCGGCGCGGCGAAGGGGTTCCAGATGGACAAATGGAGCGCTGGCGCGTCAAACTCCTTCCCATCGAGTGGCCGAAACGGCGGCGCATCGATGGACGCGTCGAGGGCGTTTCAGGCGGCGACGGCTTTGCCGTACGCGGATTCGGCGTTTCAGACGGACGGCGAGGGCGGCGCGGTGATCGACGCGCTGCTTGCGAAGGCGGCGTTTCAGAATACGGAAGAGACTTCCTTTGCCGCGCCGCGCGACGCGGGCGAGGTTCGGAAGGCGCGCGTGACGGGCGACATTCACGCGATTCTCAAAAGCGTATACGGCTACGGCGCGTTCCGCGAGGGGCAGGAGGACGTGATTGGGGCCATTCTGGACGGCCGGGACGTGCTGGGCGTGATGCCCACCGGCGCGGGCAAGAGCCTGTGCTACCAGATTCCCGCGCTGGCCATGGAGGGCTGCGCCATCGTGATTTCCCCGCTGATTTCGCTGATGAAGGATCAGGTGAACGCGCTCACGCAGGCGGGCGTGCCCGCGGCGTTTCTGAACAGCTCGCTCTCCGAGCGGCAGACAGCGGCGGCGCTGTCCAACGCGCGCGGCGGCAAGTATAAGATTATCTACGTCGCGCCGGAGCGGCTTCTGACGGAGCGCTTCCTTTCGCTGGCGGCGGAAATGAACCCGAGCATGATCGCCGTGGACGAGGCGCATTGCATCTCCCAGTGGGGGCAGGATTTCCGGCCGGCGTATCTGGATATTCAGGAGTTCATCCGCCGTCTTCCGGCGCGGCCGCGGCTGTGCGCGTTCACGGCCACGGCGACGGAGCGCGTGCGCGCGGACATTCGCCGCCTGATTGGCCTTCGGGAGCCGCTTGAGCTGGTCACCGGCTTCGACCGGCCGAACCTGTATTACCGCGTGCTGCGTCCCGCGAACAAGCGCGAGGCGCTGACCGAGCTTCTGAACGGCTATCGCGGCATGAGCGGCATCATCTATTGCGCCACGCGCAAGCAGGTGGAGGAAATCTGCGACAGCCTGAAGCGCGACGGCTTCCGCGCCGCGCGCTACCACGCGGGACTGTCCGACGACGAGCGCCGCCGCAATCAGGACGCGTTCGCCATGGATGACAGCGGCGTTATGGTGGCCACGAACGCCTTCGGCATGGGCATCGACAAGTCGGACGTGCGGTTTGTGATTCACTACAACATGCCCAAGGACATTGAAAGCTACTATCAGGAGGCCGGGCGCGCGGGGCGCGACGGCGAGCGCGCCGACTGCGTGCTTCTGTACAGCGCGCAGGATATGATCACGCAGAGTTTCTTCATCGACCATATGGGCGAGGAATCGAACCTCAGCCCGGAGGACGCGGCGAAGCTCAGGGAGCAGGCGCGCGTGCGGCTGATCGCCATGCAGGGCTATTGCCGAACCGACGGCTGCCTGCGGGCGTACATCCTGCGCTATTTCGGCGAAAAGACCGCGGGCAAGTGCGACCGCTGCGGCAACTGCGCCCGTCCGGCGGCGCAGATCGACGTGACGCCCGTGGCGCTGAACATCGTGAAGTGCGTGTCGGAATGCGGCCAGCGCTTCGGAGCCAGCGTCGTCGCCGCCGTGCTCGCGGGCAGCAGGGAGGAGCGCCTGCTGCAATACCGGCTCGATCGGCTGAACAGCTATGGCGCGCTTTCGCAATATGAGCGTGCGTCCATTTCCCAGCTGATCGACCGCATGGTGGAAAAGGGCTTTCTGAAGCGCGTAGGCGACGAGTATCCGATTTTGAAGCTCGGCGCGAACGCGCGGGCGCTGGTCGACGGCAGCATGCGCATGAAGGACTATTCGCTGCCGGCGGTGAAGGGCGAAACGGCGAAAAAGCGCCGCGCCGCGCGCGCGACGAAGCGGGAAGCGGAGGTCACCACCGAGTCCGAGGCGCTGTTTCAGGCGCTCCGGAAGCTGCGCACGAAGATCGCCGAGGAAAAGCACGTGCCGCCCTATGTGGTGCTGACCGACGCGGCGCTGCGCGACATGAGCGCCAAACGGCCGCATAGCCGGGAGGAGATGCTTCTGGTGAGCGGCGTGGGCGAAGCGAAAATGAAGGCCTATGGCGAGCGGTTCCTTCAGGAAATCGCGAAATTTGAGAAAGGCGAGAAGAAGTGAGCCGCCGACATGGGTGGGAAGGGCTGCCTTCTGGGAGCGGTTCTTTGCGGAGGTTATGAGAGCGGCGCTGAGGATCGGAAAATGATTTTCCGGCGTTGAAGCGTTCAAGATCGGAAGCGCGGAGCGCGAGAGGGTTGAATATGGAAAACAGCAAAAGGCCTGTGATCGCCGTGGTGGGCGGCATGAATCTGGACGTAACCGGCAGCGTGTCCGCGCCGCTGCGCGCCCGCGATTCCAACATCGGCGCGATTCGCTTCGCGCCGGGCGGCGTGGGGCGAAACATCGCCGAAAGGCTGGCGCGCGCCGGAGCCCACGCGAAGCTGTATACCTGCGTGTCCGACGATTTCGTCGGGCGGATTCTGGAAGCCGCCTGCCGGGACGCGGGAATCGACCTTTCCATGGCGCGGCGCGTGCATGGAAGGGGCAGCTGCTATATGTCCGTGCACGGGCCGGACGGCGATATGGCCGTGGCCGTGAACGATATGGCGCTGATGGAAAGCCTGACGGTTTCGTATCTGGAGGCCGCGCTGCCCGATATCAATCGCGCGGACGCGTGCGTCGTGGAGGCGAACCTGTCCGAGACGTGCATTGCCTATCTGGCGGAGCGCCTGCGCGTGCCCGTCGTCGCCGACCCGGTGAGCGGGGTCAAGGCGACCCGGCTGCACCCGCTGCTCGGACGGCTGGACGCGCTGAAGCCGAACCGGGACGAAGCGCTGCTTTTGACCGGCGAAGCGACCTGCGAGGCCGCGGCGCGCGCGCTTCTGAAAAAGGGCGTGAAGCGGGTCATCCTCTCCATGGGCGCGGACGGCGCGTACTACGCGGACGCGACCGGCGTGGGCACGATCGTTCCCGCCGAGCGCTTCACCTGTCAGGCCACCGGCGCGGGCGACGCGATGTGCGCCGGAATCGCGCTGGCGCTGGCCGAAAACGGCAGCGCGCGCGCCTGCGCCGAGCGCGGCATGCGGATGAGTCAGGCGCTCCTTCGTGTGCGTCAGAACGGAGAAGTCGAGGAAGCCGCGCCGTTTTGAAGGACGTTTGAAAGACTCCGGTGTTTCCGTGCGCTTGCGCCGAGCGCGGCAGGCGGATGAGTCAGGCGCTCCTGCGCGCGCGTCAGAACGGGGAAGTCGAGGAAGCCGCGCCATTCTGAAAATATGCCGGATTTTTCCTCTTTGGGGCGGAAAATGTGCCGATTTCTGCCGATGGGCTGATTTTTCCGCGTTTTGCGGCCAATCGCAACCGCCGGTTGACGAATTATACGGTCGGATTTCTGGCGCGCAACCGCCGGAAGGTGTACGATAGGTGCCACAAGGGTCGCGGAAAATGCGGCCGGACAGGGAGGAAAAACCTATGATTTTCGCGGATAAGGTAATCGCGCTTCGCAAGAAGGCAGGATGGTCGCAGGAGGAGCTGGCCGAGCGGCTGAACGTCAGCCGTCAGTCGGTCTCCAAGTGGGAGAGCGCGCAGTCGGTGCCGGACATCGACCGGATTCTTCAGATGAGCCGTCTGTTCGGCGTGACGACGGACTATCTTCTGAAGGACGACATGGAGGAGCCGGAGGTCACCGGCGAAGAAAGCGCCTCTCCGCTGCGCCGGGTGACGATGCAGCAGGCCTCCGATTATCTGGCGCTGCGCCGGGCGGCCGCGCCGAAAATGGCGATTGCCACGTTCCTGTGCATCCTGTCGCCGATTCCGCTGATGATGCTGGCGGCGATGAGCGAGTTCAGCCGGTTCCACATCACGGAAAACGCCGCGGAGGGCATCGGCCTTTCGGTGCTGACGGTGTTTGCGGCGGTGGCTGTGGCGCTGTTTCTGTCCTGCGGGGCAAAGGTGAAGGAGTACGAATTTCTGGAAAAGGAGCCGTTCGAAACCGAGTACGGCGTGAGCGGCATGGTGAAGGAGCGCCGAAAGGCGTTCGAGCCCACCTGTACCCGCCTGAATATCGTGGGCACGCTTCTGTGCATCCTGTCCGTGATCCCGCTGTTCGTGGCCGCCTGCATGAACACGACCGACATTTTCTACGTCGCCGCGGTCTGCCTGCTGCTGGTCGTGGCGGGCATCGGCTGCATGGCGTTCGTGTACGGCGGCACGATCCAGTCCGCCACGGAAAAGCTGCTCGAGGACGGCGAGTACACCCGCCTGAGCAAGGCGAGAAGCCCCGTCATCGGCGCGGTGAGCGGCGGCTACTGGCTGCTGGTCACGGCGATCTTCCTTTACTATACCTTTGGCCCTAAAGGAAACGGCAATGCTCAGTATAGCTGGTTCATCTGGGCCATCGCCGGCGTGCTGTTCGCCGCGATCATGCTGGTGCTGAAGACCGTAAAGCGCAGCGGAAAGAAGGACTAAGCGCGCGGCAATGAAAAAACCTCTCGGAATGAATTTCAATTCCAGGAGGTTTTCGTATGGGAGGACGCCCGGCGGATTACTCCTTCAGGGAGCCGATCAGCACGCCCTGCACGAAGTATTTCTGCACGAACGGGTAGATGCAGAGAATGGGGGCGGTGGAGACGACGATCAGGGCGTATTTCAGCACGTCCGCCATGCCCTGACGCTCGGCGAGCATGTCGGCTTCCGTGCCGGTGGCGTTTTCGGCCACCTCGTTCATAATCAGAATATCGCGCAGGAAGACCTGCAGGGGGTATTTTTTATAGTCGGACAGGTAGATAAAGGCGTTAAAGTAGGCGTTCCAGTGGGCGATCGCGTATTGAAGGCTGATAACCGCGATAACCGCCTTTGAAAGCGGCAGGATGAAGCGGAAGAAAAAGTGCGTGAAGCTGCATCCGTCGATCTGCGTGGCCTCCACCAGACTTTCCGGGATGGTGCTGTGGATGAAGGTGCGCGTGACGATCATCTGCGTTACGCCGATTGCGCCCGGCAGCATGAGCGCCCAGCGCGAGTTGATCAGGCCCAGATCGCGCATGACCAGATAGGTGGGAATCAGGCCGCCGCTGAACAGCATGGAGAACGTGAACAGAAACGTGAAGAACTTCCGATCCGGGAACTCGCGCCGGGAAAGGGGATACGCGCAGATCAGCGTCATGCACACGTTTATGAACGTGCCGCCGAAGGTGTAGAGGAAGGTATTTTTATAGCCGATCCACACCTTCTGATATTTGAACACCTCTTCGTAGCCCTTCAGCGTGAACTCAACCGGGAAGAGGAACACTCTTCCGGTGGTGACGGCCTTTCCGGAGGAAAAGGAGCTGGACAGGGTCAGCACCAGCGGATACAGGACGATCAGCGCGAGAAGCGCCACGAGGATTTCCACCGTCCAATAGAACCGTCGGTCGCTGCCGGAGGTTTTCATGTGGGGCTTCGCGGAGGAATCTTTCATGCGTTTCCCCTCCTTACCACAGGCTCGTCTCGCCAATCCGTCTGGCGATGGTGTTGACGAGCACGATCATGATTGTGTTTACAAGGGAATTGAACATGCCAATCGCGGTGGCGTAGGAATAGTCGTTGGAGGAGCCGGAGCCCAGTCCTTTTTTATAGATGAAGGTCGCGATGACCTCGCTTTTGCTCAGGTTCAGGCTGTTCTGCATGAGGTAGGATTTTTCAAAGCCCATGCTCATGATTCGCCCGGCGCTTAAAATCAGCATGATTACGACCGTGGGCATGATGGTTGGAATATCCACGTGAAGCACGCGCTGGAAGCGGTTCGCGCCGTCGATCATCGCGGCTTCATGCAGGCTGGGCGATACGGCCGTCAGCGCGGCGATATAGATAATCGAGTCGTAGCCGAAATTTTTCCAGACGCCGCTCCACACGTACAGGTGCGGATAGGCGCTGGTGCTTCCGAATAAATCCATGGGCGTGGCGCCGAACAGGGCGCGGCTGATCGCGCCATAGATGCCCGTGAGCGGGTTGAACACCTGCATGAGCATGCTGACCATGACCACCATGGAGATGAAATAGGGCATGTAGGTCACGGTCTGTACAAACTTTCTGTACCGAACCGAACGGACGGAGTTGAGCGCGATGGCGAAAAGAATCGGGAAGGGGAACCCGGCGCAAAGGCCGTACAGCTGAATGGACAGCGTGTTATACAGCACGTTCTTGAACTGATACGCCTTCAGAAAGTGCTTAAAGTAATACAGCCCCACCCACGGGCTGCCGTTCATGCCCGCGGTGATGTCAAATTCCTGAAAGGCAATTCGAAGTCCCGCCATCGGGACATAGGCAAAGGTGATGATATACGCCGCCGGAAGAAGCATGAACAGATACATCTGCCAGTACGGGAGTCGTCTCTGGAAAAAACGCTTCACAGGGAAGTCAATCCTTTCTGTGCGGATTCGGGAGGCATGCCTCCATCCGGGAAAAGGAGAGCGGCGCGTGCCGCGCCGCCCTCCGGCGTTGAGATCTGGCGATTACAGGGTGCGGTCGAACGCGCTCTGAATGGCGCCAAGGTATTCTTCAAGACCCATCGCGTCGATGCTGGCGACGTAGTTGTCCCAGTCGTCCTCAAGGCTCAGGTCGCGGGTGACGAAGCGGCCGACGGACTCCATGACGTAGTCGTTCAGCACGTTCTGGTATTCGTCGACGATCTTCTGCTCCTCATCGGTGAAAATCAGGCCCCATACGCCGTTTTCCGTGTTGGCGCATTCCATCAGCGGGGAGATAGAGCGTCCCAGCGGCACGAAGTGATCCAGCGGGCCGCAGACCACGCCCATGACGAAGTCGTTCATCAGCATCTGCGGGCCGACGTGTCCCCACCAGGTGTTCTGCATCGTGCCCCACTTGGAGGTCAGGGTCGCAAAGACGGTCGGAATGCCGGCGGCTTCAAACGCGCCGTGCTCGCCTTCTACCGCGTAGCGCCAGTCCACGCCCTCGATGCCGTAGCGATCCCACACGCTCATCAGCTGGCTGCACAGGAAGTCGCCCACCTCAAAGGCCTTTTCGACGTTCTGGCAATTTCGGGTGATGTACATCTTCGTGGAGGGCAGCTGGGGCTTCACGGTGCACTGTCTGGTGCCGTCGGGGCCCTCCAGCGGGGCTGCAATGATGTACTCGATGCGGCGCTCCATGTCCGCAGGCATGTAGGAGGACGAGTTCGCGCCCTGCACGCCGACGACGACGGTGTCCTGCGTCATGATCGCCTTGAACTGGTTGAAGTCCATCGTGAACGTCAGAGGGGAAAGCAGCTCCTCGTCCACCAGCGAACGGATGAAGAGCAGGCCTTCCTTCCATTTTTCGGTGTTGGCGACGTATTCGATTTTGCCGTCCACGTTCTGGTAGTAGTTGTCTTGCGTGTAGATGAAGGGGCTCATGAGCGGCCGGATGAAGTTGCCTTGCTTATTCGCGATGTTGCCCAGCATGGGGATTTCGTCGGCCTCGCCGTTGCCGTTGGGATCCTGCGTTTTGAATGCGCGCAGCACCTCGACGAATTCGTCGATGGTGGTGGGCATTTCCAGATCCAGCGCCTTGAGCCACGGCTCGTAGATCAGCATGCGGTTGTTGGCGTATTCGTTGTCCATCGCGTCGACCACGTAGGGCATGCCGTAAATGCGGCCGTCGGGGCTGGTGATGTATTTCAGGATGCCTTCCTTGCCCAGCGCGCTCTTCGTGGACTGCTCCGTGAAGTTCTTGTCGTGCACGCCGTCATACAGATCGGTCAGGTCGACGAAAATGCCGGCCTTGCCGTATTTGGCAATGACGCTGGTGGGAAGGTTGAACATCAGCACGTCGGGAAGCTCGTCGCCGCCCGCCACGACCATCAGGTCGACCTTCTGCATGCATTCGTTGTTGCTCGAGGGAAATTCCACAAACTCGAGGTTTACGCCGCAGATCTCTTCAATCTTCAGCGTCTGCAGGTTGGTGTCCCAGTTCTCCACGACGGATGAGCGCTGTACGCCGATGGTGAGGGTCACGGGTTCCTCGGCAGCGGCGGGGAGCGTCGTCACGGACATCAGCAGCGCCAGCGCGAGCGCCAGGGTCAGAAAACGGGATTTCTTCATGGGCTTTCCTCCTTTGTTGAATGGCAAGACCACTTGCTGAGTCCTTTATATCCGATTTTGCGCCCGATTTCAATTACGAAAACGCTGTTTCTGTGTATTGGGAATACAAAATTTGCATAGTTTGCTTGAATCAAAATGACGCGTGTAGTATTATCTACCCATACTTTATAAAATCAAATCAATGGTCGGTGCGGAGGACTCTATGAGGGCATGGCTTTCGAATAAAACGGTACGGCATTTTCTGAAGATTTACAGCACCGTGTTTTTGTGTGTATTCATCGTGACCGCGGTGGCGTGCGCCGTCTTTGTCCGGTATTCGTATCGCGACAGCGTCAAGCTGGTTCGGGAGCAGCTTACGGAGAGCGTGCAGCGCCTGAACCGGGAGATTTTCACGGTGACGGAGACCGCCACGAATCTGGCTTCCAATTATCAGGTGGTTCTGCTCGCCAATACGCAGCTGCCCTTTTCCCGGAGGCAGACCTTTATGGTGAAAAACGCGATCACACAGTTTTCCGAGGGCTTCAAGTTTCAGAGCATCATGGAGAACTATGGGCTGATCATGAAAAACGGCGGCGTGCTGTGCGCAAACCAGCTTCACAACAGCGTCGGGGAATATTATGGAACGTTTTTGCGCGAGGAGGGCTACCCCACGGCGGAGGAATGGCTGAAGTCCATGCAGGACATTTCGGGAAGCAGCTGCCTGCGCGCCGCGCAGGTGGAATCGGACGAGACCGCCTATGACGCGGTGCTGTTCATCCTGCCGTTTTCCAGCTCGTATTACACCATGCAGACCACGTTTTTTGCGTATTTCAGCACGGAGCGGATGCGCGAGATCATCGGCATGGACTCCATGCTGGACAGCCTGACCGTGAGCGTGCCGGACGGGAGCCGCGTGAGCCTGATTTCCAAACCGGGAGACGGAAAAAGCAGCGAGCTCATCCGCGTGGAAGGCCTGCACGGCCTTGCCGTTCAGGCGCGCGTTTCGCACAGCCTGATCACCGCGTCGCTCGGCGCGATTTATCTGATGGTGTTTCTCGTGATGGTCAGTTATCTGCTGGTCGGCTGCGTGATGGCGGTTTTCTTCGTGCGCAACAGCGCCGTTCCGCTGCTGAAAATCGTCGACGAAGCGCAGAAGAACCATCCCGTCCATCAGGCGAACGCCGACGGCAACGCGTTTGATTCGCTGACGGCGCTGTTCCGGGGGCTGCATCAGGAGCAGCTGCAAAACACGGAGCAGCTTTCCCAGCAGCAGGAGCTTCTGCGGCAGAGCCATTTGGAGCTTCTGCTGTGCAATCCCTACACGACCGACCATGAGCGCACGGTGGCGAAATGGTTCCCGGACTTTCCAAGGCCGTTCCGCCTGATTCTGCTGAAGCTGAACGAATACGCGAAGCTGAACGCCGAGGAGCGCGCGATTCTGCAATCCTTTATCCGGCAGCGGCTTTCGGAAATTCCGCTGGTGCATTTTCAGCATGAATACGTGGTGTGCATTCTGGGCAACGACGTTCGGGTAGACGACATGCTGCAAAAGGCGCAGAGCGGAGACCTGAGGTACGCCTTCGAGCCGGGGCGGATTGCCGTCAGCGGCGAGTTCAATGATACCGCGTGCCTGTTTGCCGAGTATTCCCGCCTGCGCTTTGCGCTGGAAGCGTTCCCGGAAACCAGCGGCGCGCCGTATATCATGCTGAGCGGGGAGCCCTCGGCGGATACGCAGGTAACGCCGCTTACGCAGAACCACCGGCGCTTTTCCGACCTGATCCTGCACAACCGGATGGACGAGGCGTTCGAGCTGTTCAAAAAGGATTTTTCGGAGGTGCGCAAGGACGAATACGTGCAGCTGTTCTATAACTATCGAAACGAATTCGTGCTGCTGATGGAGTCTCTCCCGGCGTCAGCGCAGATCGTGCTGCCCCAGTACGCGCCGGGCATGAACTGGAAGGACGCGCTGCAGACGCTGATGGACGCGGCCGTGGCCGTGCACGAGGAGCTGCACCGGCAGATGCTGGAATCTTACGCCTCCGGCAGCCGCGACGGGCAGATTATCGCCTACCTGAACGAAAGCTTCCGCGACCCGAACCTGTGCGTCAGCTACGTGACCGAAGCCCTCGGCATAACGGAGACGCAGCTGCAGAACGCCATTCGCAGGTTTAACGGCGACAGCTTCCATTCCTTTATAGAAAAGAAGCGCATGAAGTACGCCGCCGACCAGCTGCAAAAGACCGACCTGCCGATCGCCCAGATTCTGCAGGACAGCGGCTATGTTTCCACCAGCGCGTTCTACCGCGCGTTCAAGCTGTACTACGGCGTTTCGCCCAGCTGCTACCGCAGCGCGAAGAAAGAGGAAGAGTCATAAAAAATATGCCGTTCGCCGTCCTTCCGGAAGAGAAGGGCGGCGAACGGCGATTAAAATGGGGTTAGTTGCTCTCCGCGTTCACGAGGGTCTCGAGGCGGTCGAGCTTTTTGGCGTAGAAGGCGATGGCGTCCTGCCAGAAGTCGGGTTTGGTGAGGTCGATGCCGGCGGAGGCGGCGACGTTCCGGATGGTATCGGAGCCGCTCTTCTGGAGGATGGTCTTATACAGCGGCCAGAAGTCGTCGCCCTTCTTCTGCCAGAGGGCGTACAGGCCGGTGGCGAACAGCAGGCCGAAGGCGTAGGGGAAGTTATAGAAGTGCAGGTCGGCGGAGTAGTAGTGCGACTTGCACGCCCACATATAGGGATGCAGGCAGTTCTCGTCCAGTCCGTCGCCGTAGGTCTGCTTCTGCGCGTCCAGCATGATTTCGCACAGGCCGCGCGCGGAGGTGGTGCCGGTCTTGCGGCGCTCGACGACCTCGCTTTCGAACAGGAAGCGGCTCATGATGTCCACGATCACCTGCGCGGCGTCGCTCAGCTGCATTTCGAGCAGCGCGGCTTCCTCCTCCGGACTCGCGAGCTTCTGCATGCGCTCGGCCAGCAGCAGCTCGTTGAACGTGGACGCGGTTTCGGCCAGCGGCATGGGCGTGTCCGTCATGAGCGGGGAAACCTCGTTCAGGCAGTCGTTGTGGAACGCGTGCCCCAGCTCGTGCGCCAGCGTGGAAACGTCGGAGAATGAGCCATCGAAGTTGGTGAGCACGTAGCTGATGCCCAGCGACGGCTCGCCCGCGCAGAACGCGCCGCCCTCCTTGCCCTCGCGGGGATACGCGTCGATCCAGTTTTCGGCGAAGGCGCGGCGCATCACGTTCTGAATGGCCGGGCAGTAGTCGCCGAACACGCGAAGCAGCAGGTCGCGCGCCTCGTCCAGCGTGTAGGTCTTTGTGACCTTGCCCACCGGCGCGAACAGGTCGTAGAACTTCAGGCCGCCCTCGTAGCCCAGCATTTTCGCCTTCAGGCGGAAGTAGCGGCGGAACATCGGCAGGGCGCCGCGCATGGCGTTCAGAAGCGCGTCCAGCGTTTCACGATCCATGCGGGAGACGATCAGCGACCAGTCCAGCACCGAGGGGAAATTGCGCAGGGAGCACATGGTGAGCGCTTCGCCCTTGATGGCGTTCAGGCAGGCGGCCATGCCGGTTTCAAGCCGCGGATAGGCGGCGATTTCGGCTTCGTAGGCGGCCTTGCGCACGTCCGCGCGCGCATCGCAGGCCATGGCGCGCACGGCGGGCAGCGGCAGGCGCTTCGTTTCGCCGTCCAGCGTCAGGTCGATGGAGAGACCTGCGAACAGCTCGTCGCGCAGGCGGGCGAAGGCGGCGCTGCCGTCCATGCGCATTTTGAGCACGGTCGGCTCCAGCGCGGAATCGATCAGGTGCGCCGCGTCGTTTTTCGCGTTTTCAAAGAAGGGCAGGTGCTCGGTCAGCAGCGCGTCGCCCTCGCACAGCGCGCGGATGTGGTCGTTTTCGCCGATGTAGCGGACGAAATCGCTGGAAACCAGCGAGAATTCGTTGCCGATTTCCATGTAGCGCACGCGCGGCTGAAGCGCCGCTTCGCAGTTTGAGTCGGCGGCCAGCGTCAGGAAGATCAGGTTGCCCACGCGGCTCATCCGCTTGCTGAGCGACTGCATCCGCTCGATGATGGCGTGCAGGTTCTTCTGCTCGTCGCCCTCGCGCACGTTCGCAATCGCGGTCTTCAGCTGCGCTGCGCCCGCGGAGAGCGCGTCCATGTCGCGGGCAAAGGCCGGGTCGTCAAAACCGGTGTAAAGCTTTCCAAGATCCCAGTTCATGATGCGTTTCCTCCCGTATATTTTCCGGCGTCAGGCAGGCTTCCCGTCCGAGGATGCCAGATACGCGCCGGCGATCATGATGGCAAGCGCAAGAAAGAACGTCGCGCCGGGCATGTCGCGGAAAATCGCGAGCGACAGCCCCGCGCCGATGAACGGCGCGAGCGCGTAATAGGCGCTGGTGCGCGCCGCGCCAAGGTCGCGCTGCGCGCGGATATAAAAGAAGATGCTCATGCCGAAGGCCACGAAGCCCAGCAGCATTGCCGCGAGCGCGTCCATCGCGCCCGGCAGCCGTTCGCCCGCGAAAAAGGCGATTCCCAGCGCGCCCGCGCCGGAGAAAAGGCCCTTCACAATCACTACGTCCAGCGGGCTGCGGTCGGACAGCCTTCGCGTGCAGTTGTTTTCAAAGCCCCAGCACACGCAGGCGAGCAGCACGTAGATCGAGCCCGCGGAGAAGCGCAGGCTTCCCGCGTCCTCCACCGAAAGCAGCGCGCTGGCGGCGGTGACCAGAACGATGGCCAGCCACAGGCGGCGCGAAATCGTCTCTCGAAAGAGGATAAGCGCGATCAGCGACGTGGCGACGATTTCGAAATTGTTGAGCAGCGCCGCGGTTTCCGGCGTGGTGCGCCGAAGACCCAGCATCAGAAGAATCGGCGCGGCGATGTCCAGCGCGATCATTCCGATCACATAGGGAAGATCGTCCCGGCGAAGCGAGCGCTCGCGCCGTCCCCGGCCGATCAGCTTTACCGCGCCCATGCCCACGCCCGCGCCCAGATACAGAAACGCCGCCATCATCCGCTCCGGCACCCGGCCGAGCAGCAGCTTGGAGACCGGCGCGTTCAGCGCGTACAGCGCCGCCGCCAGCACCGCGAACAGAATCGCGCGTGAGGTTTTCTTCGTCACGATCAACGCTCCCCATGCTGCCTGAATTTCCCTTCCAGTATACCCCGTGCGCACGGATTCGTCAATGAAAAAAACGGAGAGACGCTTCGCGGGAAAAGCGGAAGCGCGCGCAGATGAAAAACGCGCCGCCGGCTTTGGAGGGCTGGCGGCGCGGAGGGGGCGGGCTATGGGGAGCGCGCTGAATTCGTCTATGATGGGGCGAAGGTCGGCGTGTCGAGCGCGCAGGTGAAAACGCGCCGCTGGCTTTGGAGGGATGGCGGCGCGAAGGGGGGCAGGCTACGGGGAACGCGTCGAATTCGTCTATGATGGGGCGAAGGTCGGCGTGTCGAGCGCGCGCAGGTGAAAAACGCGCCGCCGGTTTTGGATGGCTGGCGGTGTGGAGGGGGCGGGCTATGGGGAGCGCGCCGAATTCGTCTATGATGGGGCGAAGGCCGGCGGGCGCGTCGGCGGCGGGATGGCCGGGATGGCGGCGCGGAGGAGTCAGGCTACGGGGAACGCGCCGAATTCGTCTATGATGGGACGGAGGTCGGCGGGCGCGTCGGCGGCGGGGCGGCCGGGGCAGGCGAGGAGCGCGGCGCGCAGGGCATCGGCGTCGTCGGCGCGCAGGATGAGCGGCAGGCGCGTAGCGGCGCTCGCGTCCAGCGTGCGCACGGCGGCTTCATCGGGCGCAAGGCCGCGCAGGTCAAGGCGCACGGCAGTCTCGTCGCCCTCGAGGTCGTAGGCATCCTCGGGGTCGGAGAGGTCGGCGACGGCTTCCAGCGCTTCCGTGACCGTCGCACAGTCGCGGCGGGAGCACAGACGCGCCTGTCCGTCCCACGCGGGCGCGGGCACGGGACCGCCGGTGAGGGGCTTCAGCGCGCGGATATGGTCGAAGGTCGTGCCGCAGCAGCCGCCGATGGCGGACGCGCCGGCTTCCAGCAGCGCGCGGGCGCATTCGCGCATCTTTTCGGGCGAGTAGGGATAAAACGTGCTGCCGTCGGGCGCGGTCTCGGGCATGCCCGCGTTGGGCTGCACGACGACCGGCAGGGCGGACACGCGCCGCATGGCGCGCAAAAGGCCGATCATGTCCTCCGGGCTGGGCGAGCAGTTCAGCCCCAGCGCCGCCGCGCCCGCGGCTTCCAGCGCCGCGGCGCAGCATTCCGCGGGGGAGCCGGTGAGCGTGCGTCCGGTATTTCGGCCGAAGGTGAAGCTGACGGCGGCTTCGAGACCCGCGGCGCGCGCGGCCAGACAGGCAAGGCGCGCTTCGCCGATGTCGGTCTGCGTTTCGATCATGGCGAAGTCCGCGCCGTTTTCCTTCGCGCAGCGCGCCTGATCGAAAAAGGTTTTATAGAAGTCCGCCGGCATGGCTTCGCCGGTGGGATACAGAAACGCGCTGGTCGGCCCCATATCGACGGCCACGAGCGCGCGGCTGCCCGCGACCTCGCGCGCAAGGCGCACGGCGGTGGCCGTGATTTTTTCGCCCATGCCCGCGCGCTTTTTGTGGGCAAGCGTCATTTCGGTCGCGCCGAAGGTGTCGCTTAAAAGCACGTCTGCGCCCGCGTCCAGATAGCCCTGATGGACGGAGCGGATCACGTCCGGCCGGGTGACGGCCAGCTCGTCCGGGCACGGCGTGACGTGTCCCATGCGCGAAAGCAGCGCGCCCATGCTGCCGTCAAACAGAAGAATCTTGCTTTGAATGGCTTCGGAAAATCGTTTCATGGACATTTCCCTCCCTGTTGCGCGAAATTATAACATAAAGTCACCGGAAGGGCAACCGGAATTTACGGTGGCGTGTTGCAACGGAGGGAAAAATGTGCTAAAATCTCATCTGCTATAATCGAAACAGGTGTGTCAGGAGGAACCCTTCATGAGCTCTACGTTTGAGAAACTTACTTCCAACAAAGTGAAGCTGAACTTCGTGGTCAGCGCCGAGGACTTCGACAAGGCGCTCGCTACCGCTTACTCCAAGAACGTGAAGCGCTTCAACATCCCCGGCTTCCGCCGCGGCAAGGCGCCCCGTCACGTGATCGAAATGCACTATGGCCCGTCCGTGTTCTTCGAGGACGCGTTTGACGAGATCTTCCCCGTGGTCTACTCCGAGGCCATCAAGGAGCACAGCGTCGAGCCCGTGGATCGTCCCGAGCTGGACGTGACCCAGATCGAAAAGGGCAAGGACCTGATCTTCTCCGTCGAAGTGTTCGTGCGTCCCGACGTCGTGCTGGGCGACTACAAGAACCTCGAGGCCAAGAAGGTCGTCGACAAAGTGACCGACGACGACGTGTCCGCCGAAATCGAGCGCGCCCGCGACCGCAACAGCCGCTTCGTCGAGGTGACCGACCGTCCCGCCAGGCTGGACGATCAGGTGAACATCGACTACGCCGGATTTGACGGCGACAACCAGTTTGCGGGCGGCACCGCGAAGGGTCAGGAGCTCGTGCTGGGCAGCGGCCACTTCATTCCCGGCTTTGAGGATCAGCTCGTCGGCGCGACCGTCGGTCAGGACGTGGACGTGAACGTCACCTTCCCCGAGGAGTATCACGAGAAGTCCCTCGCCGGCAAGCCCGTCGTGTTCCATGTGCATGTGAACGGCATCCGCGAAAAGGAAGTGCCGGCACTGGACGACGAGTTCGCCAAGGATATGGGCTTTGACACGCTGGACGAATACAAGGCCGACGTGAAGGCCAACCTGATCAAGCGCAACGAGGAGCGCGCCGAGACCGCCTTCGAAAACGAAGTGGTGGAGAAGGCCGTGGCGACCTGCGAGATGGACATTCCCAACGGCATGGTTGAGGAAGCCATCGACAACATGCTGCGCGACATGGAAATGCGCCTGATGTATCAGGGCATGAAGCTGGACGACTACTTCAAGTACACCGGCCAGACCCGTGAGCAGGTGCGCGAGATGTATCGCGAGCAGGCTGCCGAGCGCGTGAAGACCCAGCTGGCGCTGGAAGCCATCCGCGACGCGGAGAAGATCGAAGCCACCGAGGAAGAGATCGACGCCGAAATCGCCAAGCTGGCCGACAGCCGCAAGAAGTCCCTCGAGGACATGAAGAAGCAGCTGACCGACGGCGACAAGGAATACTTCAAGCAGGCCGCGACGATGAACAAGGTCGTCGAGTTCCTGAAGGGCTGCGCGCACGAATAATTATCATTCATAGGAGAGCGGCACGGGCATATGCTCTTCAAGTATAGCCCGCGCCGCTTTCGGATATATTGAAACGGGAGGTGCATCCGATGTATCTGGTGCCGACGGTTATTGAAAAAAATGAAATGGGCGAACGCGCGTATGACATTTACTCGCGCCTTTTGAAGGATCGCATCATTTTCCTCAGCGGGCCCATCGACGACGGTATGGCCAATACCATCGTCGCGCAGATGCTGTTTCTTGAAATGGAAAATCCGGATCAGGATATCATGCTGTATATCAACAGCCCGGGCGGAGCGATTACGGCGGGCATGGCGATTTACGATACCATGCGCTATCTGAAGTGCGAGGTGTCCACGCTGTGCATCGGCATGGCGGCGTCCATGGCGGCGTTCCTGCTGGCCGCGGGCGCGAAGGGCAAGCGCAAGGCGCTGCCCAACGCCGAGGTGATGATCCATCAGCCGCTGGGCGGAACCGAGGGTCAGGCGACCGACATCCTCATTCACGCCGACCATATGCGCTTCATTAAAAAGCGCATGACCGAAGAGCTGGCCCGCAACACCGGCAAGCCCTTCGACACCGTGGCCGCCGACACCGAGCGCGACCACTTCATGACCGCCGAGGAAGCCCGCGAATACGGCATCATCGACGAAATCATTCTTCCCAGGAGATAATTATGCCGAATAAAGAAGATTATGACAAGCACGTCCGCTGTTCGTTCTGCGGGAAATCGCGCGATGAGGTTCGCCGGCTGATCGCCGGCCCCGGCGTGTATATCTGCGACGAGTGCGTGCTTCTGTGCCAGGAGATCGTGTCCGAGGACGTTTCTCCCATGTCGAACGACCGGGCGGAGATCGAGGTAAAGAAGCCGCAGGAAATCAAGGCGGTGCTGGATCAGTACGTCGTGGGTCAGGAACAGGCGAAAAAGGCGCTGAGCGTGGCCGTGTACAACCACTACAAGCGCATCAAATATAAGGGCAAGAAGAACGACGTGGAGCTTCAGAAGAGCAACATCGTGATGCTCGGCCCCACCGGCTGCGGCAAGACCTATCTTGCGCAGACGCTGGCCAAAATTCTGAACGTTCCCTTCGCCATCGCCGACGCGACCAGCCTTACCGAGGCGGGCTACGTGGGCGAGGACGTTGAAAACGTGCTTCTGCGCCTGATTCAGAACGCGGACTACAATATCGACCTCGCGCAGCGCGGCATCATCTATATTGACGAAATCGACAAGATCGCGCGAAAGAGCGAGAACCGCTCCATCACCCGCGATGTGTCCGGCGAGGGCGTGCAGCAGGCGCTTCTGAAGATGCTGGAGGGCACCATCGCCTCCGTGCCGCCGCAAGGCGGGCGCAAGCACCCGCATCAGGAGTTTATCCAGGTCGATACCACCAACATCCTCTTCATCTGCGGGGGCGCGTTCGAGGGCGTTGAGCGCATCGTGGAGAGCCGCATCGGCAAGAAGACGATGGGCTTCGGCGCGGAGATCAAGGGCGAGATGGAGAAGTCCAACGACGAGATCATGAAGCAGCTGCAGCCCGAGGATCTTCTGAAGTTCGGGCTGATTCCCGAATTCATCGGCCGCCTGCCGGTCATCGTGACGCTGAGCAAGCTGGACGAGGACGCGCTGGTGAAGATTCTCACCGAGCCGAAGAACGCGCTGGTGCGCCAGTACGCTAAGCTCCTGTCGATGGACAACGTGGAATTGGAGTTTACCGACGCGGCGCTTCGAACCATCGCCCACAAGGCGCTGGAACGCAAGAGCGGCGCGCGCGGCCTGCGGGCGATCATCGAGGACGTGATGCAGGATACCATGTTCAATCTGCCCAGCGAGCCCGATGTGACCAAGTGCATCATCGACGAGAACGCGGTGAACAAGAACGCCGAGCCGACGCTGATTCGCGGCGAGCACGCCGCAAAGAAGCGCAAGGCCGCCGTGCATCGCAAGACCGAGGAGGAGCCCGTGCCCGCGCTGAAGCAGCCGGTAGAAGGCGCGTAAGAAGCGGCGCGCGCGGAGGCGGAGGGGGCGCTTCGCTCCCCCTCCGCACCTCCCCCTGAGCGAAGAGGAAGCTTTCCCCGCGGGAAAGCGGGGGCGCGCCCGACCAACGGTCGGGCGCGATTGAAATTCGAGAGGGCTGCGGCCCTCTCGAGCTCTCCCACGGAGTTTTTCACGAAGGGTTTCATTTTTTCGTTATACGGTTGTGCTTGCTTTTTTTCGTACAAAACGGTATAATGCAGACACAGGGGTGAATTGAAAAGCAAAGGAGTTGGTTTCCAATGATTCAGGTAATTGCCGGTCACAAGGGCAGCGGAAAGACCAAGCGCCTCATCGACATCGCCAACGACGCATTCAAGTCCGAGCACGGCACCGTGGCCTTTATCGACGACGACAAACGGTATATGTATGACCTCCGCCATGAAATTCGCTTTGTGGACGTCAGCGAAAACGAAACTGTGAAGGGCTGCACCAGCGACGTATTCTTCGGCTTCCTCAGCGGCATGCTGGCAATGAATTATGATCTGTCCCTCGTGTGCATCGACGCGTTCCTGAAGCTCGTGAAAAAAACCAATCTCAACGACATGGAGGATTTCTTTGCCCGCCTGAACGCCCTTTCCGAGAGCAGCAGGTGCAATTTCGTCATCAACATCAGCTGCGGCGAGGAGAACCTGCCCGCGTTTGTGAAGCAGTATCAGATCTGATGGGCGGAAAGACCTTCGCGGTACGGCTGGTTTCGCTGGCGCTGGTTTTGATTGTGTGCCTGATCGCCCTGAAATCGCTTTTGTCCGGCGCGTCGGGCTGCGCCCGCGTCCTGTCCCGCGCCACGTATGACGACGGGGAATGGGCCGCCGGAGCGCCCACGGCCGAGCCGACCGACACGCCGCCCGCATTTGCCGACGACGCGTATGACATGGTATATCCCGACCTCATCGAGCCGTCCTTAGAGGACGGAGAATAGAAGAAAAGGCGTTTCCGCATCGCGCGGAGACGCCTTTTTTACGCGTTAAATTTTGTCAAATCGGTTGACAGCATATGGCTTTCTGCGGTAAAATGTATCTTGTGTCAATCCGCTCACAGCCCCGAGCGTTTGATGTATTTCATCCGGTATGCTGACCTCATGCCTGATGCATCAGTATTGATATTGATTTGGAGGAATCCCAATGAGCTCTTATATCGCGAAGCCCGAAACCGTCGAACGTAAATGGTACGTGATCGATGCGGACGGTGTTGTGCTTGGTCGTCTCGCTTCTCAGGTCGCCCTGATGCTGCGCGGCAAGCATAAGCCCACCTTCACACCTCATGTTGACACCGGCGATTACATCATCGTCGTCAATACCGACAAGATCGCCATGACCGGCCGCAAGCTGGATCAGAAGATCTACTATCACCACAGTGGCTATCCGGGCGGACTGAAGGAAACCAAGTACCGCGACCTGCTGGCCAACAAGAGCGAGTTTGCGCTCAAGAAGGCCGTCCGCGGCATGCTGCCCAAGGGCCCCCTCGGAAACAAAATGTTCAAGAAGCTGAAGGTTTATGCCGGTGCGGAGCATCCGCATGCCGCGCAGCAGCCCGAAGTTTTCGATATGAAGTAATCAGGGAGGAGGACGAAAAATGTCTGTAGTTTCTTTTAGCGCAGTCGGCAGAAGGAAAAAGGCGATCGCCCGTGTTCGTCTGATCCCCGGCGAAGGCAATATCACCATCAATAAGCGTTCCCTGGATGAGTACTTCGGTCTCGAAACCCTCAAGACCGTCGTTCGCCAGCCCCTCACCCTCACTGAGACCCTCGGCCGCTTTGACGTCGTCGTCAGCGTTGCCGGCGGCGGCTACACCGGCCAGGCCGGCGCCATCCGTCACGGCATCTCCCGCGCGCTCGTGAAGGCCGATGAGGAGCTCAAGGGCACCATCAAAAAGGCCGGCTTCCTCACCCGCGACCCGCGCATGAAGGAGCGCAAAAAGTACGGCCTCAAGGCCGCCCGTCGCGCGCCCCAGTTCTCCAAGCGCTGAGAAAGCTTACAAAATTGGCTCCTGGCCGCATTCGCGGTCAGGAGTTTTTTTATTTACAATCGCGGGGGGAATGTGATAGAATAAAAAAGACGGAGGTGGAGGATATGGGTCTATCCTTTTCCAATATTCATGTGCGTATGGAGCGCTCGCTTGACGAAGCGCTGGCCGGGCGCATCGCGGAGATTCTGATGCGGGGTGCGGACGCGGAGCCGGTGGCGGACGCATCTGAGGCCGACGTGATGGTGCGCGTGTGCGCGGGAAAGGACAGTCCGTGGGTTACCGTTCTGGCCGATTCGATCGATGATGACCTGGAGGAGCAGCTTTTGAAGACGCGGGCGCTGTCCGAAGCGCTGGAAGCGCGGACGCTGGCGATTGCGTGCTCCGACAGCGATTACCTTTGCCTGAACCTCGTGGACGCGAAAACGAAGACGGACATCTGGGCGGCGCACGGGAAATTCCCGTTTGGGAAGGCACCGCGCAGGAGCAATCCCGCCGCGTGGAAGGCGTATGTGAAGGATAATGCGCACTTTGCGCAGACGCTCCGCGCGTCCTCCGTTTTTGCGGAGGACGCGCTGCCCGACCTTGCGGCCGAGCTGGGGCTGCCCGCGGGGCAGGCGCGCTGTATGGAGGGAGAAATTCTGGAGGACGCGCGGTTTTTTCAGTTTGGCTATAAGATGAAGGAAGCAGAGGGAGAAACGCCGCCGCGGTTCGGGATGCTCTATGAGGAACTCTACTACGGAGTGGGGCGTACGAAGTGCATCCCTTTTCTGAACAAGGGAGCCGCGTCGAAGGGCGTGGCCGTTGCCCTGACGGGTGAGTGTATCCGGGAGCATCAGATAAAGGTGGAGAAGATTGAGCTGCAGTTCCATTTGAGTCGCGGCGAATGGGCGCATATTCCCCTCCATCTGGAAGAAACGACCTATGACGACGGCTCGTGCTGGCTCATGGCGGAATGCCCGGAATTTTGCATTCCTCCGGCCGTGAAGGATTCGCTGCCGTGGAAAAAGAAACAGGATCTGGAGTTCCAGAGAGCCGTCATCGTGCGGCTTTTGCTTGCGCCGGATAGGGAAACAGAGGAATATGGCACGCTGCAGGTAACGCTGATTCCCATGAAAAATTATGACGGACAGTGCGGGTGCGTCATGAAATATTATACCAACGACAATTCTCCGTTTCGGGATGCCGGCAGGCGCTGACTGAGAATTCAGCGCGCTTTGAAAGCAAAAGTTTCGGAATATGTGAGGATAAAAACCGCGCCCGCCGGATGAACCGGAGGACGCGGAAAAAATTCAGGCTTCTTCGTGGGCGGGCGCCTCGGGCGCGTCCGCCTTTTCGATGAGAATGTCCTCGTATTCGTCCTTCTGGGTCGCCTTTACCTGACTGAGCTTGAGAAGCTCGAGCAGGGCTAAGAAAACGGTGATGACCTCCTCCTTCGCAGGCGCGTCCTCGAACAGGGAAAAGAAGGAGACGGGGCCGCTCTTCACGCGCTTTTTGATGCGCGCCATGCACTGACCGACGGTGAAGACCTCCCGGCGCACCTCGCGGCGGGAGAAGTTTTCGAACTGCTCGCTTTCGGCCTGCTCCTCCAGCCGCTTCAGCACGCGCGCAAACGCCTTGGCAAGGCCGGTCAGCGTCAGGCCGGTCAGCTCGATCGTCGGGGGCGGCAGCGGGTATTCCTCGGGCAGCTTGGTGATGTACTCGCGCGCCTCGTCCTCCAGCTGCTTCATCTCGCGGGAGATTTCCTTGAATTTCTTGTATTCTTCCAGCTGCCGGATCAGGGCTTCCTCCGGGGACTCATCCTCGGGATCCTCCGGCTCCGGCGGCTTGGGCAGAAGTGCGCGGGACTTGATCTCCACCAGCGTGGCCGCCATTTGCAGAAACTCGCTGGCGCTGTCCATGTCCAAGTCGCCAATCTGCTTCATGGCCTCAAGGTATTGCTCGGTGATCTCGCTCACGAAGATTTCGCGAATGTTGATCTTCGCGTGTGAAATCATGTCCAGCAGCAGGTCGAGCGGGCCGGTGTATTCGTATTGTTTCAGCTCAACGACGTAGGCCATAGGCTATATCAGATGCACGGCGGCGGAGAACAGCCGGGCAAGGCTTGAAAGGCCGATGAACACGTGCTGCTCCACGAAGTTGATGGCGATGGAGATAATGTCCCAGTCGGCGTTGTAGTTGCCGATCAGAATCAGCGCCATCATAATGCCGCCGCCGATGCGCACGGCCTTCTCGGTCGCGAACAGCGGGCGCTTCAGCATCAGGTCGTTCAGCACGTGGTAGCCGTCCAGCGGGGGCAGGGGAATGAGGTTGAACACCGCCAGCGCCACGTTGATGCACGCGGAGCGGAAGAAAATCTGATACAGATACCCGGGCACCTCGCCCAGAACCGGATTGATGAAGTTGTCCAGAATGTTGAAGGTGGCGCCGCTCGCGTCTTTATACGACCACAGGCCGCTGGCGGCGTTGAACAGCTCCTTCATATCCAGCGTCAGCGAGGAAGCCAGATAGCGCTCGCCGCCGACGGTGACGAACGCCACGTCCACATCGGCCGCGCGGTAGTAGGCGAGCGTGCCCGTGTAGGACGGCGTTTTGTGAATGGCGATCTGCACGATGACCATCATCAGGAGGAAGCTGAGCAGGCACAGAATCAGGTTTGTGACGATGCCCGCCAGCGAAACCTTCAGATCGTCGCGCCGGCCGTTTCGCAGGTTGTTCGGGTTGACCGGAACCGGCTTGGCCCAGCCGAAGCCCACCAGAAACATGCAGGCGAAGCCGATGGGGTCGATGTGGCGCAGCGGGTTCAGGCTGATGCGGCCCATGAGCCGCGCCGTGGGGTCGCCGCAGCGGTCGGCGATGTAGGCGTGCGCGGATTCGTGCGCGCACAGCGCCAGCAGGATGCCGGGCAGGCTGAGCAGAAGACCGATCAGCGCCGCGCGGGGATCGTTTAACAGATTGGACAGAAACACGCGGGTACCTCCTTTGTCACGCAGGCAGGATTTTTCATCCGCCGCGGCGAATACTCAGGGAAAAGGGGGATTTTATGAACGCGTACGATTTCGACAAAACCATTTTCCGCGGGGATTCCACCGCGCGCTTCTATCGGTTCTGCCTTGCCCGAACGCCGCGGATGCTGAAGCGGCTGCCGAGACTGGCGTTCGAGGCGGCGTTCGTGCTGCCGAGGGATAAAACGCGCTTCAAGCAGAGCATGTTCGGCTTCCTTCGCGATCTGGATGATCCGGAGGGAATGGTCGCGGCGTTCTGGGAGAAGAACTGCGGCCGGATAAAGCCGTTTTACCTTCGTCAGCGCAAGCCCGACGATATGATTCTCTCCGCGTCGCCGGAATTCCTGCTGCGCCCCATCCTGACCGAGCTGGGCGTGACGCGCCTGATCGCCTCGCCCGTGGACGTGCACACCGGCCTGTATTCCGGCGAAAACTGCCACGGGAAGGAGAAGGTGCGCCGCCTGCGCGAGACGTACGGAGACGTGACAATCGACGAATTCTATTCCGACTCCCACGTCGACGACCCGCTCGCGGAAATCGCGAAAACCGCCTTCCGCGTGAAGGGCGACCGAATTCTCCCTTGGGACGCGTAGCGGTCGAAATTCTTCCGCCGCTCGCGCGAGATGAGAAAACCACTTTCCGCGTGGAAAGCGACCGCATCCTCCCATGGGACGCGTAGCGGTTGAGATTCTTCCACCGCTCGCGCGAGACGAGGGAGGAACCGCTTTCCGCGTGAAGGATGACCGCATCCTTTCGCAGGACGCGCGGGCGCGAATCTTTGATGTAAAAACGGCTTCCCACCGGGGGCTCTCAGAGCTTCTGGTTGGGAAGCCGTTTTGCAGATTCGACTTGCAAATTCCGTAGCTTGTGCCGTGCGCGTCGCGATGGAACGCAGGCTTGCCGTCCTCACGCGGTGCGCGGTCGGCGAACGGCGCGTTATTGTCGCGGGTCAGGGACAGTGTTCTCCGTGCACGGCGTTGCGGAACGCAGTCTTACCGTCCTCGCGCAGGGCGCGGTCGGCGAACAGCGCGTTATTGTCGGGGTTCATGGGACGGCGGCCTTCGCCGTGGGTGTTGCCGCGGAACGCGGGTTTGCCGTCCTCGCGCGGGGCGCGGCCGGCGAAGGGCGCGTTGTTCTCACGGTTCATGGGACGGCGGCCTTCGCCGTGCGCGTTGCCGCGGAACGCGGGCTTGCCGCCCTCGCGCGGGGCGCGGTCGGCGAACGGCGCGTTGTTGTCTCGGTTCATGGGCCGGCGGCCTTCGCCGTGGGCAGCACTGCGGAACGCGGGCTTGCCGTCTCCGCGGGTGGGTTCGCCGTCATGAGAGAAGGCGCGGCGGCTGTTTCCGCGGAAGGCGGGTCTGCCGTCGCGGTTCACGGAGCCGTCGCCGCGGCGTGCGAACGAACGGCCGTCAGCGGGGCGGCCATAGCGTCCGGCGGGCGCCTGAACGGGGCGCGGGGCGGGCTTGGGCGGCTCGGGCACGCGAATATCCAGCTGCGGCTCGAATTTTTCACCCTCGGAGGCTTCGAGCAGCGTGAGAAGCGCCGCGACGGCGTTTTCCGGCGCCACGTTCTCAAGCAGTCTGCGCGCGGTTTCCAGCGCGTCGGCGTCCGGCTCGCCGGTGGCCAGCGCGGTGGCCTTTTCGATCAGGCGCGCGTCCTCGGCCTTTTTGATGTCCTCGCCCGACGGCGGCTGCTCGCACAGGATGGCGGCCTTCGTCACCCGGCGGTAGTCCCACATGCGCGAGGTTTCGCGGCCCACGACGAACGTATACGCGCGTCCCTCGCGGCCGGCGCGGCCCGTGCGGCCGATGCGGTGCACGTAGTATTCCACGTCCAGCGGCAGGTCGTAGTTGAACACGGCTTCGACGTTGTCGATGTCCAGCCCGCGCGCGGCGACGTCGGTGGCCACCAGAATGCCCACCATGCCGTTTTTGAAGCGCTCCATGATCGCGTCGCGCTCGATCTGGCGCATGTCGCCGTGCAGCCCCGCGGCGGCAAAGCCGCGTGCCTGCAGCTTGGTCACGACCTCCTCCACGCCCAGCTTCGTGTTCATGAACACCAGCGCGCGCGTGACGCCGTCGCGCACCAGAAGGCGGCTCAGAAGTTCCACCTTGTGGAACGAGCGGATGGGAATGTAGGTCTGCCGGATGGCCTCGACGGTCATCTGTTTGTTTTCGACGCGCAGAATCTCCGGCTCCTTCAGGTATTTCTGAGACAGGTTCAGAATCGGGAGCGGCATCGTGGCGGAGAACAGCGCGGTCTGGCGCGTCTCCGGCGTTTTGGAAAGTATGCTTTCAATGTCCTCGCGGAAGCCCATGTCCAGCATTTCGTCGGCCTCGTCCAGCACGGCGATTTTCACGCCGTCCAGCGACAGCGTGCCGCGGTTCAGGTGATCCATCACGCGGCCGGGCGTGCCCACGACGATCTGAACGCCCATTTTCAGCGGGCGAAGCTGGCGCTCGATCGGCTGCCCGCCGTATACGGCCAGCACGTTCAGGCCGGGACGGTATTTGGCGAGCTTGATCAGCTCGCCCGCCGTCTGCACGGCGAGTTCGCGCGTGGGGCAGACCACCAGCGCCTGCGTCGTGCGGTCGGCCGCGTCGATTTTCTCGATGATCGGTATGCCGAACGCGGCGGTTTTGCCGGTTCCGGTCTGCGCCTGACCGATCACGTCTTTGCCCTCGAGCAGCGGCGCGATGGCGAGCGCCTGAATCGGGGTCGGGGCGTCGTAGCCCATGTCCTCGATGGCGCGGCGGGTTTCCTGCGAAAGATCAAAATCAAAATGTTCCAAAGGGTGTATCGCTCCCATTATATTAGTCGTAAATGCTGACGAAGAGCCAGCGCGCACGCCTGATGCCGCGCGCCGCGTTCCTGTCAGTCGTAAATTCCGGTGGAGAGGTAGCGCGAGCCGGAGTCGGGAAGGACGCACACGACGTTCCCGGCGGCTTCGCCCGCGCGTCTGAGGTACTCGGCGGCGGCGAACAGCGCCGCGCCGGAGGTGATGCCGCACAGGAGACCCTCGCTGCGCGCGAGGAGCTTCGTGGCGGCGAAAGCGTCCTCGTCGGTCACGGGAAGGATCTCGTCGATCAGCGCGCGATCCAGAATCGACGGAACGAAGTTCGCGCCGATGCCCTGCAGGCCGTGCGGGCCGAACGTGCCCTTCGAAAGCAGGGGCGAGGAGGCGGGCTCCACAGCGATGACGCGCACGTCCGGGCAGACGCGCTTCAGATAGCGCGCCGTGCCGGTCAGCGTGCCGCCGGTGCCAACGCCGGCGACGAACGCGCCGACGCTTCCGCTTAAGTCGCGCGCGATTTCGGGGCCGGTGGTTTTCTCATGGGCGCGGGCGTTCTCCGGGTTGTCAAACTGGCCGGGGATGATCGCGCCGGGCAGCTCGCGCGCCAGCTGCCGCGCCTTCTCAATCGCGCCCGCCATGCCCTTTTTGCCCTCGGTCAGAACGACCTCGGCGCCGTAGGCGGTCAGAAGCGCGATGCGCTCGCGGCTCATGGTGTCCGGCATGGTGAGAATCACGCGGTAGCCGCGCGCCGCGCCGATGGCGGCAAGGCCGATGCCGGTGTTGCCGCTGGTAGGCTCGACGATCACGCCGCCGGGTCGAAGCGCGCCCGAGCGCTCCGCGGCCTCGATCATGAAAAGCGCCGGACGGTCTTTCGCGCTGCCGGTGGGATTCATGAATTCCAGCTTGCCGAAAAGCCGATCCGGCGCGCCCAGCGCACGCGCGGCGCGGGACAGGCGCACGAGCGGCGTGTGACCGACGAGGGATTCGACGCTGTCATACAGCATGTGAAACGCCTCCCATGAGAAAATCGATTTCAGGAAACACATTTAGGGATCGAGGCACAGCCTGCGATCCCTTGAAAATGCGGTTTGAAAGCCCGATTATGCTTCCTTCGCGAGGCGCTTGGCAAGGCGCGCCTTTTTGCGGTTAGCAGCGTTCTTATGAATAACGCCCTTCGCGGCAGCCTTATCCACCGCACCCTGCGTTGCGCTCAGCAGCTTGGCGTCGGCAGTGCCTGCGGCGACGGCAGTTTCAAACTTTTTGATGGTCGTCTTCGTCGCGGATTTGATCATACGATTGCGAAGATTCTTCTTCTCATTGACCTTCACGCGCTTGACAGCAGACTTGATGTTCGGCAAGATTGTCACCTCCTGTGTCAAAATCAGCAACAGCAATTATACTCCTATACGCGCGGATTTGCAACCGGTTTTTGTGCTTTTTCCGGGTTAATTTCTCTATACGCGGTGAGTTTGTTACCATGCATGGTAAATTTTCCGAGCCGGTTGCCGCGAGGAAGGGGGAAAATGGCCGCGCTGCGGAACGGGAGACCGCAATCGCTTCTGCAACTGTAAGAAATTCGGCGTTGACAGTCGGGACGACCCGTGCTATAATAACGACAGGAAGGGATGACGCTTGTGGTGAGCTTTCCCCTCCGTTATGCGGATGGCCGCCTACCAGTTAGCGCTGGATGGCGGCTTTACTTTTTCTTCTTCTTGTTATTGCCATCGCGACCGAACTTGATCGCTTTGAGCACAAGAGAGGCAACCATAATGACTACGGAAATGATCTCGAAGTCAGACATGATCTCACCTCCTCAACTTTCGTATTCGGAGGCGAAAAGCCAAGCGCCATCTGTTTCCTTCCTGCCGGAAGCCCAAGGGCTTCACTGTTATTATAGCATAGCGGCACGTGCGCGTCAAATTATGTTTTCCAATGTGTTCAATTTCTTTGTCCCGCTATCGGAAAAACGGGCGATTTTCGCAAGATCGCAGAATTACGGGGAAAATCGCAGATTTCTATGATTTACATTGGGTATGCATACATATATAATAGACGCAGCGGTTGGTGAAAACCGACCAATACAGAAAGGAAGTCGCACCATGAAAAAGTTCGTATCTCTTCTCATCGTGCTGGCACTGGCGCTCTCCGTGTGCTCCGTCTCTCTGGCGGACGAATCCGTCGCGGACGTGATCGCGCAGGCGCAGACCATGACCAACGAGGAACTCTACAAGAAGGCCATCGAGGAATCCAACGGCAAGGTGCTCTACGGCATCGGCAATTCCAGCCGCGGCAAGTCCGCCGGCGCGTCCTTCATTGAGATGCTCAAGGGCATCGATCCGAACTACACCGGCACCATCGACTGGAGCCAGCCGAAGAACAACTCCATCTTCACCGCGCTGAACGCCGACATCAAGGGCGCCAAGCACGTGTACTCCATGACCCTGATTCAGGATGGCAACCAGATCCAGTCCAAGATGCTGGACACCGGCAACCTGCTGAACTTCGTGCCCAAGGAGTGGGCCGAGGCCGAGGGCCTTGCGAAGGAAGGCAACGAGAGCCCGCTGGCGCTGCAGACGCTGAACAAGGTGTTCATGTTCAACAACCTGGGCGACACCAAGATCAACAACTGCTGGGACTTCGTGAAGGAAGGCGTCGCGCCGCTGTACATGGGCGTGAACTCCGAACTCGTCGGCAAGAACTTCCTTTATATGCTCACCAACGAGAAGTACGCCAACTACATGAAGAACGCGTTCGACGCGCTCTCCGATGAGGACAAGGCCTACTTCCAGCCCACCGTGGACGACATGGCGGCCGAGGCTGAGGCGCTGGGTCTGGAGGCCGAAAACGCCAAGTACTCCCTCGCGTGGATCTACCTCTGGTGCCTGCAGTACAATGAGCAGACCGACGACGGCCCCATCTGCAACACGCTGGTGAACACCTCCGCCGCCGGACAGTCCGGCCTGCTGGTGTACTCCAAGCTGCGCTCCGTTGAGGAGACCAACGAGGCTTCCGTGAACAACATCACCGTCGCCGCTTATCAGGACGACTACACCGGCATCGGCGGCTACGCCTACAAGCACTACCTCATGATCCCCAAGACTTCTCCGCTGCCGTGGACGGCCTGCGCCTTCATCGCCTACATGGTGACCACGCAGGAAGGCTTCGCCGCGTGGGGCAAGGACATGGGCGGCTACAGCGCCAACCCGGCCTGCATGCAGGATCACTCCAAGGACGGCTACGTGGACGGCGAGGACAAGTTCCCGGCCAAGAACGACCGCGGCTATGAGTGGTGGATTTCCGAGGACGGCGGCGCGCTCGTCGTTGAGGATCCCGCGTACTGCGCTTCCGTGGCCTTCGACCTGGGCGACTGGATCGACATGATCATCGGAACGAAGTAATCCGCGCTGACAATCGTAAACCTTTGCGGGCGGCGCGTCGGCTCTGACCGGCGCGCCGCCCGGCTTGTCAGGGTACAGGCCGGTGGACGGGGGAGCAAGCTCCCTTCGAAAAAATCAGCGCGATCCCGCCGCGCATGTCGCCGGGATCGATTGGAAGCCCGCCATACCTTCTCATGAAATCTCCGCCAAAGGGGGCAAACGCTATGACGATCGCGGCCCGTCGCCCGGGCAGAGCGCGCATTGCGCTCAACAAGGTGAAAACCTACCTGTCCAAGCCGCAGAACACGATTCTGATTCTTCTGGGAATCATTCTGACGATCACCACCATCGCGCCGATGGTCACCATTTTCATGGATACGATCACCGTGCACGAGGGCTCGGTGGATTCGCGGACGGCCGAGGACGGACAGAAGTACACCGCCTACAACTGGGAAGATCTGTTTGTCGGCAAAACGAAGATGAGCAAGCGGCTGGTGAAAACGAATCTGGTCACACCGCTTCTGAACTCCGTGCTGCTGAGCGTGTTTTCGTGCGTGGGCGCCATACTGTACGGCGGAATCTTCGCCTATCTGGTTACACGCACGAACATGAAGTTTAAAAAGTATCTGAGCTCGATTTTCATCTTTCCCTACATCATGCCCCAGTGGACGCTGGCGATGGTGTGGAAGAATCTGTTTGATTCCAACGCCGTCACCGGCGGCGCGGACGGGCTTCTGACGGCGCTTACCGGCACGAGCATGCCCGAATGGTGGTGCAGGGGGCTGTTCCCCAGCGCCGTCGTGCTGGCGCTGCACTACGCGCCGTTTGCCTACATCCTGATCGGCGGCATCTTCCGCAACATGGACGCGAACCTTGAGGAGGCGGCCACGATTCTGAACACGCCGCGCTGGAAGACGTTTCTGCGCGTCACGATGCCGATGGTCAAGCCGGCCATCCTGTCCACGGTGCTGCTGGTGTTTTCCAGCGCCATGGGCTCCTATCCCATTCCGCACTACCTGAAGCTGTCCACGCTGTCGACGAAGTACGTGGAGCTGAACGGCTCCCGCGCCGGTCAGGCGAGCATCCTGGCGGTGATCATGATGCTGTTCGGCTTCCTGATTCTGGTCATCAACCAGCGCACGACCTCCGGCCGCAAGAGCTTTACCACCGTTACCGGCAAGTCCGGACAGGCGAGCGTGGTGAATCTGGGCGCGATGAAGTATGTGCTCGCGGTGCTGTTCGTGTGCACGACGCTGTTTACCGGCATCCTGCCCATCATCCTGTTCGCCATTGAGACGCTGCTTCCGAACCCCGGCGACTATTCGTTCATCACCCATGGCATTCAGAATAACCTCACGCTCAAGTGGTGGGTCACGAGCGAGAACATCACCGAGAACGGCCTGTACGGCAACATGGGCATTCTGTTCAACACCACCATCTGGAACGCGTTCAAGGGCACGCTGATCGTCGCCGTGTGCTGCGCGCTGACGGCGGGCACCATCGGCACGCTGGTGGGCTACTGCGTGAGCAAGAACCGCAGAAGCAAATGGGCGGGGTATGTGAACAACATCGCCTTCCTGCCCTATCTCATGCCCTCGCTGGGCGTGGGCGTCGCCTTCTTTATCTTCGGCTCGCAGCTGGGCATCTTTAATACCTTCCTTCTGCTGATTCTGGCCGGCACGGTGAAGTATATTCCCTTCGCCAGCCGCTCGGCGCTGAACTCCATGATGCAGCTGTCCGGCGAAATCGAGGAGGCCGCCATCATTCAGGACATTCCGTGGTACAAGCGCATGCTGCGCATCATCATTCCCATTCAGAAAACGTCGATCATCAGCGGATACCTGCTGCCGTTCATGACGTGCCTGAGGGAGCTGACGCTGTTCATGCTTCTGTGCTCGCAGACGAAGATCATCACCACGATGCTGGACTACTTCGACGAGATGGGCCTGTACGCCTTCTCCAGCGGCATCAACCTGCTTCTGATTCTGGTCATCCTGATCTTTAACGCGCTGGTGAACAAACTCACGGGCGCGAGTCTGGATGCCGGCATCGGCGGCAAGTAAACCGGGATGGATTGGAAAGAGAGGATTAGTATGGCAAGAATCGAGCTGACCAACGTCACCAAGCGCTGGGGCGGATATTACGCGGTGGATCACCTGAATCTCGTCATTGAGGATAACGCGTTTGTGACGCTGCTGGGCCCCTCCGGCTGCGGAAAAACCACGACCCTGCGCATGATCGCGGGCCTTGAAACGCCCACCAGCGGCCGCATTACCATCGACGGCGTGCCGGTGTTCGACAGCGAGCAGGGCATTAACGTGCCCGCCAACAAGCGCCGCGTCGGTTTCCTGTTTCAGAACTACGCGCTGTGGCCGAACATGACGGTGTATCAGAACATTTCCTTCGGCCTTTCCAACGTGAACGAGGAAATGCCGGTGTACGACATGCTGGCGAAGCGCAGGACGAGCCTTCTGAAGGCGCTGGAGAAGCCGGAGGAGGTCGCCCGCATCATCGGCGAGTGCGTGACCAAGAAGGGCACGATCGACGAGGGGCGCGCGCTTCTGCACCTGATCGACGGCTATGAAATCTCCATGCAGGCGGCGAAGGAGCTGCTGGGCTTCGGCGTGCACACGAACCTTGCCGTCGCAGGCGAGTGCCGGAAAAAGCTGACGGCGGAGCTG
>ERZ827168.1391-NODE-1391-length-33456-cov-7.266279_pt1 | contig 33456 bp, 27 predicted proteins | sample MGYA00519868_ERZ827168 | MGnify/ENA primary metagenome ERZ827168 (study PRJEB31778, sample SAMEA3449271) | human gut metagenome | biome: human gut; feature: human-associated habitat; material: faeces | place: United Kingdom | collected 2010/2012 ...
GGATGGTCGTCCGCCGTTTCGCCCTCCTGCAGTTTTTCCTTGTCGAACGTCCCCTTCACGGAAACCGTCTCCACAACGGTCACCGTTGCCGTTGCCGTCCACGGGAGCACGGATATCTTTTCAATGGCGAGGTCGTAATCATAGCTGCTGATCTTGTAATCACCATAGGCGTCCGCCGTCAGGACGTCATCCTCGGCCAGAAAGGTCAGCATAAAATACTCCTCCAGTTCGCTCATCTCCGCATCCTGATCGAGAATATACGCCGCGCGCAGCGACATGCCCTCCGTTGCCAGAATATAGAGATTTGCCATGCGCTCCGCCGTAAAGAAGGCCAGTACGCACACCAGCACGCCGACGACCACCAGCAGCATGGTTCGGACGATATACATCATGGTGCGCCGCGCCGCGCGAATGCCGCGGCCGGCTCGATCCTCCTGCTGCGCCGCATTGCGCACAGCAAGGCTGGTTTTGTTTGCCATGCAATCCACTCCTTATTGAGCAATATGATAGCATATTCCCGTGTATGAATCAAATGAACATCCTGTTTCTTCACCGTTCTTTCAAAAAACTGCGTCGCTCGCCTCCGCCGGCGGCCAAATGGGGCGCGGCGCAATTCGGCGCTGTCATGCCTCCGGAGCGCGTCTGCCCCCAGCATACCGATATACAGTTGATTTCAGCCCTGAACCGGCCGTTTGCACGTGAGTGCCGCTGATCCGCAGGCACAGGCAGATAATGATACCGGCGAACTCCGCCGGCCGTTTGCACGCGCGCACAGCCAACCACCGCGCCCGGTTGTCCGCTTGCATGCGCCGGAATGGCGGTTACAGCCGGTCTCTACGCTTTTGCAGAAGCTGGGCCGGCAATTCTTCTCCTCTCGTCCCGACATCGCGTTTATGCCATCCGTTGGAACAGAAAAAGAGCAGCGTATTGGCGCTGTGCCGATAAGACAGTAATTTGAAGAAACTTACGAAATCGGCATTTGTCGAACAGGATTGGGAAAAACGAACACACGGTATTCAGCGACCGCTGGGTGCCGTTGTTTGCTTTCGTAGGATAAAAACACTGTGCCATTAGGGGGTTAAATGCGGGGTGTAACGCATTTAGACCCCATTTTTAATGCGAAAAGGAAATCATACCACCCTACCCTCAATCGGGTGAAATTAGGCTTGCAAATACGGGGGTTGCACCCCTCTAAATGCGTACAACGAGCCTTCTTTAATCACCAACAATGCAAGGGGATTGAAAAGAGTAAAACAGTTGTTGACATCGTGAAGAAACAGCACAGAGCAGCGAAGCACGGCAGATCGAGCACAGTTCTCCGCTGGGTGTAGTTGTTTGCGGCTTCGTGGAATATCGTGCGAAACAGTAAAGCTGATTAGTCGGTGTTTCAATGCGGGGTATATCGGACACGGCAAAAAATGCTCTATCGCCCAGTATTCATAGGAAAGATACATTTTGACAGGGATATATTTTGCCAAACCTCTTGAAAAGTGGTACCCATTTCTGTATAAAATGTGTGCACACAAATTTGAAATGGAGGTACGGCAGATGAAAAAGCTATTGTCCTGCGAGTTCAATATGGATAGCGGTTGCGTGGAGCTGAAGTTTAACGATGGCAGTATGATTGCTATTAACTGCACCGCCGTCGAAAACGAAGTTGCCGACAATATGTATCAGCGGTCAGAGCTTGACTATCTGATTTACAATGCTCCTTTTGAATATGCAGACCTTATTTTGAATGGTGATCCCGAAACATATTTGAAAGCAGTAACCGAATACAAACCTTTAGACTAATTATAGGAGTAATGCCGCTTGCACCGACAGTAAAAAGTCAGCGCAAGCGGCATTTTTTACGTTGTATAGTATTGCGCCTGTGCGTTCCATAATTCATGGTACTTGCCGTTCACATCAGAAAGAAGTTCTTCATGTGAACCGTGTTGTACGATTTTTCCATCATCAAATACCACAATCTTATTACAGAAACGGCACGAAGCCAATCTGTGAGAAATATAGACGGTTGTTTTATCTCCCGAAATCGCATTGAAATTCGAGTACACTTCATATTCAGAAATCGGGTCAAGTGCAGCAGTAGGCTCGTCCAAGAGAATAAACGGTGAGTCTTTATAAAGAGCACGTGCCAGCGCAATTTTCTGTGCTTCTCCACCGGAAATCTCTATGCCGGATTGGTCGTAACCCTTGTACAGATACGTATGAATGCCTTCCGGCATTTCGTGAAGTCTATCTCCAAAATTTGCTTTTACCAAGCACTCACGCACCTTATTCTCGTCAAAGGTTTTGCTTGATGCAACAACTTCGCCGATCTTAAAGGAGAATAGGCTGAAATCCTGGAACACAACCGAAAATACTGACATATATTCATCGTAATCATACTTTTGAATGTTTACGCCGTTCAGTAGAATTTCACCCTCTGTCGGGTCATAAAGGCGACAGAGCAGTTTTATAAACGTGGTCTTTCCGGAACCGTTCATGCCGACTATTGCAAGCTTTTCTCCAATCTTGAATTTAAGATTTACATTTCTCAATGCATATGCTTCTGTATTGGGATATTTGAAGCTGACATTTCGGAATTCTACATAGTATTCATTATCATCACGCTTTTCGACCGTCAAGGAACCTTGATACATATTGTTCGGTATATCGAAGTATGAAAAATAGCGCTTAAGATAATGGTTGTTATACAGAGCTTGTTGGGTTGTTGTGACAATATTGATCAAAGTTTCGACAAGCAGCATGATACAAGTCACATACTTCGCAATCGAACCTACCGTGATACCGCCTTTCAGAGCTGCATAGATAAGAACAGCGTAGATCCCAAATTTTAATACAGTATTGAGAATCGTTACAGGAAGTGTCCACGCAGCTTTCTTATATGAGTTTTTTAGTGCACGCTCGTAATAATCCCTTTCAAGTGTTATATAGGAATCTCCGAGAAAATCTCCCATACTGTAAAGACGTATATCTTTTCCGGCTTCATAATGTTCGATATAGTTAAGAAAGTGTTCGGATATGATATTCATATCAACGGATGATGCGTTAAAATCTCGTTCCAAGTTATTTGTTCTTTTTGTTGCATACATTTGGATTAACAGCGTTATAACCAGACCAGCCACAATAGAAAGCTTAAAAACGATTGGTACGGAAGAAATTGCAAAAAATGATACCGTAAGCACTACAGAAGCAATTATTTTTGTGATCTGCGCTGTAAATTGCTCAATGTTATGATATAAGAAGAACAGATTGAACCCCGTTTGACTTTCCCGTCTGACACGATAGCGCAGCTTAGTAACATCCGGGTTTTCAATCGATTCATAAGCCATCTGCATGGCTTTTTCTGAATAAGACCAATCTTCATTTCTCCACATTGCGCTGTATGCAACATTCTTTTCGGAGGCAATGTATGTATTCAAAAGATTAACCGCAAACACAATACCAACCGTCAGAGCGACATAAAGAATAACTGTTTCAATAGAAGATTTGGCTACCAGAGAGTCGATAACTTTAGCGGAGAAATAAATCGGCACATAACCAATGATAGATGAAAGAACCGTGTTTACAATCAACAATACCGTGTATTTCCTATTTGTCGAGAAGGTAAACTTAGCCGCTCGTCTGAAAATCTGGAAATGATCTCTTAGTTTCATTCGCCATCGCCTCCTTCCATATCCTCTTTATACCAACAGCTTTGTATATCAAATAACCCTTTGTACGTTCCGTTGGCACCCATCAACTCTTGATGTGTACCTTCTTCTGTGATGTTACCGTTTTCAAGAAGAATAATTCTGTCACAAAATGATGTGGAAGCAAGTCTATGGGAGATAAACAACGAGGTCTTATTCTTCGCCATAACATTAAATTCGTTGTATATCTTACTTTCAGCAATAGGATCAAGTGCTGCTGTAGGCTCGTCCAAAATCAAAAGAGGGGCATCTTTGTAAAGAGCACGGGCAAGCATAAGTTTTTGTGCTTCACCGCCGGAGAGTTCGGTTCCGTTTTCGTGAACCTTTTTGTTTAGCTTCGTATGGATACCATCGGGGAGCGCATCAATCTTTGCGCCCAACCCGGCTTGACGCATACATGTTTCTGCTTTTTCTAAGTCTGTTTCTGCTGTACTTTTTCCGGAAACCGTTTCAGCAAGTGAGAAAAATGCTGTTCGTATTTCTTGAAAAACAGGAGAGATCAGTTTGTAATAGTCTTCTCGCTTAAAATCAGAAAGTGGAATGCCGTTGAAAAAGATTTCGCCGGATGTAGGTCTGTAGAGACCGCACAGTAGTTTTACAAGAGTGGTTTTACCGGCACCGTTGAGACCAACAAGTGCAAGTTTTTCACCGCTTTTGATTTTAAGTGACAGATCGTGAATGGTATCCTGTTCAGCGCCGTCGTATCGGAAGCTAACATTTTTGAACTCAATTTCCGGCACAGTATTCATATGGTCTGCAGCTTTGGCAATTCCGCTTCCATCATATTCCGGATAATCAACAAAATCTCTGAAATCGCACAGCTTGAGACTTACTGTATTCGCTTTATTCCAGCAAGAGATGATACCGCCCACCCATGAAGCAAACGAAGATATGGCGGCAAAATAGAGAACAAATTCATCAATGCCGATTTTGCCACTGTAGAACATATGGATTAAAAGTGCATATGCTCCGCCGTCACGGATAAGAATGACAACCAAATCGGCAATACGAGAAAGAAAGCTCTTTTTTACAACATTTCTATCCCATTTTGATCGTTGGTCAGATAAATCCCGATAACACTCACGGAGCCAAGATGCCATGCTGTAAATACGGATATCCTTTGCCGCTGCGAAATCGTCGGGGAGTTCTTCGACATGACCGAGTTTCTGATTCAGATCAGTCATCTTGCTTCTATGAGCGTATTCCCATTTGTTATAAGCTTTTACGGAAAGAATATTAACAATCGGCGCAACGGTTAATATCGGAACCAGCCAAGGACTTGCAAAAGAAATTACGGAACCAAAAAGTATGTAACCCAAAAGATTCTCAATCATTCCGAAACCACTGTATACAATGTCGGTGAGCGGTTGGACACCATCCCACATCTGCGTGGCATTACTTGCTCTGTTAGCAAGGTCACGAACTTCCTTCTGCTCGTAAGTTTGATAGAACATGGAGAGTTGCTTCCTTGTCACAAGAGCGGTCATTTTGTAGCGGTATATGCCGAGCGTCGAATTTCTGATATGCCCCAATGCTTGAACAATAATATTTCCAAGCATAATCAGCAACATAACAATTCCTATCGACAACAAGGAATGAGTGAGCGTTTGACCGTTTGTTATCTCTGATACTACAAGCGACGGCAGGTATATTTCCAGATACCTAAGTCCGATGTTGATAGGTATAAATAAAGCTGTAATAAAGAAAGCCGCCTTACTATATTTTAAGAGCATTTTCAGTGACCATGCAAAGTTTGAAAATACGGAATGTGTTGGCTTTTTCTTTTTCATTATCACATCAACTCCTTTCGCTTACAGTATATCAGAAAAAAGAAAAGGAAAATAAATTCGTGCACTAATTGCTTCTGACAGTGCACGAATTGCAAATCACTCTACAGCAGGCACCAAAAATTCCGAAGCAAAAGCGCCGTCCTCGCTGTTATACTTGACCCAGCCGCCGTGTTCTTCAAGGATTGCTTCAGCACGGCGCAGACCGAATCCGTGAACACCGTCCTTGTGGGTTGCAAACAAAGAGCCTGTCTTTTTCTTCTTTGCTCCGGCAGCATTGAGCATGGAAAAATAAAGCATAGTTCCTTTCATGGAAATAAAGATTCGGATAAATCGTTCTCCCGTTACTGTACGGCAGGCTTCTATAGCATTGTCAAGCAGATTTCCGATGATGATACTCAATTCCAAGTCTGAAATCGTCAGTGCATCCGGCACGTTGGCTTTCACAGTCACGGCAATATTTTCTACCTTAGCTTGTGCAATCTTTGCTGATAAAATGGCATCAAGAGATATATTGCCCGTTTTCAGCAGTGTGTCCACATTCATCAGTTGATTATCAAGCTGTTCTATGTATGCAAGTGCACGATCAACTTCTCCGGCTTCAAGCTGACCTTTCAACATTTGTAAATGATGGTGAAAATCGTGCTTATAACCCCTCATTTCCTTGTGGATACTTCGTACCTCGTTTAAGTGTTTTTCTGATTGCTCCGTTTGATATTCAACCAGCTTCAAATATGTTTTCTTTCTCATAGGCTACCTCAGTTATGTTCGATAAATGCTCGGTTGATATTGTCATACTTTCCCCTTGAAAGAGGAAGTTCGGTGTTGCCGATATTAACGGATGTACGGGAAATTCGTGTTATGTATTTAAGTGAAACCAAGTAGGAACGATGAATACGGTAAAAGACATCACTTACCTTGTTTTCAAACACAGAAATATTTTCCTTTATCTTGTACTCGTTATCTTTCGTATGAATGACAATGTAATGCAGAAATGATTCTACATAAAGTATGTCCGATTCATACAGTTTGACGGTCTCGCCCTCGCAGGAGATTACCACGGACGGAGGTTCGACTGAGAGCTTTTCAGCGGCTTTGGTCAGTACTTGTGTAAGCTTCTCCACAGAAATCGGCTTGATCAGATAGTGGAGTGCGTCCACCTCATAGCCTTCACCAACGAATTCAAAATGTGAAGTTATAAAAATGATTTCGGCACGGTTGTTGTCCTTGCGGATACGCTTGGCAAGTTCAATACCGTTCATGCTTTTCATTTCTACATCGAGCAGAAGAATATCATATGCTTTATCTTCCTCGTATTCAAACAGAAAAGCTTCGGCAGACGCAAACGTGCGTATCTCGCAACTATGTCCTTTGTGATTACTCCACGATGTCACAATCGAGGTTATATATTCAATTTGATTCTGTTCATCATCACAGATTGCAATTCTGTATTTCATGGTCATCACCGCCGTTCTTTAATCGTTTTTCTTTTTGCCGGCTATGCCGGAATAAACGGATTTATTTTTTCATTCAATTCACAGATGAAGAAATAAATCTGTTTTATATTTTCCGAGGAATGGTGTCAAACTGCATTTTTACAGTTTGGGTACCATTTTCGAGGAAAATATGCGGGGTATCCAGAGGGGTGAAATCCCTTGGCTCTGGGTTTCCAATAGGGGCGAGAAGCATCCCTGTTGGCACACGATTTTGCTTGCAAAGTCTAGTGTGTTATACCTTTTGCGACCGCTGACGCTGGAAAGGGGCTGTCCCACGCCAGACAGACACTTTTCGGCGGCAGCAGAACAGGCGGATTTTGTGGGCTGTAAGCTACAAAAGACAAGGAATTTGCAATGAGCAAAATCCGCCTGTTCGTATGTAGTTGTCATAGAAAATCTTGAAGCTGTGCGGAGAGATTTGCTATGACAACGGGGGCGCAAGAGGTATATAAAACCCGCCGCAGCGATTAGCTCCCGTATCGTATTCGCTCCATTTCCAATTCAAAGGGAATCGTCAATTTCTTCGGAAGTTCGCTCATGGAGAGTTTCAGAATTTGACGGATTGCAATTTTAGCAAACACGTTCGTTCTGCTCATATCGCTGTCTGCAAGTTTTACGATCTGCGCTGTTCCGGCAGAAAAGTCAAAACGGATTTCTCCCCATTCATCGTCGTTAGCATACCGATGTACTGCTCTGTACCAGTATGCAGCGGCGGCGATTTTTTTATTTTTCTCGGTCAGCTTTAATTCCACCACGCCGAGAACATCGGCATCCACCAGATGTTCCGTCAGCTTGTTCAGAGCTTTCTTGTAAGCTCGCTCCGCACCGCTGGCTGTGCTGCCCTCGAACATGACAGCAAGATCTTCAAAGGTGGGGCGTTCCTCCCATGAGCCGACACGTCCGCAGGTCATGCAGATCGCATTACGCTTTTCAAGGTAAGTCTGTTCCTTGTAACTGAGCTTGTCAAAGGCAGCTTGCACCGCATCGGCACGAATACCGTTCCAGAGAATGTCCGCATAGTTCCAGCTATCGTCACGGGTAACATTCTCGCCCGTTTTCTCGCTGTCCTCATCCTGCATCGTCGCATAGAACGGAACACGACTGCGGTTTTGTCTTGCAATGGTCAGATACTCGGCGGCAGTTTCTTCGGTGCAGTTTTGCTCGGCGGCGTATTCGGCAATGACTTCCTTTGCGCTCTTGCCGGAATTGTTGTAAAGCCAAGCAATGCCACGAGCGGCTTTGTATTCATCCAGAGATTTGAATGAGCCTGCTTCTTCCTGTCGGCGGCAATCCAGAAGTGCGTTACCTATGAAGTGATGGGCGTATGTCAGAAAGTCTGCGCCCTTGTCGGGAACGTAATTCTGTAAGCACACCAACATGGCAAGAACGCAAATGAGCTTGTAGTCCGGAAATCGCAGAGGATCATATCGGTCAATACCCTCGGTCAGCAGAAATCGGTACACTCGCTTGTTCAGCCTTGGCTCGTAGTGATGGAGAAAGTAAGTGAAATATGTATTGTTCTGCTCTTTGATAGCAGAAACAATGTAATCGTTGATATCCTCCACCTTGGGCGGCGCAGGGGCAAGACGGAAGATGCGCCCTGCCTGTCGCATGGTTATAGCTCCGTCATGCACAGCGAATTTTGCTGTGCTGACATATTCATCGGTATTCCAGAAGCGTTCTTCGGACATTAGGCGCACCTCCTCTCAGCATAATGGTTAAAGGCTTAATCTAATGAAAAATGGGATTTGTAAGCATATTTTTTACATAAATTCAAGTTGTCCGTCGGGGAAAAAGGCATTTCGATTTGTCCATATCAATCCGAGCAAGTCAGCCTTGACAACTTCATCGGAAACATCTTCATCAATAAATTTGACACAAGTACATTGAAGATAATCTTTTCCGCACTTGTTACATTTATCTTGGATAATTCTATAAAATGGTGCACTGATAATTTTGTGTTTTATCAATTCATCTCCATCTTCTTTACTTATATTAAATTGTGCATGTACACATCCATCCTCCATCCACATTTTTCGGATTATATCAGGATGAACAATAAGTCTTTCGAAGCATACCACATCGCCATGAATCAAACGGAATTTGTTGGGACAATCTTCTCCCAATTTGAATCTATTATTCTCTTGGTATATAGCTTCAATCCACTCTTCGAACGGCACATCAGAAACTTTTGGAATAAGATCAAGCAAATCAATAAAATCATTTACATGACCAACAAAAGATATATGACCAGCTTCTTCTGTCAAGTTAATCATAAGACCAAATGATATTAGCCTATTATCTTGCTTCTTTGCCCATGCCTGGCACAATTCTTTTATTGCTGTAATTACGACTTCCGCAATATGCAAGCTATTACAACACAATGTTGGAAAGTTGAAAATCATATCATTAAATGCAATCAGCGAAGTGTTTGGAATTCTCACATTAAGCCCTTTGAGTTTCAAATACTTTAAAAGAGTTATAGTATCTGCATCAAGTATCTTAATTTTCTCTCCGTCTTGAATAATGAAAGAATCCTTATTATATATCTCAATATCTCGACCTTCACTTACTTCAAACTTTTGAGTATATCTAAAAAAGATTCGAGCACCATCTCCTTCATTTAGCTCAATATGCTCAAATTGGTTAGGTCTTTTAACCACAGAGTCATGTTCATTACTTTCTTTCTTGATTTGTTCATATTTTTCATCAACACCGTCAAAATACTCACCAATTAAGGTATTTTCCCTATAAAATGAACTTATAAGCTCTTTCCACATGGTTACAGAGAAATCGTTGTCTATTCTCCAAAGTTTTATATATTCTGAGTCTTTGCCGTATTTACTTATATCTGTTTTGGAATCAATTCGCTCAAGTATTTGCTCATCATTATAAATTCTAATTGCGCCATCAAGATGAGTGGGTAATCCTGTGCTCGGATTTATCATGCTATGGACATATCTACATCCCCACAACATGGTTTCCCCATCATCAAAGGATATGTTTTCCTTATCACAAAGTTCTTCACATTCAAAAGTTCTTTTGCCATCTTGAATATGCCAATAAAACTGTGTGCTTAACAAATTGGAAAAAAGATTATCATAATGTTCATTTTCATGGCAAGTGACACCTTCAGGGATACAAGTCAAATCGTCATTAAAATGTGGTCCCCAAATATACTGATATTCTAATTCTGGATGTTCTGTCCCGACAAGTCCAACCATATCCATATCTAACGCAAGCTTTATTTCAACACCTGGAATATCACGCATTTTTTCAAATGAATTGAAAAATTCCTCATTCGTAGAGTTTAATATGGATAGACTTCTACGAAAAAACTGATGACCAAAGAGTAAATAACCATCTTTATAATAAACGCCTGGAATAAGAAATCCCTTTTCGCCATTTTCACTTTTCGTATAAACTGGTTGCAAATCCCGTACATCTGCCAGTCCATCTTTTATTGTTTCAGACCATTCTGGAAAAAGACGATTCACGATATTCTTATCTTTGATTGCTACAGCTTGACCAATTGGCGCAACACGAAATTCCTCAGAGAGAACCCCATTCAACTTCTTTGTTAAAGTATCAAGTTCGTCTTTATGTTCTTCGCAAAAAATTTTATAGTCATAGGCGCTTATCATTTTTCGCATTAGTTCATGTTCTTCTTTGGTTTCCATGATCGCCGACTCGTTTGTTACATATGCCTTTCCTGGCTCCATATATATACCGGTTAGCATAGTATATCCTATCGGTTTCGTTCTGTCGTGTCCTAAATTCACGGGAAGAGCTGTATGCCACGATGCGTGGTATGCCTTAATAATTGCACTTAACGGGAATATGTGGTTTTTTCTGTTTATTCCATCCGTCATAGCTACGCCTTGATATTTTTCCATTCGTTCACCTTCCTATCTCACACAATATCTAACACAGTATGCTTCAAATAATCGCCTGCGCTTCTTTTAGCAAAACATCCTGCGACATCTCCGCTTCATAGCTGCCCTTGGCATACTCGTGGTCGAAGATCGCACATTCTAATTTGTCTTTTGCCAAACGCTTCATCACAGCGGCGGTCTGTTCGTCCAGAGTGCCACGGTGGAGATACTGCGTGATCGTGTTCATGCGGCGTGTGTAGATTGTCTTAATCGGATGATCGTCCGCAAGCTCTCTTTGCTCTTTGCCTTTCAGATTGCCGATCTGGCGACAGGTGCGCCCACGCTTGTCCCCCGGCGCAAGTCCTCCGCAGTATTTTGTCTGCCTTGCATTGGTGGTCAGAAACCACTTACCGCAGATGGGACATAACCTCGGTGCATGACCGACACACAACCCCTCAAACAAGTCTGAACGGAACATTCCCACAAAGGAAACGTAGTGCAGACGCTTCACAAGCTGCGGTATTTCTTTCTCCGGCATGACAGCGGACACATACTGCATTGTGGTGTTGGTCAACTGAATCCACATGGAATTGTCGGGCGACAATGTCTCGTCTTTGGGAAAATGCTCCGCAAATGCGGCAGCATATCCGTCCGGTGTGCGCTGGCTGTCGTGGAGCGCATGGGCAAAAGCTGTCATGGATTGCTTGTAAATCTGCAACGTGCCGCCGAGCTGAGCCATGACCTGTATCAGCTTCAACACACCAACACCACGACTGTATTTCACGTCAAAGGCGGCAACTGCACCGATTTCCTGTGCCGCCTTAATGTACGCAACGATATTTTCTATGTGTGCTTCATCGAAAAGCCGGTGAATTTCTGTTTCGTCTGTTGCCAAATCCAGAAAAGAGAACGACTCCGTTTTCTGCAAGAATCGGATGATCTTCAACAGAGCTCCCTCTGCCATGGGGAACACGGACACATCCACGTTGCCCGTACCGAGCATAAGAATTACTTCGGTCAATGGCTGGCAGAGCGTTGTTAGTTTTGCGATCTGTTCATCGGTGATATTGAGTGCGGCACAGCCAATCTTGCCGATGGGAACGGTCTGCTTGCCGTATGTTACCTTGTCCTGCCAAAAATCGAGTGTCAGCAGATTTTGATTAAGGATGCTCATGTACCTGCCTCCAATCTGTCATGTTTTTCCTTTTTTTTCTATTATACCATACATTTGTGACAAAATATAGAACAACGGCTGATTTTTTCGCCGTATTCATCCAAGATTTTACGCTGTTTTGTGCTGAAACGCCTTGCCATGTTTTTTGAAATGAGCTTGTCATGCCATTAGCCTGTTTTTTTCGATTTTCCTCATAATATACACGAGGGGATGAAAAACCGTCCCTATCAATAAGAATTATGGAGGAACTGAATGAATGTATTCGGAACAGTAAAGACAAGCATCAACACAAGAGAAGCGGCAGAACGCTACGGCGTGGAGGTCAACCGTCATGGGAAAGCACTCTGTCCGTTCCACAATGACCGCAATCCGAGCCTGTTTGTGGACAATGACCACTATCATTGTTTCGCTTGTGACGAGCATGGTGACGTGATCGACTTCACGGCAAAACTCTATGGTCTGACCCTGTACGATGCGGCAAAGAAGCTAGCATACGACTTCGGCATCACACAGGACAAGCCGCCGAACAAGGCTATGCAGGAAAAACTGAACAGGAAAAGCGAAGCACAGCGACTCAGAGAAAATGAGAAGCTGTGCTTTTCTACGCTTATGGAGTATATGAAATTACTTCAAACATGGATGGTAGTGTGTGCGCCGAGAACACCGGAAGATGATGTGGACAGCAGATTTACCGAAGCCTGTCATTGGCTGTCCTATGTAGAGTATCTAGTGGACACGCTTATCGGTGGCGATTCCTATGAGCGTAATGAGGTCATTGAAATGCTGATGACCGATGGCAAGCTGCAAAAACTGCAAGAGCACTTGAAAAAACACAGGAAGGAGGAAGTCGATAATGGAGAACAAGAACTTTGACGGCATGGAACAGCCCTCTTGGTATGACGGCAAGGTAATTGACGAGGTTGCTTTCTGCGCCTCGTTTCTGCATCAGCACCCGATGAAATGCGTCCGTGGGCGGCTGTTCACCGTGGACGGCATGATTGAGGACGAGGGCAAAATACAGCAGATGATTTTAGATGAAGTCATGAGTTGCCAGAGCATCGGCATTGCAAAGAAGGTAAAAAGCCTTTTTGAAGCTGTCAAGCTCATGGCGTATTCTGAGCCACTACCCATTGAAACAGACCGTATTCATGTAGCGAACGGCACGTATTTCCTTGATGGCACATTTACCGAGGACAAGACCTACTGCAACAACCGTATGAGGGTCAAATACAACCCCAACGCACCGCAGCCGCAGAGATGGCTGCATTTTTTGTCCGATCTGCTTGTGCCGGAGGATATACCCACCTTGCAGGAATATCTGGGGTACTGCCTTATCCCGTCCACCAAGGGACAGAAGATGCTCATGCTTATCGGCAAAGGCGGCGAGGGTAAAAGCCGCATCGGTCTTGTGATGCGTTCCATCCTTGGGGACAGCATGAATACCACCAGCATCCAGAAAATCGAAAATAACCGCTTCAGCCGAGCCGATCTGGAAAACAAGCTGCTGATGGTGGACGATGATATGGATATGAGCACACTACCCAAAACCAACTATATCAAGTCCATTGTCACAGCGGAGTGCAAAATGGATTTGGAGCGCAAGGGCGTACAGAGCTATCAAAGTCAACTGTATGTCCGTTTCTTATGCTTCGGCAACGGTGCGCTGACAGCACTCCACGACCAGTCGGACGGTTTCTTTCGCCGTCAGATCGTGCTGACCACCAAGGACAGACCTATTGACCGTACCGACGATCCTTTCCTCGTGGAAAAGCTCATGTCCGAGATGGAGGGCATCTTCCTGTGGTGCTTGGAGGGACTGCATCGGCTGCTCTCCAATAATTATCAGTTTACCATCAGCGGACAAGCCGTTGAGAATGTGGAAACGGTCAAGCGCAGCAGCAACAATGTCATTGAGTTTCTGCAATCGGAGGGATATATTCGTTTCAAAGCAGCTGCAGAAGCAAGCTCCAAGGCACTATATGAAGCATATAAGCTCTGGTGCGAGGACAATGTGCGAAAACCGATGTCAGCAAACAGGCTCAGTTCCGAGCTTGCACAGAATGAACGCCTTTACAATGTGGAAGCCACCAATAACATCTACGCCGGTGGAAAGCGTGTGCGTGGATTTGTGGGCATTGAGGTACTGGCGAAGTCCTCTTTTCTGAAATGGTGAGCGAAGTGAAAAAGCGCTGTACGTACCGTACAGTACGTACGGCACTTTTGAAGTCCGCCGCTAATATGGGCTTTCACGGCAAAAGCGATTTTCGGGTATCGAAAATCAAGCCTTGTGCAATCCGTGAAGATTTACACCGTAGGAAGTACAGGGATCATCATTCGGTGATTTACGGGACAGTAAAGCACATTCACGGAATTGTGGCGTTTCTTCCTGTTCTGTCTGCTTTCCCATAAAACAGTAAACCCGATAGGGTACTGTTATGAACAGGACTACGCAGAGCGAAATCTGAGAGGAAAACACCATCTTCAAAAATGTTATTCAGTGGTGAGGACAGTTCACCGAACAGGAAACCAATATCACGAATTTATGGAGGAATTTTTATATGAAATCGAATCTGAGAAATGAAATCAAGTCGTACATTGTACGCCAGGGCATGACCATGCAGGAGGTCGTTGACCTGTTATCGGATGAATACGGATGGAGCGACAGTGTTTCCAATCTATCCAACAAGCTCCAGCGTGAATCGCTCCGCTATACCGAAGCGGTACAGCTTGCCGATGTGCTGGGTTTTGAAATCGTATGGAGAAAGAGAGGTGATCGCTGATGGCAGCACCGCAGTATGCAATTTTACGATTTGCCAAGTACAAGGGACCGGAGATCAGCGGCGTTGAAGCGCATAACGAGCGAACCAAAGAGAAATATGCAAGCAATCCCGACATTGACCATACCCGTACACACCTTAACTTCCACCTTATCAAGCCCGAAAGGAAGTATCGTGCAGAATCCGAAAAGCAGATCGCAGAAGCTGGATGCCGCACACGCTCTGATAGTGTTCGTGTGGTGGAAGCTCTGATTACCGCTACACCGGAGTTTTTCAAGGGCAAGAAAAGAGCCGAGATCAAAGAGTTCTTTAGTGAAGCCTTGGAGTTCATCAAGCAGAATCAAGCCCCCGAAACCATCATATCCGCTGTGGTGCATCTGGACGAGAAAAATCCCCATATGCACCTTTGTTTTGTCCCGCTGACCGAGGATAAGCGTTTATGCGCCAAGGAGATTTTGGGGAATAAGAAAAAGCTTACACAGTGGCAGGACAAGTATTGGGAACACATGGTCAAGAAATATCCCGATCTGGAACGTGGGGAAAGTGCCAGCGAGACCGGGCGTGACCATATCCCCACAAGGGTATTCAAGCAGATGGCACGTCTGAACAAGCAGCATGACAAGCTGGCAGAACTGCTCTCCGATATGAAGTTCACGAACTACAAGGAGCGTTCGGCACAGATTGCGGCGTTTCTTGAAAAGTATATCCCCGATGTTGCCGCCATGGAAACGCAGATGAAGAAATATGAGAAGTTCTTCAAGACGGCGGACGGCAAACAGAAAGCGTTGGAAAAGAAAAATGCCGAACTGACGGAAGCTCTGGAAGAAAGCGAGAAAGAAAGTACCGTCAAGAAGCTGCAGGAAATGCGTCTGCACAGTGATTATGAGCGTATCAAGGGCATTCTTGACCGCATCCCGCCGGATGTTATCAGACAGTACACCAACCGCAGCACACAGAAACACGATATTCACCGATAAGAAAGGATTTTGCCTATGAAGAAGAAAAACAAGACCTATACCGTAACCCAGCTTAACAGAATGATGATGCGCGATGACCTCTCCCTGTGGGAGATCATTGAAGCCTGTGCCTTTATCGACATCTGTAGTTGTTATGAGCCGGTGTTCTATCCTCCCAAGGAGCAGGAGGACGAATGGCGCAGGATGCGTGGAGAATACGAGCCGGAGCCTACCCTTGAAAATACTTCGTTCTATGTCACCGAGTCTGAGGGAACGAAGTATTTTTATTGCGGAAATACCCGTACCAAGGTAACGGAGTTCTTCTCGCCCAACGGACAGACCTTGGATAAGGTAATTGAAAATCTCGTCCGTTTCGCCGCAGGAAATACCGTGTCCGCAAATATTTCGATGAATTGTTAACAGAATCGCATTGAATCACAGCCCACGCTTATGGTATAATATATTATAGGAAAGTATTGTAAGCGTGGGTTGTTTCACGAACAGGAGGATTTTTAATGAAACAACCGTACAATACAGCACTATATATGAGACTGAGCCGTGATGACGAGAATTATGGCGACAGCGTTTCCATCGAGACCCAGCGCACCATTTTACAGCAGTACGCAAAGGACAACGAGCTTCATGTGGTTGGCGAGTACATCGACGACGGATGGAGTGGCACTACCTTTGAAAGACCGAATTTCAAGCGAATGATGGCAGATGTGGATGCAGGACGAGTAAACTGCATCGTGACCAAAGACCTCAGCCGCTTCGGACGTGACCACATCATGGTCGGCTACTATCTGGAATACGAGTTCCCGGAGAAACAGGTGCGATATATCGCCGTATCCGAGAACGAGGATACCAAGAAAGGCTTGTCCGATTTCGTTCCTTTCAAGAATCTGTTCAATGAATGGTTTGCCAAGGACACAAGCCGCAAGGTCAAGACTGCACTTCATGCCAAGTTTGCCGCAGGAGAACGTACCTTTGCTTATGCGCCTCTTGGGTATATCCGACATCCCGAAGTCAAAAACGCCATTGTGATTGATGTAGGGACACGCTGGATTATCGAGAAAATCTTTGACCTTGCCTATCATGGGGCGGGTGCTGCCAAGATCGCAAGAATATTGGTGGAAGAACACGTTCCTACTGCCGGATGGCTGAACTATCAGCGATATGGGACATTCGCTCATATCTACGAGGGACAGCCGGAGGAAAAGTCCTACGCATGGACGCTGGCACAGGTCAAGAGCATCTTAAAAGACGAAACCTATATCGGCAACAGCGTACACAACAAGCAGAGCAACATTTCTTACAAGAACAAGAAAAAGATACGCAAGCCGCAGGAGGAATGGTTCAGAGTGGAGAATACCCACGAAGCAATCATTTCCAAGGAAGTCTTTGAACGGGTGCAGGAACAGATCGCCAGCCGCCGCAGACAGCAAAAGGACGCTACCACGCAGATCTTCTCCGGTCTGGTGAAGTGTGCGGACTGCGGATGGTCGATGCGCTTCGGTACGAACAGCCAAAACAAGAAGCCGTACAGCCATTACACTTGCAGCCAATACGGTCAAGGCTTGAAGCAATGCTCCGCACATTATATCCGCTATGACTATCTCTACACCTACGTTCTTTCCAGAATACAGGGTTTGTCGAGACAGGCGCAGTTGGATGAAAAGGAGCTTCTGCATCGGCTGCTGAAAGCCAGTGATCAAGAGCTTGCCGCCAATGCCAAAAGACAGAGCGCAGAGCTTACACGAGCCGAGAAGCGCAGAACAGAGGTTGACCGCAAGTTTGCGAAGCTGTATGAGGACTGGTCGGATGGTCGTATCACGGAGTACAACTTCAACATGATGTCTCAGAAATATCAGACAGAGCAGCAGGAGCTTACCGAGAATATTGAGAGGCTGTCTGACGAGCTTGAATCTGAAAAGCAAACAACTGTCGATGCGGAGACGTGGATTTCTCTTATCAAGCAGTACGCCAACCCCACCGAACTGACAGCGGAGCTTCTGAATACGCTGATTGAAAAGATCGTCATTCACGAAGCTACCACCTTGGACGGTTTGCGTGAGCAGAATATTGACATCTACTACTGCTTAATCGGCAAAATTGAGTAAAAACAATGATATGAGTGCCTATGCAAGTAGGCGTAGGCACTCATACATAACCAATATCTTTAAGTGCGGGAAACAGGAATGTCTGTTCCCGATTCTGAACAGTTGATAAAAATTGCCGTCATTCTCGAAACGACCGTAAGCGAGCTTCTTGGAACCCAAGTGGAAAACGAAGAGGAACCGAACCGGTTGGCAAAAGAGCTGTCCCGCATCAACACGCAGCTTGCCATCAGAAACCATCGGACGCGGCGTGTGCTGAAAATCATCGCTGTTGCTCTGCTCGTATTTGTAGCTTTGATTTTTGCAATTATGGCGTTGAATTATGCGCCAATGTTGCAACTAAAATACACAAAGAGGGACGCTGCCCTTTTGCTTCCAAACAGGACAGATGTAATTTCAGTGAGCATTTCTTGTGATGATGAAAGAGAAGCGATTGAAGCGATTACTGATAAAAGAGAAATAGACGACCTGTTCGCCAACTTATCAACAGTGCGCATTAAGTCGGGCGAAAGCTATAATGACGCTCCAATGACAGACAAGTTTATAAAGATTTTCTTTGAGGTTTCCGACGGGCTGAGCGGATGTATTGTCTACGTCTTCGAGGATGACGGAGGATTCTTTATAGAACAGCCCTATCATGGAGTCTTCTCAATAGAAGAAAACCAATATATCGAAATCTCCGGGATCCTTTTTCAGCGGTGCAGCCACCAATGAAGTCTTTAGCTATCATCCTTGTTTGCGCTGGGGTAGTCGCAGGTTTATTTGCAAATCAGATTGATAAAGTGGCACGACAAAAACAATGTTATAAAGACAATTCTTAATATTGTCGTGGTTCTACTGGCGTTGTTGGTGTTACTGCTCGTTATCAAGTCGCTTACACATACAGTGTAATCAAAACTCTAACAAGAAAGGAATACGATTATGAAAAAATGGCTTTCTTTGCTTTTTGTCGCTTGTTTCATCGCAGGTATCGCTATTATCTTAACAGCTGATACGGGAATTATGGGGAATTATTTTTGCTCCAATCTTGCCGGAACGCTTATTTCTCTCTTTTCTGGAATTTGCTTAACTATTTCAGTATATTCCTATTTCAAATCTTGCTGAATGAGGCGTAAAGCTATGAAAAGGGACTAATGCAATAGCCCATGTTTATTCCATCGTGTGCTATGGAATACACCATCACTCACACGGGCGCCAAGCCACTGTGTGGCCACATACCTACCGGCAAATGGTTAATTGGCTTACCACCTGCTCATTTAAAGTGCAGATAAAGAAGCTCGCTTATACGATTACTGAACGGGTAATGGAGTGCAACGGCGAAGCCTGCTCAGACAGCAACGCCTATACGACCGAAGGCTGCGGCATTCTCTGTATGCTGCGCTGTATAACCGAAAAGTTAGTTGAACGTGGTTACTGCTTTTCTGAAACCGATGCGTGGCACGATCTATTGTATCTTGCAATATGGGGCGACCGTCATAACGCTTTTTCAAGATTGACACCGACTGTGCAGATCATGCGATGCCAGCCGATACTGACACTTGAAAGCCTAGGCGCACATTGGGAATGGGAGAAAAGCAAGGCTTGGCGTTTACTTAAAAAGAATACGGATACGTTCTGCACACCACTGATATCGCCCCTATGGAAGCCCCAAACGACGCTGCCATAATGCGTGTTCTTAACGAAATACGTTCTATGGGAGTGAAAACGCATTATTCAGGTTCGAACTATGAGCGTATCAACATGTATAAACTTTGGTTCAACAATAAAATCAAGCTAAGCAATCTCGGCGAAGGGTGTTTCTCTCAATACAACCCGACTGTTGAGCGTGTTGTAGTTTTAGTCATTTATAATATGCGCGCGTATTCTTCTCTCCCAAAGAGTATGATAGACTGCGCGATTAAGTATATACACGGGAACATCCAATACAGGACAACGGCCATCATCGGCCACGGCAATGTGCTTGGTTATAACGTAGTCTCAGATCATGCTACAATATACATTGCTTTTTTATGAAACTCTTGACCCGCGCGATAGGTAGCGACGGCCACAACCAGTTTTCCAGCACAGCGTTTTACAGGTTACACATGAATGTATTTTCTCTCTTAGTAGGTCGGCACCGTTAGGTGGAGGGGATATCCTGCTATGCATGCGCAAAGGACTTGCCACTCATTCGTCGGAGTGTCAGCTACAGAAACAGCCAGGTCTATCGCTCGGGCATAGATGTGAGCATTGCAGAGCGCACGCCCGAGTATCAAGCCCGGGCGTGCGCTATCATGGGTTTCAATGTTTATAGGAATGCTACATGCTACGCATAAACTGGTTTATTATTCCTTCCGGTCGATAGAACCTTTAATTGGTTCTCAGATGACAATCCTGTTTCTGTAATTTGTCAGTGTCAGCTGCACCATGCGTCGAACCAACCTCTGGTTACACGTCTGCTTCAACATTCCATTTGTCAAGCGGTGTTTCCATAGGCGTAATTGCCTATTCTGTTACGGGAGCAACTTCGCCTACATTATCCCCGGAAGGCGTCAAAGTATCCACGGATTCGATCAATTCATCCGGTAGGACTGTGGGCTCAGGCGCCGGGGTAGTATCAACAGGAGCAGGTATAGCACTTTCAACTGCATTTGCCTGAATGCGGACACGATACAGCACCCAATGTTGGACATTGCTGATAGTGTTAGACCCATAGACCGGAGTGCCACTTTCCAGGTTTTCGACCTTCTGATACTGGTAAATTTTCTGGTAATCCGTATATGTACTCTTATAGTAGTCAAAGCGGAACCAACGTGTGGCGCCTTGGCATTCGCTGTATGCCGTCCGGCCGGGGATGATGTAATTTGTGATATTGCGGCTGTTGCAATAATACTTATCGTTGGAGTAGTTGCCCGTGGTGGAAGTGATCGCTCCGAAATACTTGTAATAGAATCCATTATCCGGACCGGTTCCCTTATAATCCAAGATGGCACGGCATTGTGCCGTGTGCCGAAGGTGCAACTCCTTATCGCAAACGGGCATAAGGAGGAATCTCTCAGGTTATATACGGAGGCACAAATTTCTCACCAAAGTGGGAGGTTTGTGCCTTTTTGTGTTAAAAAAACCATGCGGGTAGCTGAATAAAGCAATGCCATATCAAAAAATATACATCTAAACAGGAGGCAATTTTATGAGCGAACTCAAGCGTACTCAGCTGTATGACGTCCACGTTGCGGCGGGGGCGGATATGGTGGATTTCGGCGGATGGGAAATGCCCATACAGTATCCGACAGGTATAGTTGCAGAGCATCTCTATACCCGCCGTGCATGCGGACTTTTTGATGTTTCCCACATGGGCAGACTGCTTATCGAAGGCCCCGACAGGGTTGCCTTTCTCCAGCATGTGCTTTCCTGCAACGTTATGGCGCTGGACATCAAGCAGGCGCAGTATGCCATAATACCCGACGAAAACGGCAGCGCCATAGACGATGCCTACCTCTATAAATTCAATGAGGGCAATATGCTGCTGGTGGTAAACGCCGCCAATACGGAAAAGGATAGGCATATTACAATACGAAGTGCAACACCGCTAAAAAGGAAAGACAACATGAACACCGAGATGTAAAATGTAGCTACCAACAAACACAATACAGAAGTGAACACGTTGCACTACATACATTTTAAATTATGATGAGAGGAAATATCTAAAACATATTTTGGCAGAAGGGCTGAGCTTTAGGAAAAATGCCGCTATCCTGGAGCGAAGACCGTCCACAAACTCAACCACGTGCAACGGAATAAGGAAGAAAAACTTTAGCGGTAGATTTCCGGTCGAGACATTTGCTGGGCCAACTGCTGATTGAATTCGTTACGCGCCTGAGATGCTCCTCAGAAATGGCATGAATGTGGTTATATGTATGTAGCAGCGACACAGAGGCTTTTCATATGGGAAAAGTGATTGTCGGTATCCGGATATGGTTTTCGGCAACCGGATGTTGTCGAACCAATCAATATAAATACGCATAGGAGAGGTGAGCCGTTCCAGCTTCAATGTAGAGGTATGAAGGGTAGGGCAGGGGCTATTCCTCCAGCATTGCCTGTAGCATGGGCTTTGTGCGGAGATAATTGTTTAGATAGAATAACTCCGCCTTGGCAATAAACTCCCTTGCAAAGCATAAAAGGGGCAATAAGGCCATAGTATCGCCGGGGCGGTATACCCGTATCGCTCCGCTTCCCATATCTATACTCTCCGGCTGTACCCAACCGAGAGTGCAAAACTGCTCAAGCAGATCAAATGTTTTGCCTTCATTAAAATTAAGCGCCCTTGCCGTGGATTGAACGGAAAGCAGCGATTCTTTGCAGGAACATATATATGAAAGAAGCCTCAGTTTGTTTTTATCGGCAAGCAGAGAAAACAGTTCCGTGTATTCATCTATATTGGCAAGGGCGGCGTTGTAACCGCTTTCAGGTTCCGGCATAACAAGAAAATAGTGAAATTCCTCTGTTGCGTTCATAAAAACATAGCCATTGTTAAACGACAGCCGCGCATATGTTCCAACGGTTTCCGCAGCGCTGATTTTACCGTATTCTTCATTTGCAAAACTTTCCATGCCGCTCATGCCTTTGAACATTGCCCAGCCGTATCTGCAGGCGCGCTCTGCCTTTTGGTTTTCGTGTGTGCGCCAAAGGTCGGCGTACAGGTAGTGTTCAAGGGCCATTTCATTATCGAGCACCCTGCCGAAAAGTGCATCGAGCGATACGTCAAAATAATCGGCAATCAGCGGCAGCACACTTACGTCCGGCACTCCGCCGCATTCCCAGCGCGAAACAGCCTGCATGGAAACACCAACGGCTTTACCAAGCTGTTCCTGCGTTATGTGGCGGGCTTTCCTAAGCGCCTTTATATTAGCACCTATATTGATATTCATTTGTTCATTTCCTTTCACGCTGAAATTATATATAAGTATATTATCATGATATAAAAACAAGTGCAAGTTGATTTTCTTCTTAATATTGTGGTGTTTTTACAACCTAACAAATAGCGAATTCTATGGTTGTTGGAACTTTACTGTGCTATAATAAAGCAGTAAAGCTTTTTGCTTGTATATTCGGTATACAATGATGAATACGGATGCATTTAATATAACACCTTTTGTATAGGTGTATAAATTTATATATAGGAGGAAAGTGTTTTGGTTGATTACGTTGTGAAACGCCTGTTACAGGGACTGCTGCTTATTGTGGTCGTATCGATGCTTGTGTTTGCAATGATGGACATGATGCCGGGCGACCCGATTGAGCTGCTTACCGACCGAAAAGTATCCGATGAGGTAAAGGATAAGATGCGCGCCCAGTATGGCCTGGATCTGCCGTTACACGAAAGATACATAAAGTGGGTAAGCGATGCTCTGCATGGGGATTTCGGCACATCGCTGCGCAGTAAATTGCCCGTAAGTACAACGTTTAAGCAGCGCCTGCCGGTAACCATAAAGCTTACGGGAACCGCGCTGATAATAGAGCTTATTATAGCCGTGCTCATTGGGTTGCTGGCTGCATATAAAAAGGACGGATTTTTTGACAGGCTGATGATGGGGCTTTCGCTGCTGTTTGCCGCGCTGCCGTCTTTCTGGGTGGCGGTGCTGCTGATATTGCTTTTCGGCGTTACGCTCAGAATGCTGCCGCTTTCTGGCTTTACCAGCGCCAAGCATTATATACTTCCCGTTACGGCAATAGTGCTCGGGGGCGTGGCTTCCACCATGCGCATGACCAAGACGGAAGTTATAGATGTGCTGCGCGAAAGATATGTGCTTACGGCGTATGCAAAGGGCTTGACAAAACGAGAAGTGCTTGTCAGGCACGTTCTACGCAATGCCCTCATCTTGGTAACAATAATGTTTTTCCTTAATATTCCGTGGGTAATAAGCGGCGCGGTAATAATAGAAAACATATTTGTAATACCCGGCATGGGCAAAACGCTTACCGAGGCCATACTTAACCAGGACTTTCCTATAGTTCAGGCCAGCGTGCTGCTGCTTTCGATGCTGACCGTTGTGTGCAATATTGTGTGCGATATAATAACGGCCATACTTGATCCGCGTATATTGATTTCGCTTGGAGGATCGAGCAAATGAGTAAAGATTCAAACAGAACAGATATCAGCAAAAGTTTCAAGAAGAATTTCAGCATGTTCGTGCGCAACCGCAGCCTACTCATAGGCAGCATAATGATACTGATCGTTGTGCTTTCGGCTATATTTGCGGACGTTATAGCGCCCTATGAATACGACTATGCTGACATGAGCAATAAGTTGCTTAGGCCAAGCGGTGAATTCCTCTTCGGGACGGACGACTTTGGACGGGATATGTTTTCCCGCGTAATATACGGCAGCCGCATAGCGCTGCGCGTTGCATTGCTGGCGGCGGCAATAGAAATAGCGCTGGGCGTAACAATCGGTATGCTTTCCGGTTACTACGGCGGCACGGTGGACAGGATTCTTTCATTCTTTGCTGATCTTACATGGTCCATGCCGCCAATAATAATGTCCATGGCTGTTATAACGGTGCTTGGCAAGGGACTGGATAATGTGATAATAGCGATAGCTGTGGTAAGCTGGGCACAGTATGCGCGTGTAGTCAGGGCAAAAACACAGGCACTTAAAAACATGGCCTTTGTTGAAACCGCAATGGCTTTCAACGAAAGCAACGCAGCAATAATGCTGCGCTATATTCTGCCGAATATTGTGCCGTCCATAATAGTGCTTGCCTCGCTTTCGATACCGGCCACAATAACTTCCACTACGGCACTTTCATTCCTGGGGCTGGGCGCGCAGCCGCCTTCGCCGGACTGGGGACTTGCCCTTTCGGACAGCATGAATAACATGAGCACCGCGCCATGGCTTGCGGTATTTCCTGGCTTTGCGTTGGTATTTACGGTGTTCGGATTCAATCTTTTCGGCGAGGGATTAAGGGATATTCTCGATCCTCGTCTTAAATCACGCTGAGCAGGAGGGAACAGGCATGAGTAATGAACTTCTTCGGCTTGAAAATCTGAGTGTGGATTATAGAATCAGCGCGGGTTACCTAAGCGCAGTAAACAACGTTTCGTTTGCAATAAACAAAGGTGAAATATTTGCGCTGGTAGGGGAATCCGGCTGCGGAAAATCCACAGTTGCGCATACCATAATGCGCCTTTCGATAGATCATAACGAAATACTGTCAGGCAAAATAATGTTTGAGGATCGCGATTTGCTTTCCATATCCGAAGCGGAAATGGAAAAGGTGCGCGGCAAGCAGATAGGCATGATATTCCAGAACCCGCTGGATTCGCTCAATCCTGTATATCGCTCAGGAACCCAGGTAGCCGAAGCGCTTATGATAGACGGAATGAGCCGTAAGGATGCCATGGCGCGAACCATTGAACTTTACAGGGAAGTACATATACCGTTCCCGGAGCAGCGCGTGCGCGCATATCCGCATGAGCTTTCCGGCGGCATGCGTCAGCGCGTTATGATAGCCATGATGCTTGCAAGAAACCCGAAACTGCTCATTGCGGATGAACCCACTACTGCGCTGGACGTTACTGTTGAAGCGCAGGTGCTGCGGATAATGAAAGAAAGCTGTAGCAAGCATGATGCGAGCGTGCTGCTTATTACGCACAACTTTGGCGTTGTGGCGGAAATTGCTGACAGGATAGGAATTATGTATGCCGGTGAAATAGTGGAAGAGGGCGATGTGTTTGAGGTGTTCCATAATCCGGTGCATCCGTATTCACAGGCGCTTCTAAGTTCGCTGCCGCGCTGCCGTAAAACCGAAGAAAAACTGAAAACAATAGAGGGAACGGTGCCGCGCATAACAGAAAAGAAGCCGGAGTGCCGCTTCCGCAACCGCTGCCCGTATGCAAGCAGTATATGCGCCGAAGCCGTGCCGGAAAAGAAGCGGATAAGCCAAACGCATACCGTGCGCTGCCATAACAGGGGGTGAAAACATGGAACTTATTAAGGCAAAAAACGTATGTAAGCAGTTTGCGGCGCCAAAGAAACTGTTTTCCAAGAAGAAAAGCGTTGTTAACGCCATGCAGGACTTCACGCTCAGCATAAACGAAGGCGAAATACTGGGCCTTATAGGCGAATCCGGCAGCGGAAAAACAACGTTCGCAAGGGTGCTGCTTGGGCTTACCGGCGCAAACAGCGGCAGCATAATGGTTGGCGATGTAGATATGGTTAAGGCTACCCATCGCCAAATAAAAGAGGTTAGGAACAACTTTGCCGTTGTTTTTCAGGATCCTGCCGCTAACCTGAACCCAAGGCAAACTGTGGAAAGTTCCATAATACGCCCGCTTATTATAAAGGGCGTGCCGAGGGCGGAGGCAAAAAAGCGCGCGAGGGAAGCATTGACAAAGGTGCAGATGGATGAAAGCTACCTTGCCAGCTATCCACACCAGCTTTCCGGCGGTCAGCAGCAGCGTATTGCCATAGCGAGGGCGCTCGTTATGCAGCCAAAGGTAATGATATTGGATGAGCCTACAAGCGCGCTGGATATATCCGTGCAGGCGCAGGTACTCAATTTGCTGCTCCAACTTCAGGAGGAACTGAAACTTACTTATATGATAATAACGCACGACCTTAACGTTATTCGCTATATTTCCGACCGAATAGCGGTAATGTACATGGGCAGGCTTGTTGAATACGGGAATACAGACGATGTGCTTGAAAATCCGCTGCACCCGTATACCAATATACTTATAAATTCCGTACCGGTTATGGACCCCGATCTCAGATCGGATAAGATATACGAACTGCCCGGAGAGCCGGAGGATGTGCCCACCTCGCCGGATGCGTGCAGACTATGCTTAAGATGCCCATATGCGGAAGAACGCTGCGCGCATGAAATGCCTACCATGCGCGAAGAAACACCAGGACACTTTGTGGAATGTTTTCGCACGTTTTGCGGACGGGAAAGCTGACCATAAAAATAAAAAACAAAAGGAGAGAAAACATGAAAAGGTATTTGGCCATATTGGTCGCAGCGATGATGATGGTGTGTTTGCTTGCCGGCTGTGCCGGCGGCGACAAAGCAACCGGCGGCGAAAAGGAAACCCTGATAATCGGTGAAGCCGGACAATGGTGGGGACTTGATACCACCTTACTTGACGGCAGCAACTTTACCCAGGGCTTGGTTGCGGATCCGTTGGTGGTGCTTGATGAAAACGGCAATATGCAGCCCTGCATAGCTTCCGCCGTTGCCGTGAGCGATGACGGCAAGGATATAACCCTTACCATCCCCAAGGGAATGAAGTACGCTTCCGGCGAAGAAGTGCTGCCGGAAGATGTGGTTGCGTCCCTCACAAGGTTTAAGGCCGTAAGTCCCTTTACGAGCAACCTTGCATCGCTTGAGTCAATGGAAGTAAACGGGGACGATGTGATACTGCACCTCAGCGAGTTCACATCAGATATTGCCGTAACCCTTGCAGGCTCCTTTGTTACCGTGCAGGACAAAGATGTGCTGGACGCTTCAACGGATGATGAACTGCTTTGGGGCGCGCAGCCCTACGGCATGTATTACCTTGCCGATTATGTAGATGGTTCCCATGTTGACCTGGTTCGCAATCCCGGCTATATTACGCATAATCCTTATGTTGAAAATAAGGGACCCGCTAACGTTGAAAAGGTGACCGTGCGCTTCATAAGTGAAGAATTCAGCATGGCAAATGCCTTTAATGTAAACGATATACAGGCGATACTCGGTATATCCGCGGATGGCCTTTCTCAGATAACGCGCGAGGATAAAAACGTTGTGCGCAAGAGCAGCATACCCGCGATAGAGTATCTTGAATACAATATCTCTTCCCCCATACTCAGCGACATAAGGGTTAGGGAAGCGCTTGCGATAGCCGTGGACAGGGATATACTGGTGGAGGCTAATCAGGGCATGGTAACGCCAGCGTGGAGTATAGATACCGAAAAAGTAATCAACTATTCTGCCGATTTTGCCGCCTATTATAAGGAAACATACGCCACCAATGTGGAAAAGGCCAAGCAGCTGCTTGCCGATGCAGGCTGGGCCGATACCGATGGCAACGGTTATCTTGATAAGGATGGTCAGGAGTTTAAGCTGAAGATAGTGGCTAACGACGGCGCGACTGAGGATAATATTGTGCAGTCCCTGCAGATACAATATAAGGCCATAGGCGTGAACCTTGAGATAGAGATGTTTGCCAATTACTATCACTACGATGTAATAGCGCAAGGTAATTACGACATAGGTCTGGAACATTGGGGCTGGAGCGAGCCTATACTTACGCTCAATATGGTGTTTACCGATGTTGAGAATCTTGAAGTCTGCGGTATCAGCGATGAGTATTTTGATTTGATCGCCCGCACGTCCCATACTCCGGATAGCGACGAACGTACCAAAATGGTTGGCGAAGCGGAAAGAATGATTTCCGATAATATGCTGCTTGTTCCGTTGGTAACGGCGGAGAATAACTTTGTATTCGCCAATGATGTAAGCGGTATAGAAATAGTTGGTAACGGTGCGGTATTCTTCAACGATATGAAGTAATATTGCGTTGCGTATGAACGCCGTGCATCCGGATTTTGCGGGTGCACGGCCACCAAGGAGACATAATGAACGAAATAATAACAGAATTATTAAAAAACATACCGGATTACAAGCAGTTTTTAACTCTTGAAGAGCTGGATGAGTCAACGAAGAAACTCGCCCGGGAACATCCGGATTGCGTAAGCATGTTTGAACTGGGCAAGACCGCGGAAGGGCGCAGCATACTGGCGCTTAAAATAGGCAATGGAAGCAAAAACGCGCTGTTCTTCGGCTGTCCGCATCCCAACGAGCCGATTGGCACAATGATGCTGGAGCATTTCACCAAAGCGCTTGCCGAAAACAAATCGCTGCGTGATGCGCTGGATTATACTTTTTATATTGTAAAGGCATGGGATGCCGACGGATTGGTACGCAACGAGGGCTGGCTGAAGGGGCCGTATACGCTTTATAATTATTCACGCAATTTCTTCCGCCCGGCTGCCAATATGCAGGTGGATTGGACATTCCCTATAGATTATAAGGAACTGCATTTCCACGATATAATGCCGGAAACGCAGGCGCTTAAAGACCTTATAGATGAAATAAAGCCAACTTTCACGTATGCGCTGCATAATTCGGGCTTTGGCGGGGTTTATTGGTATGTTACGGAAGATGTGCCGGAACTTTATCCAAAGCTGCGCGAGGCGGTGGAACGTCAGGGCATACCGCTGCATTTGGGCGAGCCGGAATCCCCTGCAATACCCGTGCTTGCGCCTGCGGTGCTGCTGGCGGAAGGCATAGAGGTGGAATATGATTATTTTGAGCGGTTCGGTGCGAAGAATATTTCAAAAATAATAAGCAGCGGCACATGCAGTGATTCTTATTCCAAGCAGCACTACGGCACGTTTACATTCCTTACGGAAATGCCATATTTTTTTGATCCGCGCATTGCCGATCCTTCTATTACGGATACTACGCGCGGCGCAGCCGTAATAGAAAAGATAAACTGGACGATGGAATCCAACAAGCGAATAAGAGAGGTGTTGAGCGTATCATCCAAGTTCATGGGGGAAAAGAATCCCTACCTTATGGCTGTTAATGATGCAATAGAGGATACGGGACTTGGATCTAACCGCCGAATGGCCGAGGAGGACAGCGAATACAAACGCCTTGCCACGCAGGCAGAATATTTTGACAATGTATGGGTCAGCCGCTTTTACAGACTGCTGTCCTACGGTATGCTAATTCGCGCCCATGAATATGAGCTTGAGCGTGAACATACTGCTGAGGCGGAAGTAGCTCTGCTTGCGGGTAAGACCATGGCGGAGGTAATGCATAAACAACTTTCCGATGAGCTTGAACAAAAGCTCAACTATTCGGTTATACCTATACGCAAGCTTATCAATATTCAGCTTGAATGTGGCTTGAAAGCGGCACAGATTATACATGACCGCTGATGCCGAAGAAAAATGTTTATAACAGACCTCGCATTTGTGTGGGTGTCCGGTTAAGAAATCATTCTAAAGCAAGAGAGAAACGGTATAGCTTCGGCTATGCCGTTTCTTGTATCCGGAAAACCCCGCCATAGTGGCGGGGTTCGAAAGAGCTTAAACGATGAACAATATAGCCTAATGCACTAAACTGCGGCGAAATGGGCAGAAATAACAGGGGGATAAACATATCTCCGCCCATATACATCTGCTGCTCAATATACCACCGAAGTTTAGCGTGTCCGTATTTATGTGCTGCTTAAAGGGAAAGAGTAGCTTAATGATATTCCCAAAGCACTGGAATATGAAATTTGCATACAGAAATAGGGAGTTCCGGTGCAAGGAACATTATGTGGATACGGTAGGGAAAAACACAAAAGCCATAACGGAATATATAGCCGATCAGCTAAAAAGAGACAAGGAGGGCAGACCAATCAAGTATATTCGACCCACGGAACCCGTTTACAGGTAGCAGGTAATAAACGCAAGCTGGCAGGCGTTTCAGGACGACTTATAGCATTTCCTCAAAGGTTTGTGATAATATGGCTAAGTACAGTCTTTCTATTTCCAAGACGATATCAATTTCATAGTATCGTTTTGATGTACTCTCCTGCCATAATTGGGGCCCGCGGAGTTAGATAAAACGAAAGCCGCACACTTATGCTGTAATTCTTCCGGAAGTTTGAAAAGTATACCGTCTTTTCTGCAAGATTCAATTGCATTAAGCGCTCGCTCTGCCGAAAAATATTCTGTATATGCTTTTTGAACCTCGTATTCTTTTTCCCTTTTTCCACTAACATCAGCCCAAACATCTACAAGACCGCCCAGAAACCATAATACGTTTTTATCTTGTATTAATGCGTTCTTCAAATAGTTCTTTGTATATTCAGGGTCGAATGAGTTCAGCAAGCGATATACCATACGCCATTCTGAGAAGTCAAACAAGCTGTTAGTTTTTAAAATTTCCTTAACGCGGGCTATAACAACGGTCTCTGTGGCAAAACGTTCTTCCTGAGTAATAACTTCTTTACAGTCTGCTTCCTGATCTTCTGCAGATAATCGTTCATAACCCAATCCAAGTATACTAATAATCGTTGCTAAAGATTGTAAGGCATCCTTATCAGAAGAAATAAACTTAGATATGAATGAAACTCTATCTTTAGGAGGTATTCGCTCCATTAAATCAAGCATCATATGTTTCGCATAAAAACCTGCGTTTATAGAGAGCCAACTTTTATATACAAGCTTATTGAGACCTTTCATGGATTTAAGCAATGCACTGATGATGACTTTAGCACGCGCATCTGATAATTCTGAAATTCGAGCTTGTATATCTTCTAACATTCCATAACTTGTACCGTTTTCCTCCTGCATAAGCAGAAAATCTATGATTTCATTCTCGTTAAAATTATAAATCACGTTCTTAACGTCTGCCGTTCTGTATGATAAGCAGTCAATATCCAGTTGGAAGTAGCGATCAAATTTGTCCGGATGGGCAATTTGATTATTCCGTTTGAGATGACCCATATCATATGCTTCATACGATACGCCAATTTTATATCCGAAGTAAGGAAATACACATGCCAAAAACTTGATTACCAAATTGGATTCAGCTTCAACCGAGGCATCATGGCGCTCTCTTAGAATCAATTTACTAAAAGTATCGGTATAATATGTTAACAATTCCTTTTGAGTTTTATTTTTTACCAGATTGGAATAATCGCTTTCTCCGGTAAGGATTCCCTTATTATCCTTAACCCACTCATAGACTAATGGATGATGAATTTCCAAAATTGAAAGCGCAGTCATATCCGCGAAATCTACTTCCGGAGCTATGCCTGTCAGCTTAAAGCGCAGCGCATTACACAGACGGTTGACATCACGGATATGGGTAATAAATGGGTCAATGCATGTGACGAACAACTGCTGCCAGTGCTCTTGGTTATATCCGATTTCTTTAAAATTAGCTATAATTTCATCAAGCCGCTCAAAAAAGACATTCCGTAAATCAGAACGCCGAATATTAGGGATCTGGATCGGCATTTGAATGACTTTTTCCAAATAATCCTGACCATTTCCACTTTGAACACCTTTTAACGCCTCAACAACTATTTCTTTATCAAAAACCAGAAGATATGTCGTATTGGGGAATCTTGCAACCGAGGTGATCAGCTGGAAAACATAGCGTATTTGTTCGTTGCTTAAGCGATCAATATCATCGATAACGACTAAAACACGATTGGGTTGAGTCTCTAACAAATTGATAACCTGTTCTTTCTGTTTTAATACGTCACGTTCATCAAGTCCTCTTTGCATATTCTGACCCAAGCGAGAAATGCACCATTTCCCAATAGATGCAATGGGAGATCCAACTTCTGGTATTAATCCCAAAATATCGAGAGCATCAGAATACTTTTCTAATGCTTTGCCTATTTTGGTTAGGGTTCTATCTTCCTTGTTTTGAAACTCGTTTGCCAAGCGTATAAAAAACTGCGTTAGCAGCTGATTAGTGTCCGTGAAATTCCATGGTTCAAAATGTACAACGATGATTTGATTTTCAGTTTTACGTTCGGCTTGGATACTTTCTATCTCTGTTAAAGTCATATTAACAAGAGAAGTTTTTCCGCTGCCCCATTTTCCAAATAGCCCAACCGTGAAAGTATCTCTGCTTTCCAGGTGTACAAGAGTACGCGCTAAAATCTTAGCAAAACCTTTTCGGTTGAGCATATCTTCGTTATTGGAACCAATGGGTTTATCTGAGTAGAACATACAATCAGCCTCCAATGCATTAAAAGGTAAAATAAAAACCGCTTTAGATATAATAATACAGCCGTCTTGATGACAAGACATACCTTAAAAATATTATATGAGATAAGATTCAACAATTCAAGTTTTGGCACATTGCAGTGAATAACAACAACTGCATATACTGCATTTAATGCTAACACAAATTCGGCATCTCGCTGTTCTTCCGGACCTCCCGCCCTGAATTCACGCAATCATTGCACTCTTCATTACAAGTATCTTCATTTCCGTTTCACCCTCTCATTCCTAGACCGTACGCCCCATAATTTGCGCAATAAAACGAACAAAAGCGGGGCAGTCGTTGCACCCCGCAATATCTGTTAGGCCGTCTTTTTAACTGATAGTCTTGTGTCTTCAGCGTCTTTCCCCTTGTTCCACTCGGCCAGTTCTGCCTGCCCTTCGGCGCTTTCATAGTACGCCCGGATCATGGGCAGCAGGCAGCGGGCCATTCTTTCAATGGCATGGTCGGGTATTTTCGTATCATTGCCGCTGAATGCCTGCATCGGTTCGCTTCTTCTCCTTTCGCTAAACGTTGATCCTCTTTGAAATGAAAAATGCAGCCGCCTGTCAAGCTTAATAGCCTGTCTGCGTCTGCATGGTGTCTTGTGTCTTTATATGTTCAGTATAAAATTACCGGTCGGGCCTGTCAACTTTTTCTATTGGTAAAAATTACCAACACCCCAAACGCATGGTAAAGATTGACAAACGGGGGATGGGGTGATAATGTCAAAGAAAAGAATAAACAGGTTCCATGTTCCGCCCGA